>Ga0302281_10001044_pt1 | contig 20269 bp, 11 predicted proteins | sample III_Fen_E1_2_FD_198762 | JGI IMG/M metagenome (GOLD analysis project Ga0302281, IMG submission 198762) | Peat permafrost microbial communities from Stordalen Mire near Abisko, Sweden - III_Fen_E1_2 | ecosystem: Environmental > Terrestrial > Soil > Wetlands > Permafrost | place: Sweden: Abisko...
TCCAGAAAGAGGTACAAGGCCTCGCCCAGAAGGCTGTTGCCAAGGAAACCGAGTCGAACCAGCATAAGGCTCTGTCCGAATCCACAGCGGTGCAAATCGTGAAGCTGGATGAGTCTTTGAAACCTTTCGTCAGCTTGGCTGATGAGCTCAAACGTGAACAGCAGAAGCGTGACCTCAACCGGGGTGGTCATGACCGCTATCTCGGCGCCAAAAAGTTGGCCGATGATTTGGACGGGCGGCAGGCGCGCCTGACACAACTACTGGCTGATGAAACTACCGCTCTGGGAACACTGCAGAAAGCGAACGAAACCTTGCAAAAGGCGGAGCAGGATTTCGACCCGGAAAAATTGAGGGTCGCACGGGAAGATCACCAAGCCAAGCATGACCGTGCTACCGAGCTAAAAGTGAGTTTGGAGACCGAGAAAAAGGCTCTGAAAAAGGAAGAAAAGCGATTTCAGGATTGGGAGGAAGCCTGTAAGGAACGGGACAGGGTTATGATGGAAATTGGGCGTTGCGAAGCGGCCATGGAACTCACGGAGTTGGCGCGAAAAACACTGCGGGATACCGCCCCAGCCGTTGCCCAGCATCTTTGCAGCCGGATTGCCAAGCGAGCCCAGGGGGTTTTCAACCAAATCAATCCTGACCCTATTAAACTGGCGTGGGACTCGGAGCGCTACAGCCTGCGGGTCACCCCAGGCGACCGCCGTTTTGCCATGTTGTCTGGAGGCGAACAGACCAAGCTGGCGCTGGCGATGACGTTGGCCATGATCGAGGAATTCAGCGGCCTGCGTTTCTGCGTTTTTGACGAGCCGACTTACGCTGTCGACGCGGACAGCCGCCAGAAACTTGCGGACGCCATTATCCAAGCCCAAGAGGCGGCCGGTCTGGACCAATTGATACTCGTTTCCCATGACGACGCTTTCGAAGGGAAGATCGAACACGCCATTCTCTTGGAGAAATCGACAACGTTGGGAACTGCCGTGGTATTGGCACAGTAACAACTCGATTGGCCCCAATCGTAACAGTTTTTTCGGTTCCGTGAAGGTGGCGCTTACGCAGAACTTGCATTTTTCGCTAGGAAACGCATATGCTAACGTGCTTTTCAAAAGGAAAGCTATCAGGGCCAAAAAATGTTTAGGCAACAATTAACGAGACCAATCGGCATGATGGGAGTTGTCGCCATTGCTTTAGTGGTCGGCGCGATGCAGGAGGCTAGTCCACAGACCAGTAACAATGCGCCTCAAGATGCTTCCAATGGGGCCGGTGGCAGGTTGGCCCTTGTGTTGGAATTGACACAGGAAGGAATCGCCGGCGATCCTGCCTACCTAGGTCGGCGTCGTGTCGCATTTTTTGAAGATAATGGTCTGATTAGCTACGATCTGACGCCGGTGCCCCTGGACGATGTGCTCTCAAGCGATGACCCCATCGCCGTTCCGCTGGAAGCGTCAATAAGGGCTGCCGTTCTGCGCCGCGACTTTGCGGAAATCCCGCGATTTCAAACATTTTCACTCGCTCCTTTGGACGAGGTAGACCGGGCCATCCAGCAATCCCTGAAAACACTTTCTGTATCGACGAACGAGCTCGAACGTCAGCGACAATTGACAGATCTGTCGAGCCGAGTCGAGAAAGCGTTTGATTCTTTGGACGACACTCTTCGCGCTTATGCGGCACAAAAAGGACTCAACATAGAACGGAAGCGGGGAGGATCAGAATTTTACCGGGTGGAGGTGAAAATTGATCCGGCAAATGCAACCATTCACTTCATGCCTTATCTTGCCTTTCTCAAATGCGTACACACGGGCAATGAACCGCTGGAACGTCACTGGAATGTTCTAAAGCCTGGATTGCAAGAAATGATAGGACGTTATTATTATTCGGCGGAATGGCCACCCCGTCTCGGGGGGCGGGAAACGAACAGCTTTTTAATTCGTAAAGACACAGGGATAACATTCAAGCCTCCTTTAAAGTGAACTCAAAATGACGCGCTCCGGCCTCGACGAATTTAAGGGGATCATGGCTGATTTTCGGCATGTCAGTTCTCTTGCTCTCAAAGGTGTTGTGGCCGTGCCGCTAGCGGACATTTGGGCCAAAATGGGACCTCCGCCAAACGACGCCCTTCCGGTGTTGCTTTCGATCACGGAATTGGTGGCGCTCATTTGGGTGTTCCATTTTTGGCACGAGCTTAGTTCCGCCAAGCTAAAGCGGCGGATGCGATTTTCGTTGCTGGCTTTCTGCTTGGGTTCGATTGTGAGTCTCGCCTTGCTCGGGACGTTTACCGTTTCCAGGGGAAAGGGCGTGGACCGCATTGTCGCGGGATTTCAGGTGAGGTCGGACGTCAGACCGCTCCTGGGCTCCAATTACACGACCTTGGACGCCTTGAAAGACACTGAATCTCCTGAGGACGTTTGGACCGGTTTCTCAATTAATGTGACGCGTTTTGTCATCCAAATCGTTTGGATTTTCACTTTTGCTGCCTTGGCGGTCTACATTGGGGTATTCGTGATGGCTCAGCGCCGCGAGCCTTCGCAGGTAACCGGTCGTGGCCCGCCGCGATCGACGCGACGAATTTCGTGACCTCGCCCCTATGGAATCGCGAGCCCAACCACGAGTATGATTTATCCACTCGTTCAACGATTGGCCGTGAAACTCATCGGGATAACGGTTGGCGTTGCTTTTTCGGCCGTTGCCAACGCTGTGGGCGTAACGGCAATCACCACAATTGACCAGCCGAAAGCGTCTCTCGATACCGTTTTAAGCCTGGCGCACCGATCGGCTATCGCTGCCACAGCCATCAGCCCAGACGGTTCTCTCTTGGCTACGGCCGATGACAACTCATTGGCCATTTGGGATATAGCCAGCCAAACGCAGTTGAATTTTTGCTCGCTCCGGTATCCGGGCCCGTCCTCGTTGAAATTTGTAAAATCTAGCGCGGCCGTCCTAGTCGCTGGCGATTCTGGATATGAACTGATTTCCGTCAGGGGCGGGCAGAGTCTATTTGCATTTGATCGAATCTGGCCCGTTGAGGCAAGGATGCGCGATACGTCGTCGCGTCAGGCCCTATGCTTTGACATGGCCGGTGAATCTGGAACCATGGCGGTTGCCGGCATCGTTCGTGGAAATTATGAGATGCAATGGTCTGACGGATCCACAAATAGTGGCTGGCAAGTCCCTCTCCGCTACCGGCCGCTGGAGTGCGTGCTGAGCACAACGGGATCATATCTCGCTGTTAGTTATGTCAATGGCGCGGTGGATGTTTGGCGGCGAAAGGACGGTTGCCTTGTCCACAGGACCCCCGCCGGAGACAAGGCCAGCCTCGTGAAATTTGGTTCATCCGAAAAGTGGATGGCTGTCTGGGAACTTCCTGGAGAGCACTACACGCTGCCGGCATATCGGGACCTCTACCAATATGGGGACAGCACCAACAGAGCCAAGATCTCCGTCTATCGCTTGCCAGATCCGGGAAAATTGTTGCATTCCGGTCCCCCGGGCACCAATTCTCACTCGACCGTTGTTTCTCCGGAACTCCAAAGCGTCGGGGCCTTTTCCGGACAATTTGCTAGCGAGTTTGATTTTTCGGAAGGTGATGAGGCGGTGCTCGCCGTTGAGAGGGGGGCACTCCGACGTCTGAATTGGGAGAACCCGGACAAGAGTCTATCTTCATCCCTTTCAGACGAAGCCACGACGGGTTGTGCATCCGGCAGTCATGGTTTGCATGCGGTCGGACAATGGGCGGGCGAATCCTATAATGGAACACCCTTCGTTGCCCTATTTCAGGATCAAACGCTGCGGCAACAATCGACTCTGGGGACATACTATTACTTCCCCATCCAAGTCTCGCTCGATGAGGCGACCGGGGATTTTTTCGCAGTAAACCTGAATTTCATCTCGCGCATCGACCTTCGCCGGGGCGAAGTTCAGCTCGTCCAAAACCAGGGTTTCCCCGGCCTCTCAAGGCTCCGCGACGCCGCATACCTGTATACTCGGAATTACGAATACGTTTTTTGCGGAAACATCACAAACAGGGGAGAAAGTGCCCGAACCTTGACGGTCGTGCCGAATACTCCAAAACAGGACTTCGTGCCGATTTGCTTGTCCCAAAAATCGCCAAGAATCTTTGCTGAACTGGCGGGGAATCTATATGCCACCCCCCTCACGGGCGGAGTCCCGCAAAAAGTACTGTCGACTGAGATGGCACGGCCTGGTTCCAACAACGTCCCCCGGGTCATCTGCCTCGATTCTTCAGAAAACTTTCTCCTGCGTTTACTGCATTCGAAAACCGTCGAGCTTTGGGAGATTTCCCCCGCGCGACTTGTATTTCAAACAAATCTCGCAAGCACCGTTGAAGCTGAATGCATTGCGGATTCTTCCGGGACGGGTGCTTGGTATTTGGCCGGTTACTGGGGTCTTTTGGAAATCCGCGTGCCTGGCCAGGCGGAGGACAGCCCGGTTGTCGTCAAAAAATTCGATGAGCCCCTCAAGGCAATGAGCATTTCTCCTGACAAAAAGCTGCTCTTTTTGCAGGGATATCATGCGGGTTACTTGTTCAACGTGGTTACGGGAAAAACCATTGCCGAACTGCCCACTGATCCGGAGGGGCGCGGTTGCTTTTCGTTGAAAAGTGATATTTTTGCCGCCCCGATCCCGGGTGGGGCCATCGGTTTCTGGAAAGTTGCGACGGGGGCGGAATTCGCCCGGCTTTTGATAGCAGACCAGGACAATTACGCCTTCGTGTTGCCAAATGGATATTACAAGTCCACACGAGGCTGCCTGCAGCGAATCAGCTTCCGGACCGGATTGTTGAGCTGTCCGTTTGAATCCTTCGACATTGCGTTCAACCGGCCGGATTATGTCTTGCAGGGACTTGGAAGTGATGACATCAGCCTCATAGCAGACTTTCAAAATATGGTGGAGGCACGGCAGACAAATACCGATGCCTTCCAATGGGTACAGGCCACACATAAATCCGTTTCCGTTCTGTCTCTGGAAAATTCTGTCCCTTTGACGACGGAAACCAATGAGATTGATTTAAAAGTTCGCGCGAACGACGGCTTTAAAAAACTGCGGATCTCAGTCAATAACGTCCCGCTCTCTGGCAACCAGGATGTTCTGCTGCCCGCGCAAAGCTCCGGGCCAGCCACGTGTGAATTCAAAGTGAAATTGAGTGCGGGCGAAAACCATGTCGTTATTGGCGGGATATCCGGAAAAAGCTCCGTTTTCTTCCCAGTTGTGCGCGAGATTTTCTTCGCTGGGAGTGCGGCGCAACCCAGGCTCTTTTTTGTTGGCCTGGCTGTGACCAATTACATTGATAGGTCGTTGCCTAAACTCGATTATCCTTTGCATGATGTCGCCATTTTACGGGGTCTGTTTGAATCTTTGTTTTCGTCCCATGAATCAATGGTGTTCACGAATGACCAAGTCACAGGCGCGGCATTGACAAAGGCGGCGGAGTTCTTGCGCAAAACGACAGAGGATGACTTGGTGGTCGTTTCATTGCAGGGTCACGGATTTTTGGACCTTGATCAAAATTACTATTTCGGCGGCCCGGCCGTTGATCCAAAAAATCCGAGGAACGGAGGTATTTCGTTGACCCAACTGATGTCACTATGGAATGACGTTCGTGCGCGCAAACGGCTGGTGCTGATGGATACATGCTCCTCCGGGCAGATCGATACTCTCTCGAACCAGTATTCTGGATGGGATTCGGACCATTCAAATTACTTTGCGAATTTGCCACTGATGCCGTCCTTTGGCCCGAGACATCCCCGGGGCCCGGTAGAGACACCCCTGCTGGAAAGGAACTGGAGTACGCGAATGGACGAGACGTTCACCGATGTGCGCATGGAAACGGGCTCCACCTTTATCGCCGCGTCAGGGGGCGATGAATCCGCCTCTGAAAGCACGGCTTGGAATGGCGGCGCCTTCACCTTTTCAGTGATAGAGGGTTTGAGCGATTTTTATGCGGATCTAAACGGCGACCTTCGGATTAGCGTTCAGGAGCTTTCTGATTTTGTGGCCGGACGTGTCGTGGCGCTGACTGGCGGCCAACAGCGACCGACATTTGCCCGCGAGAACCTTCGCTTTGATTTCCCCATTCTGAAAGCCATGTACCCCCGGTTTGTGAGCAGAGCCACCAATGACGATAAATTTGAAGCGAGCTTTTTCCGAAGCCTGGCATTTTCAAAAAATCGACGGCTCGTTGCGTTTGCGACCATGAACCGCTTTCGTATTTGCGACGTCTCCCGGGAGAAATCCCTGGCGGAATACTATCAGGAGCCCGAGCGATCAGCCTTTCCGTTCGACTATGGAACGCTGGAATTCTCGGGCAATGGACAACGCCTCATGGGAGTTCCCATCGACAATGCAAGAATTGACATTTTTGACACACACCGTTCTTCGGGAAGAGTCAAACCGCAGCTGACCATTCCTTGGAAGGGCCAAATTCCATCTCTTAGCTGTGAGGGAGACTGGATCTGCGCAGCCGCAGGGATTCAATCGTCTGAAGTTCTGGCCCGGCGGGTCGCAGCGTCAGCAGCTTCCGGCAGTCACACCTTGCCAAATGGCGCCCAAGTTATTTTCGTGAAAGCGAACTTCCCCGCCGACTCCTTCAAAATCGTCGCGTCGTCAGGAGAGACCTTCGATTTTGATCCAGCGCAGGATAAATTTCAGTCGCGAGCCGCATTGCACGGTTTTGAGGCATCCCAAGGGATCATTCGGGATATCAACACCTCCCCGGGCGGCGAGTTTCTCGGCGTGAGGTTCACACCGCCGTTTCAGCGCCAAAAAATTGGCGTTTGGGATTTGAAAACTGGGAACCGGGTCTATGCGCAAGACAACACAACCGATGCCTTTTGCTTTTTGACGAGCGACGGCCCATTGGTCATCGACGAAAATTTCACCAATGGAGCTTCAGAATACGTGACTGTGCATGTCGTCTCATTGAAGGACGGCACGGAACAACAATTCCCCAAATATTCTCAGGACCGCCTCAATGTTTCGCCTGATTGTCGGGAACTCTATGTGAGCAACGAAGGACGGATGGTTGGTTTCCCCCATCCGCCATTCCAAAGTGGGTACACCCAAAATTTTGGCGCTCGTGAACTCTCCCTGACCAACGGCAGAATTCGCTGGCTAGGAGTCCCTTATGGGACAGGCATTTTCGGTCTTGGGGTGGGGTCGCGGCCGTTGCTTTTCCTAGTTGATGGCGCAATTCTCGGCTGGGATTCATCACCCTAAAATCCATTTGGTTTTCGGGGATGGAATTTTAGTGGATGACACTAAGTCCCTGGGTTGGGTGAGCCGATTTTTTGCTGAAAACCGTGCCGTGTCGCTGCGACGGTTGGACATATCGATTTGGCATCGGTTACTTCTTCTACTGGGTTTACAACCTTCCGCGACAGGCTCACCAAGAACAAATGGAACACAAAGCGGGTGTCTTGGTGAACGAGGATCTAAAAAGGAACTCAAAAGCAGCCTGAAAGTTGGACTCCTGGCATTTCGCAAACCCATGGCTGGGGCCAACGTGCAGAAGCAACGAGCTTTCCATTGACGCGCTAAATTGTTAGGTTTCTGGCGCAGCCAATGGAAACTATCGAAATCCAAAGCGGGCAGAAGCGGGGCGATGTCAATAATGCGCTGCGCCAACGGGCTTTGCTGCTTGATCTGGAGGTGTCCCAATCGGTCGAGGCGCCCAAGGTGCTTAAGATGGGCGTCGTTCTGGGCGACCGCACGTTTTACCGCTCCGGCCGGTTCTCGCTCGGTGATGCCTTGTCGGAACTATCCACGCTGGTGGGCGGCGCCATGTGTGTTTTGGGACACAATTTGATCCGGCACGACCTTCGGGTATTGCGTGAGTTTGCTCCAAATCATCCTCTGCACAGTTTGCCTGTCGTAGACACGTTGTTTTTATCGCCAATTGCCTTTCCGGAAAACCCATATCACCGGCTGGTCAAGGATTACAAGTTGGTTCGAGAAAGCTTGAATGACCCGATTTCCGATGCGCGGCAGGCGGCTGCATTGTTCGAGGACGAAATGAAGTCTTTAGCTGGCCTTCGTCAAAGCGAGCCAGCTATTTTCTCCCTTCTGCACTTCCTGCTGGCTACGCCGTCGGATGAGCAGGACACCTTGGCAATGGGGATGGAAATGGTTTTTATCGCCTTGGGTGGACACCGCCCGAGCCGGGAACAGGCGCTGGTTTTGTGCAGGGATTTGCTGCCACGGTGGGCTTGCGCCGGCTTTCCCGTGTCGCTTGAAATAATTCAGAATTCTTCAAAGCGTTGGGCGCTGGCATATGCCGTCACCTGGCTGCGGGTTGCCGGTTCCAACTCCGTTCTCCCGCCATGGGTTCGAATGGAGCACCCGCTGACCGGGCAACTGCTGATACAGATGCGGGACCAGCCCTGTTTTGCTGAAACCTGCCTGTATTGCCGCCGGGTTCACAATTCTCGGGAACAATTGAAAACTTTCTTCGGATTTGAGGATTTCCGAATGCGGCCTGAGAATGGGCGGGGTGGCAGCATGCAGCAGGACATAATCGAGGCCGGCTTGCGAAACGAATCACTGCTGGCGATCCTGCCTACAGGCGGTGGAAAATCCCTTTGTTTCCAGCTTCCCGCCTTGGTGCGCAATTATCGAAGGGGTTTGCTGACCATCGTTATTTCACCTCTTCAAGCGTTGATGAAGGACCAGGTGGACGGATTGGCGCGTCGCACCGGCACTTTGTTCGCTGCGGCCTTGTATGGCATGCTCACCCCGCCGGAACGAGGTGATGTTTTGCGCCGCGTGCAGCGAGGTGATGTGGCCATCCTGTACGTTTCGCCTGAGCAACTCCGCAATCGTTCATTTCGAGCCGCAATTGCCTCAAGGGAAATTGGCTGCTGGGTCTTCGACGAAGCCCATTGTCTCTCCAAATGGGGGCATGACTTTCGCACAGATTACCTCTATGCAGGCCGGTTCATCCGCGAGTATTCCTCCTCACAAGGCGTGGCTGTTCCTTCGATCGCCTGCTTCACGGCTACCGCCAAACTGGATGTGCAGGCGGAGATCGTTGCCTATTTCAAAAATGAATTGGGATTGGAACTGCGGTTGTTTGAGGGTGGTGTGGAGCGGGACAATTTGGTTTTTGAGATCCAGACCGTTTCGGATCGCGGCAAAATGGAAAGAACTCATGATCTCCTGAGCGATCTAATGCCACCGGCGATGGCCGGAAGTGCGATTGTTTTCCGTTCAACTCGGGACGGTACGCAGGTAATCGCTGATTATTTATGCGCCAAAGGCTGGAGCGCCGCCCATTTCCATGCCGGGCTCTCCCCAATGGAAAAGAAGCGAATCCAGGACGATTTTTTAAGTAGCAAAATTCGCGTCATCTGCGCGACCAATGCTTTTGGCATGGGGATCGACAAAGATGACGTACGGTTGGTGATCCATGCCGACATGCCGGCCTCGCTGGAGAATTATTTGCAGGAGGCGGGCCGTGCGGGTCGGGACGGTAAAAGGTCGCACTGCGTGTTGCTATTTGATCCGGAAGATTGTGAACACCAATTTCGGATGGGCGCATTTTCAGAATTGAGCCGGCGAGATATTGCGCAAATCTTGCGGGGGCTGCGCAAGGCGGCACGTGGCGGGCGGGAGGAAGTGGTGATCACTACCGGTGAAATTCTGCGAGATCAGGAGATTGAGACAGACATCGACCTTTTAGATCGCAACGCAGACACCAAGGTGCGAACGGCGATTTCCTGGCTGGAGCGCTCCGGGTTCCTTCATCGAGACGAAAATGTGACGAGTGTGTTTCAGGCCCGTCCCTTGGTCCGGAACCTGGAGGAAGCCCAGAAAAAGCTGGATGTGCTCAATCTTTCGGTCGCGGAGCAATCCCTGTGGCTGGCCATCCTCCGGGCTCTTTTCACCGCTGGTCAAACCGGGACTTTGACAGTTGATCAACTGGTCTTGCTTCCGGAGTTTGCCGCCTATGCCAGAGGCGGTCCGTCGGGGGCGCTCAACCCCGAGTACATGGGGGCCAAGGTTCTCAAAATATTGGGTAGCATGTCCCAAGTGGGCTTGGTGAAGCGGGATTTGCTTCTCAATGCGTTCATTCGTTACAAAATTGCCGACCATTCGGGGGTGCGTTTGGATCGCGTTCTGCACACGGACAGAAAACTTCTCGATTTGCTGTCGGTCGAGGAGCCCGATCCCGAGGGATGGATGCCTTTGCTGCTGCGTCCGCTTAACCAAAAATTGCTGAATGAAGGCTGCCTCTCTTCGCCGGATATTGTGCGTTCCCTTTTGAAAAGTCTGAGCGAGGACGGACGGGGACTTGCTGGCAATTATGGAAGCATTGATCTGCTGTACCTCAATCGTGAATCCTACAGAGTTCGTGTTCGCCGAAACTGGTCCGCTATGGCCGAATTGGCGGAGAAGCGGAGACGCGTGGCCACGCTAATTGTCGAGCGATTACTGAGCAAGATCCCGGCTGGCACCGCTCCAAGTGGCGAACTCCTTGTCGAGTTCTCTTTTGAGGAGCTGCGAAACGTCGTCGAACAAGACATGCTTCTTCGTTCAGAGCTGAAAGATATTGATGCGGCGGTTGAACGCGCTTTGATGTTCCTCCATGAACAGCAGGTGCTAGTGTTGCAACAAGGCCTGGCCGTATTCCGGTCGGCCATGACCATCCGGCTAAAACCTGAGAACAAGGGCGAAAAATACAAGGCCAGTGATTACCAACCGTTATCCCATCACTATGGGGAACGGACCCTGCAGGTGCATGTCATCAGTGAATATGCCCGGCGCGGGCTGGGTCAAATTCAGGAGGCCTTGGAATTGGTGCTGGCCTATTTCACCTTGGAAAAAGAGGCGTTTACGCGGCAATACTTCGGGAGCAGGCCTGACCTGCTCAAGTATGCCACCACCGCCCAGTCCTACCAACGAATTGTGACCGATCTGGAAAACCCAGAACAGATCAAGATTGTCACCGCCTCCACGAGCCGTAACCGCCTGATTCTAGCGGGACCGGGTTCGGGGAAAACAAAAACCGTGGTCCACCGGTGTGCTTTTTTATTGCGGGTGGAGCGCATCCGGCCCCAAAGCATTCTGGTGTGTTGTTTTAGCAGGAATGCCGCTGTCGAATTGCGCCGTCGGTTGGCGGACCTTGTGGGCCATGATGCGAGGGGGGTGACCATCCTGACTTACCACGGATTGGCAATGCGCCTTTTGGGGTATTCCTTGGTTGATAATTCAAAGAGCAACACGCGAGACGTTGACTTTGACCAGCTGATTCAAAGTGCCGTCAAATTGCTGCGTGGGGACGAAGCGCCTGCCGGGGTCGAGGCCAATGAGGCAAGGGACCGCCTGATGTCAGGCTTCCAACACATTCTTGTGGATGAGTATCAGGATATTGATGAACCGCAGTACCAGATGATCAGCGCCCTCGCGGGCCGTGCCTTGGATGACCCCGACCTGAAGCTGTCCATTCTCGCAGTGGGTGACGATGATCAAAATATATTTAGCTTCCGTGGGGCAAACGTGCAATTCATCCGGCGATTCCAGCAGGATTACGATGCGGAGGTCCATTACCTCGTTGAGAATTATCGATCCACCCGAAATATCATCTACGCGGCCAATGAATTGATCTCCGCCAACAAGGATCGAATGAAAACCGGCCATCCGATCCAGATCGACCGATGGCGCTCAAAGCTTCCGGCGGGCGGGCGTTTTGGGGACACAGATGACCAGACCAAAGGCCTATTACAGGTGATTTCCGTAAATCATGAATGGGATCAGCCCAAGGCAGTTTTGGCGGAAGTGCACCGCCTTCGGAATTTAGGGGTAAATGACTGGAACAGTATTGCCGTCCTTTCGAGCACCCATCGCGAACTCGCCATGGTGCGGGCATTGGCGGAAGCGGAATCCATTCCGGTGCGCTGGTTTGCGTCACGGTCAGCCCTTCCGCAGCTACATCAAATTCGGGAATGCCAGTTCCTGCTGCAACACCTGTCGGAACAGCGCAACTCGTTGCAGCGAGCGTCCGTGCTGCGGGAGCAGGCCACGCGGCTGTTTGCGCCAAGGCCACCATCACCTTGGACTGATTATGTGTTTCGGCTGCTCAATGCCTGGCAGAATGAGTCCGATGACGCGGAGCTTCCCGTTCAATCCGCCATCGAATTCATCTACGAATCCTGTGCCGAACATCGCCGTGATTTCAGTTTCGGCGAGGGGATTAATTTGAGCACGGTGCATTCGGCCAAGGGCTGTGAGTATGACCATGTGCTCCTTTTGGGTGCCTGGCCAGTCAGTCAGAGCAACGGAAAGCTGGAGGAAGCCCGCAGGGCGTTTTATGTTGGTATGACCCGCGCCCGACAGTCCCTTTGTATTTTTGACTGCGGTGATATTCAGCCCTCGTTGCCAGGATCACTCGCGGGGAGGTCCATTCTGAGGCGTCGATTCTTGGGGCCAACGAGCGAATTCGCTCCCAGCCTGGTTTACACCATGCTGTCCTTGGAGGACATCAACCTGGGTTATCCCGCCCAATTCGATGAAACGCATCCTATCCACCAAGGACTTGCCCGCTTGATGTATGGTGGCCGAATGCAGATTCGTGCCGACAATACGGCAGCGGTCAGTTTGCACGATCATTCCGGCGTTTGCCTGGCGAAGCTTTCCAACAAGGCATCCGCCTATTGGTATCCACTGTTGCACAGAATCAACGAGGTTCGTGTGGTCGGTATGGTGCAACGGTGTCTCGAACAAACCGATCCCGCCTACCGTGAACGGTGCCGCCTGGACCGTTGGGAAATCCCGTTGGTCGAAATCGTTATGGCTGGAAAATGATTAAACCCTTAAAACAAACGTAGTTCATCAAGCCTGACACGATTTTTAAAACGCAGTGAGCATCATATCCACAACCCAATACGCAGCCGCTTTCGTAAAACAAACATCCCTGAGCGATGGCGATTGGCTTCTGAGATGTGATGAATTGGCGGAACAGCAACGAATTCTGTTTTTGGAATTGGTGACTTTTTCTCGTGATGGCCTACCTGCTCAACAGAGTCGGTGCCTTATTGATTTTTTATCCACGTTGCAATTTGTCAGCAGCGCGATTTCCAATTCGGCGTCAGATCCAGTTGACTTGCCTGAATTCCAAGTCGCCATCAAACGCGCAATGCAATATTTCTACGCACCTACTACTGACGACAAAGCTCATTTCGCACGCATGGTACAAGCCTGGCATGACAGCACGGTTAGTCGCAGTGAATCGGTTATTTGGGCTGGATGCATCGAAACGCTTCGACAGCCCGGCATTCTTGAGCACCCTCTTGGAAAGGACATTGTGGTCACGCTTTATGCCATTGCTGACGTATTCAGTCGGCGGTTTGCGTACATATCACCCGATTAACCGAGGATGCCGATGGTGTCCTTCCAAGGATACGCTGCAATGGAAATTTCAGACGGCAGGCTTGGCGATTGTTCTGGAAGTTTTGCTTTGATAACGACGTAATGCAATGGCCCATGATCTGTCTGGCCGACGTTAATGCAGGTGCCGCTTCCGAGCTCGCAATACCAGCGCTTGTTTTCGAGCGGTGTGTGGTGATCATGGCCACAAATCACTAGCCACGGGGCGAAACGTTTGATTGCGTCGGTCCATTCCTGGTTTCCCTCCGTGGGCCCGTTGTTTTGGCTCAGGATTGTCCCACGCGGTGGTTCGTGCATAAGCCAGAGAGTTTGGGCGGCTTCACCATATTCTTTCATGTGGCTCAGCAACCACTCTTCTGGATTTGCTGGCAACGGTTCCCGAGGATCGATGAAAAATTCCTCCGAACCCAACAGGCAAGGAAACCCCACGATCGCCACCTGACCGATTTTGAAAACCTCGCCATGCAGGGTGGTCAGAGGCCGTGGTGAGCGACGCCAATGTTTCGCGAATCCAAGCCAGTTTTCATCCTCGTGATTCCCTCGCACAAACACCACATCTTTGCAATGAAGGGAGCTGAGCGCCGCCGCGCATTCCTCAACATTGAGCCTGGCCTCCATGTCCTCGCCCATATGGAGGCAATCCCCAACGATCGCAACCACATCGGGTTTGTGCTCGTCCACAGCCTTCACGAGGTCTGCATACAGCTTTCGGCTCTGATGCAAATCTGCGACCGTCAAAACCGTCACCTCCGTTATTTTGATTTTCTCACCATTCACACCATAAACTCCACGAGGTTGGCCTCAGATTCCAGTTTTGATTTTCGCGGGCCTCCCATTTTGATCCAAATACACATCGCCATAGCATCCATCACGGTAAATTCGAAGCATTTAATTGACAGAAATTAAATGGATTGCTATTCCATCGTGATGGCCAAACCCAAAGCAAAAGCCAAACTGCTCAACGCTAACGAGAAGCCGCGCCCTGCGTTCATCCCGCGACGAGGTCCAGTATTTTTACCCGAGGTTTTCATTTTGGAATCGCTCAGTCTGAAGGACGAACGCGAACACAGGCTTGAGGGCAGGGCTTTGGCGGACATGCTCCGGCTTTCTGGCAAAAATCCCAAGTATCATTATTTTCAAGATGAAAATGAGTTGGCGCTGCTAGTGAAATTATTTCAGGTTTCCAAGTATCGTTACTTGCATTTATCCTGCCACGGCGATGCGAACAAGATTTTCACTACGCATGGCGAGATTTCCGATTACAATCTCGCCCGGATTTTGAAGGACAGTTTGCGGTTGAAGCGTGTTTTCTTTTCCGCCTGCAAAGTTGGCAATGAGGCTTTTTCGGAAATCATTGCCGCTCAAAATAAAGGCATGCATTCCATAGTGGCGCCGGTCCAGAAGATTCAATTTGATCACGCGGCCTCCGTGTGGAACGCTCTGTATGTCTCGCTCTTCACTGAAAATGAAGAACGCATGACTCATGAAGCGATACTCAAACGGTTGAAAGCACTTCGCCAACTATTCCCGGTAGACTTCCATTTTTCAACTTACAATTCAAATGATAAGGTGAACCCTTGGATTCACCGGACCATCACGCAGGAAATTGCACCGCGTCCTGCCACTGCGCCACATCATCCACGCGCTCCCGCTGGCAGATCTGGGGGATCAATTCCGACGAATGGTTCACCAACCGCGTCGCAGCCTCCTTTGGCACCCCCCGCCTAACGCAGTCGATTGAAGTAGATGACCCTCAGGCAGTGAAACGTCAAGTGCGGCTTCTTGATGACGATGAAGAACTGGCTGGCGGGAATCGAAAAGTTTTACGGGGATTGCTGGCTTCAACGCTCTCCCGAATCGTGGTTGGATGCGCCCGCAATTGACGGTGAAGGGAGTCAACTATCCATCCAAGTTAAGCGAAACCGGCGACCACACTTGTTCTTCGCTTGAGAGATCCACTGTGATAGGCTCGTATCGGTGAAAACAAAGGCTATTATCGAACATAAGAGCTTACCGCCATTTGAACCTCAACTGAAGGCGATTTTAGAATTCGGGTTTGATGGGGGAATCCGGGCGCTCGAAACGGCTGGATACAAGCTGGGGGATGATCTCGTCAATGACATCGCCCGCGAACATTTCAACAACGGTCTTTTTTCTTCATTCGGGCAGACACAGTCAATTATTGGCTCGTTGTTTATCGAACTTGAAACAGCCCGGCGCGAGCTTCTGGAAAAGGTGAAACAATTACGCTTGGACCGCAGTCCGGCGCACCAAGAAACTGTGGAGCTTCTCGAAGCAATTGCAAATCGTCAGATCATTTTAAGGAGATTGATGGACGGAATCGTGTGGGTTCTTCTTCCAAAGGTTTGGATAGCAAACCATTTTGCGGTTAAGCGGGACGTGACCCAACCAGACCCGGAAGAATTGAAAAGATTGTTGGCAATTGCATCGAAACAAAACGGCGAGAGCAAACGGGAAATTAATTTGGTTTCAGACCTCACAACCTTTGTCCAAATCGGTGACATTCTAAGAATTCGCTGGGACGAAAACGGCACCTATCTTCGGCTGCAAGAAATTAAAACCGGGAAAATTAATGAAATGCTATGCGATATTATTGAATCCACTGGCGGCATCCTGTCAGAACCAACTTTGACTGAGATCGAGTCCAAGATGGGAAAACATGCAGGAAAGCAGGCATTACGAATGGTCAAGCAACAGGAAAAACTCCAGAGATTCGCATCAACTGCTCAAAACAACTCGCGCCCGCCCGAAGTCCCGAAAAACGAACTGATGGAGGCACTCACCAAAACAGTTCCACCAAGCATTAGATCGTATCTGCACAAACTTCCCGAGCTGATAGCTGATGTGAAGTTGCGTGGTTTTGCGATCCAGGTCATTGACGATTGCCTTTGGCTTTTGGGCGTTTCAGAAAAATGGCTTGCGGATTTTGGTGGAGCAGAAAAATTGCCGCATCTTCTGTATCATCTCAAAAATCCTGCGTTGCAGTGCCAGATTGAAGAAATTGAAGCTCTGAACCAAGAATCACCATTAATCAATCTTGCTGGCCACAACATGAACCATCCCCTCAGCCGGTCCCCTTTAATTTGGTACCCGAAAGATTTGGTGCTTGATGTGGTGACGGGACGAATCATCATTTTCGCTCAATTCGACCTCACCGCGTTTTTCAAAGTTGCGAAGAATGCCGGGTACGACTTGACATTGGTCACCGACAAAGAAGTGAAGAATAATATGCGGGCCTCCGGTCCAATGTTGGAAAACCCCAATGCCTACGGAGTCAAAGCGAAGTTTTCCAATGGGAATTCGTTAATATTTCGTCCTTCGGTGTTTCGGGCTGTTTATTCAAATCTCGTCCCACCGAGTGAAATACTTCGGCTCATTGCCATCGTTGACAGAACGCAAAGTCAATTGGGATGAATGCCCTTCATTACTGATCTGGTCGGGATACTGCTAAAACCTGCTTTTCGCCTGCTGAATCCCTATCCCGCACGCTGGGCCCTTCGTGAGAATGGAGCAGTCCGGCCAGCGTATGCGTTGCCAGTTGGTGTCCCAAGCCGATTTAGAACTGGAGCCAGTTTTGATTTCTCCCATACCGATACAATCTGTTTGCTCAAATTAACGGCTTCCTGAACAGCCGATAATATATGCATGAGAGCAATAATGAGACGCAGTTTAGGAGCATCGGTGATCGAACTGGCTGGTGTTTGCGCAGTCCTTGGTTTGGTCTTGAGCCAGAGCTCCCGAGCACTTGTCGTAATTCAGGATGCCTTAACCCTGAAAATCGCGGCCAACGCGGTCAACGAGGCAAAAAACAGCGAGGTGGCGCAGTTCGGCTACACCAACGTCTGGTCTGGGCAGACAGTTACCCTGCCGCCCCCCGGCACCGCAACCACCAACCTTCTGGATTCGGAAATTCAGGCCGTCACGAACGCGGCTACCCAACTACATGGCTGTGGCAATGCGAATTCCAACAACAGCCCATAACATTATGAATACCACCGAAACAACTGCTCCATTGGTCGGAGCGGTGAACACCATCAGAGCCAAGTTTGAAGGCTGGCTCAACCAAACCCTCACGCGGGAGGCCACGGACCTGCACCTCCGGGCCAACAGCGTGCCGTCACAGAGAATATTCACACAACTCAGCCCCATAGCGGGAGCGGCCAAACTCAACGCAAACGAGGTTGATGATTGCTTCGATTTTTGTATGGAAATGTGTGCCAACGATACCATGGCCATTAAGAGACATCTCGCTGAACATGGCTGGGCGGACTTCAATTTCCGGCTAAAAACCTCCACCGGGGACTGCATTGCCAGAGGCAACTTTTACAGGCAAAGCGGGGCTCCGGCTCTGGCTCTCCGATTCTTCCACAAAAGGCACGTCGACCTCAAATTTCAGGGCATGGAGCATCTGGCCCAGTTTCTGGCTTGGGACACCGGCCTGATAATCCTCACTGGCTCTACCGGGAGTGGAAAAACGACGGTGGCCGATGCCCTGATTGAGCATATCAACGCCACAGAGGCCCTCCACATCGCCACCATTGAGGACCCAATCGAATACCCCCTTGTCGAAAAACGGTCAGTTATCACTCAGCGGACCATCCCCGGCGACGTGCTGAGCTTTGAGGATGGCATAAAAAGCCTGCTTCGTCAGGATCCCGACGTCATATTCATTGGCGAGGTCCGGGACCGGGAGGTGATGAGACAACTTCTCAACGCATCTGAAACCGGGCACTTGGTCATCACTACGATGCATGCCGGCAGCGTGGCGGAGGCTTTCAGTCGCATCGTCGGCATGTTCCCCAGTGAAGAGCAGGAGCGGATTCGCACGACGCTGGCAGGAATGCCCATGGCGGTGGTCAACCAAGCTCTGATTCCGCCGAGCCGTGGCAAACCACCCGTCGTTGTTCACGAGCTTTTTGTCACCAAGGGCGTCGAGGCAGCCTACAGTACCCTCCGCGATGGCCTCTGGGTGCAGTTGCAAAACCTACAAATGGTGGACGCCCGTATGCGCCATTGGGACCGGGAACTGGCAAAGTTAGTTCGTATCGGCAAACTTCCCCGTGACGTTGCCTTGACCCATGCCCGTGATGCAGTAACTTTCACAAAGTTTTTAAACTGACAATGTGAAAGCTAAACCAGAAAACTCAAAGGTAACTCCCTACGTGATTCCCGAGAAAACGAGACTTGGGATGGAACGTTTGAGGAATCGGGTTCCTCGGCTCAGGGCAGAAGCGGAAAGCGCAAGACAGTATCGGAACACGCCTGATTATCTCAAAGCCATGGAAATTCTCGCCCGGGACCTCGGAGTTGAATAATTCCGATGGAAACAAAGCCAAAGCCGCTCGGATATTCGAGTGGCGTTTTGCATAACTGATTAGCGGTTCACTCAGCTTGCTCTCTTTTCTCCACAGCCACGGCCTCAATGGAAGTGACCACCGGGCCCTGTTTTTGATCTGCCGCCTCTGGCAAAATCTCACGAATCGTTGTGATCTGGCCCCGCGTCAACTCGCCCGGAATGACCCGAAGGCCACTGCCACGCAAAGTAATAGTGTACGTACTGCCCGAGATGGTGATTTCCTCCTTCTGATCTTGACCGCCATCCAAATTCAGCCACTCGGCGGAGGGGATGTACGAGATCGGCAACGCAAGCACACGTCGGCCGTTTGCCCATTCGAAAACAACGCTGGCAACTGGAGTTTTGCTGAACTCAATACAAGCTGTCTCAGCCGTCGGGTCCGCTGTTGGAGGTTCATTGGTTATGTTTTCCATATGGTTTACCTTTCCAGATCTTGAAGATGGTTGGGGAATCCAAGATTCCCCATGAAGCCATTTTGTCATCGTTCTTGGCCCATGTCATGGTCTCGCTCTTTTTGTTGTCCCGATTCGGGCCGAGCCGACTTGGTTTCGCTGACAATTCGGTCTAACATGCTATCCTCTTTCTGTTCCTGGCCAGGCACTGGTTTTTCAGCCACCTGAGCCTGTGCCGAAGCCTTTTCCGGAACAGTTTCCTGAACGATCCGGTCCAGCATGGAGATTTCTTTCGACTCTCTGCCCGTGGTCGGTTCCTCGGTCGCTTGAGCCTTCACCGGTTCTGGCTTTTCGACCTCAGCTTCCAAGATAGGTTCCTGCTTAACTTCGGGTTTTTGAATCACTTCCGGCTCTTTTTCTGGCTGGGGAGCCTTTTTCTCAGCGCCTTGGGGGGCCTTCGTTGCCAACTCGGGCCGTTCAGTTCCAAGGTCAGCTTTTTCTGCCGCGACACTTTTGGTTTTGTCGGCTCCAGGTTGATCCAAGGTCCGCTGGTACTCAGCCGAATACTCCAGGGGAGTCTGGCGTTTGTAGCTCTCGCGGAATTGTTCTGACACCGTTTGTTTTGGGTCGTTTCGGGTGACCCAAGGCGCCTCCTGGCTGGGATTTCGTTCGGCCACCCGCAGGCCGCCGTCGCGATTCACAAAGACAGGCCCCGTTACCTGGCCCTCCTTATCGATCCCAATCGCCCGGGTCCATTTCTGACCCACACCCTGTTCCCGCTTTTGATCAGCACTGAGATCCGGTTGTTCCTTTCGATGGGCGTCCAAGTGTTCCGCGACAGCTTTGCTATGATCCTCCGACTTCACCCACGTTTTGTTTTCCGCCAAATAGGTCTGCTTTTCCATGTTGCCATCCGGAGTTTTGGCTTCACGAACTGGGCGAACCACATCGACCTCCTGGCCACGTAACCCGGGGTTGGTGTAATCGGTGCCATAACGATGTTCCGGCTGTTTTTGCAGGTAGACACCCTTTTCGTGATCCACCCATGCTGATCCCTCCGGCAGTTTCTCGCGCTGGACCTCCTTGGGATTCTGCTCCGCCA
>Ga0302281_10001045_pt1 | contig 20261 bp, 26 predicted proteins | sample III_Fen_E1_2_FD_198762 | JGI IMG/M metagenome (GOLD analysis project Ga0302281, IMG submission 198762) | Peat permafrost microbial communities from Stordalen Mire near Abisko, Sweden - III_Fen_E1_2 | ecosystem: Environmental > Terrestrial > Soil > Wetlands > Permafrost | place: Sweden: Abisko...
ACGTGCCTAAGCCCCGGAATCAAACGTCCCGTGAGCGTCGAGATTTCTCCATGCGAGGCAAAAAACGTATCGAGCTTTTCCATTTTTTGATGATCGAAAAAAAGATATTTTCCGTAATTGTATAAAAACCGCCGCCCATAATGAAATGCGACATAGTAATTCGCCAGCGACCCGCCGATGGCCCCGGCAATCGAGCTAAAGAGCACGATCCATGCGTTCATTTCCCCTTGATGTACCAGATATCCCGCAGGCACCATGGTGACCTCACTGGGAATAGGAACAAACGTGCTTTCCAAAAACGCCATTACAAAAATACCCGCATACCCGAATTTATCTACAAAATCGACCAGCCACTGTGCTAATGCTTCCAATTCAAAATCCTTCTACCCAACCTTAAAATACACAACATAAGCGGACGTCAGCACTACCCAGAACAGCGACAGCGGCAGGAACACTTTCCACCCCAGATACATCAGCTGGTCGTAGCGGTAACGCGGCAGCGTCGCGCGTGTCCAGATGAAGACGAAAAGACAGATAAGAATCTTGATCGCGAACCACACCGTCCCCGGGATCATCGACCAGAATTCGCCGCCCGCCGGCGCCTGCCAGCCGCCGAGGAACAGCAGGCTCGTCATGCCCGACATCAAAATCATATTCATGTATTCGCCGAGGAAAAACAGCGCAAAACTCATTGACGAATATTCGACGTTATACCCCGCCACCAATTCCCCTTCCGCCTCCGGCAGATCGAACGGATGACGGTTGGTTTCCGCCAGCGCCGAGATAAAAAACACGATGAACATCGGAAACAACATGCCGAAATGCGCAAACGCGAACCAATTGCCGATACCGCCCGCCTGTGCGTGAATGATATCGTTCAAATTCATCGAACCGGTATTGAGCAAAACGGTGACGATGACAAAGCCGATCGACACCTCATAACTCACCATCTGCGCCGAAGAGCGGATTGCGCCGAGGAATGCATATTTCGAGTTGCTGGCCCACCCGGCAACGATAATGCCATAGACGCTAAGTGACGACACTGCGAACAGGTACAGCACGCCGACATTGATATTGGCGATGACGAAATCCGAAGAAAACGGCACCACCGCCCAACCGATCAGCGCCAGGATAAACGTCAGCATCGGCGCCATGAGGAAGAGGATTTTATTGGCTTCGGAAGGAATAATCGTTTCCTTGCACAGCAGCTTCAACCCATCGGCAAACGGCTGCAATAACCCCAGGAAGCCCACTACGTTCGGGCCTTTGCGTAACTGAATCGCGGCGATGACTTTACGCTCCATATAGGTAAGCATCGCCATGCAAATCAGCAGCGGCACGGCGACCATCAGGATTTTCCCGATGAGGAAAACCAACGGCCAGATCATAGTGATAAATTCGCCGAACGTCATGCCACCCTCTTGATTTGCGGGTCAAGAATCGTCTGCGTGCATTCCGCCATGGTTTTGGAAGCGCGGCTAATCGGATCGGTCATATAAAAATTGGGAATGAGATTATTGAACGGCCCTTCTGAAATATCGAATTTTTCCTTATGTTTTGCCTGTGCCCATGCGGCAAGCACCACCTCGTCAATATTGGCAAAATGCGGTGCAACTTGCGCTATACGTGCGCGCAATTCTTCAAGATTATTATAAGGCAGCGGTTTACGCATCGTGTCAGAAAGCGCGCGGATAATCGCCCAGTCTTCCTTAGCCTGACCCGGCGCGAATACGGCCCGCTTTGTACGCTGAACACGGCCTTCGAGATTGACATAGGTCGCATCTTTTTCAGTATAAGCCGACCCCGGCAGTACTACATCGGCGCGGTGCGCACCTGCATCGCCGTGATGCCCCTGATAGACGACAAGTGCATTACCAAGCAGCGACATATCGAATTCATCCACCCCAAGTAAGTAAACTAACTTGATCTGGTCTCTGCGGCAGCCATCCATGATCTTGGTGATATTCCTGCCGTCTTCCACCTGCACAAAGCCAAGATCGAGGGCCCCTACCCTGCTAGCGGCATTATGCAATACGTTGAAGCCATTCCAACCGTCTTTCACTAGATTATATTTATCAGCGATGGCACGCGCCGCCGCGAAAATCTCCGCGCTATCGGAACGGGTCAATGCATCCATGCCTAAAATCAACATCGGGTTTTTGGCCTTGGCCAATTCTTCGGCCAGCGGATCGCTACCGGCAAGAATGTCATTCAATAGCTTTGGCTCATTGCCCAGATATTCATATGGATAGGTAAGGTCGGTTTGCGGCCCAAGATAATGCACCTTAAGCCCACCCTTGAGCCACGCCTTGCGGATCCGCGCATTAACGAGCGACGCTTCAAAACGCGGATTCGCGCCGATGATGACACAAACATCCGCCTGCTCGATACCTTCTATCGTGGTATTGAACAAATAATTCCCGCGCTCGGAATTATCGAGCTGCGCACCGTCGATGCGGCAATCGCGATTGGTAATTTTGGCACTGTCTAAAAGATCGCGCAGGGCCATGACGCTTTCAGCGCAAGCAAGATTACCTGCCAATGCCGCCACCTGTTCCGATGGGAATATGGCAAACCAGCTGGCGACCAACTCAAGCGCTTGCTGCCAGCTTGCCTCGACCAATTTTCCCTCACTATTCCTGATATAAGGGCGGTCGAGCCGCTGCACACGCAACCCATCACAGGCATGGCGGGTTTTATCGGAAATCCACTCTTCGTTGATCGCCTCGTTAACACGCGGCAAAATGCGCAACACCGCCTGCCCGCGCGAATCAATACGAATATTGGAACCGACTGCATCCAGCACATCGATCGATTCCGTTTTTTTCAATTCCCAGGGCCGCGCTGCAAAGGCATAAGGCCGCGAGGTCAGCGCGCCGACCGGGCAGATATCGACCAGATTCCCCGATAATTCCGACGTAACCGCCTGCTCAACATACGTGCCCACTTCCATATGCTCACCACGCCCAAACGCGCCAAGCTCCGGCACTCCGGCGATATCGGTGGCGAAACGGATGCAGCGTGTGCACTGAATGCAACGCGTCATCTGCGTCTTGATCACCGGCCCCATATATTTATCTTCGACCGCCCGCTTCACCTCATGGTAGCGGCTGCCGCCCTGGCCGTAATGCAACGCCTGATCCTGCAAATCGCACTCGCCGCCCTGATCGCAGATCGGGCAATCGAGCGGGTGGTTGATGAGCAGAAACTCCATCACCCCTTCGCGCGCCTTCTTTACCATAGGCGAATTGGTTTTCACCACCATTCCGTCGGCGCACGGAAGTGCACACGAAGCCTGCGGCTTCGGCGGCCCAGGTGCGACCTCGACCAGGCACATGCGGCAATTCCCGGCGATGGCCAAACGCTCATGATAGCAAAAGCGCGGGATCTCGATGCCCAGCTGCTCGCAGGCCTGGATCAGCACCGTGCCTGGTGCTACTTCAATTTCTTGTCCGTCGATCGTCAGTTTTGGCATAGTACAACTTTACTGAGGTTTACGAGTATATTGATCCATAAGTTCAAATGTCTTTTCTTTCAGCGCTTCAAAGGTCTCGCTCTGCTTCGCATTGAATTTCACCGTGCTGTGCTTCGATTTATTTTTCTCATCGACGCTGCGCCCGCTGCGCACAAATTCAATCGAGCCGAAAATAAATTTCCCCGACGCCCTGAACATTACTTCCGAAATAGCCCCCAGTGGAATTTCGCGCGTCGAATTAAACCCGTATTTAATGGCATTGAGCAAACCGTCGCGATGTATCACCACCCGATCCGGCAACAAATCCACCTGCCCGTCGATACCGACCGCTCTCATGATGATTTTATTCACGCTGCCCTCCAGCTATACTCATTAATCCGCCGCTCGATTTCCCCACGGAAATGGCGTACCAGCCCCTGCACCGGCCACGCCGCCGCATCGCCCAGCGCGCAGATCGTGTGACCTTCAATACGCGAAGCGACATCCAGCATCTGATCGATTTCGGTAAGCTCCGCCTGCCCTTTAGCCATGCGATCCATCATGCGCCACAGCCAGCCCGTGCCTTCGCGGCAGGGCGTGCATTGGCCGCATGATTCATGCGTGTAGAATTTCGAAAGCCGTGCGATAGCCCGCACCAGGTCGGTCGATTTATCCATAACGATTACCGCCGCCGTGCCAAGCCCCGATTTGACATTTTTCAAACTATCGAAATCCATCAATACCTCGTCGCAAATGGATTTCGGCAATAGCGGCACCGACGAACCGCCGGGAATGATCGCCAGCAAATTATCCCACCCGCCGCGCACACCACCCGCATGTTTTTCGATCAATTCCTTGAGTGGTATCCCCATCGCGTCTTCGACGTTGCAGGGGTTATTGACGTGGCCCGAAATGCAAAACACTTTCGTGCCGGTATTATTGGGTCGTCCGATGGCCGCAAACCACGCCGGACCGCGGCGCAAAATCGTCGGCACCACGGCAATCGATTCAACGTTATTGACCGTCGTCGGACATCCCCAAACACCCATCGCCGCCGGAAATGGCGGCTTCAAACGCGGCTGGCCTTTTTTGCCTTCGAGCGATTCGATCAACGCCGTTTCCTCGCCGCAAATATACGCCCCCGCTCCACGATGCACGTAAATATCACAATCATAGCCGCTGCCACACGCATTCTTACCGATCAGGCCCGCCTCATAAGCCTCGGCAATCGCATATTCCAAATGATCGGCCTCTTGATGAAATTCGCCGCGAATATAAATATACGCCGCCACCGCGCGCATGGCAAAACACGCAATCAAGCACCCCTCAATCAACTTATGCGGATCATGGCGCATCATATCGCGGTCTTTGCAGGTACCTGGTTCACCTTCATCAGCATTTACGACTAGGTACGATGGTCTACCGTCCGATTTTTTCGGCATAAACGACCATTTCGTACCCGTCGAAAACCCCGCGCCACCACGCCCGCGCAAACCGGAAGCTTTCACTTCCTCGATAATCGCTTCCTGCCCTTTTTCCAAAATGGCCTTGGTATTATCCCAGTCGCCGCGCGCCTGTGCGCCGTCGAGCCGCCAATCGTGGAAGCCGTAGAGATTGGTGAATATGCGGTCTTTATCGTCTAGCATGTTTTGCCTATGATCTTGAAGGAGAAGCCTCGCCCGAAAAATCGGGCCCGGTATCTTTGCTATTTTCAAATAATTCTACACGTCTTGCACTTCCTTTATCTTGACTAATAGAAAATCTTACTTCCGTTTCCTCACGGCCAGGTTTTAGATTTTCCACAGGAGCTCGTCGCGACGTTACATAGCCTGCTCGTTCCATATCGTCCATTTGCGCATAGAGTCCGCCGACTGAAATATTATATCCACACCCTTCCAAATGCTCCCAAATATCAAGTCCCTTACTATCTGGATTGTCGGTCAGATACTGCAATATTTCTAATTGAAATTCTGTAACACTCGGCTTTTTCATGTGGTTTTCTTTTCCCCCGGCTCACTGCTCATACGCCCACTCTGCGGGCCCGGTTTCGGCTTCTTTCCTGCCGCCAGCGTATCGAGAATTCCGAGCACATTTTCAGGCGTCAGATCCTCGTAAAAATGCTCACCCACCGCGCACATCGGCGCATTGACGCAAGCGCCCAGGCATTCTACTTCGCGCAAGGTAAACTGGCCGTCGGCGGTCGTTTCACCCAAGCCGATACCCAAATGATTTTCGCACGCCGCTACAATCGCATCCGAGCCGCGCAGCCAGCAAGGCGTCGTCGTGCAAATCTCAATCACATGCTTGCCGGTAGGTTTCAGATTATACATCGTATAAAACGAAGCCACCTCGTACACGCGCACCGGCGCCATGCCCAGCATGTTCGCCACATAATCCATCGCCACCTGCGGCAGCCAGCCGCCGGATTGCTTCTGCGCCATCGTCAGCAGCGGCATCACCGCGCTCTGTTGCCTGCCTGCCGGGTAACGCGCGATAATCTCCTTCGCCTTCTCGGCATTATCGGCGGAGAACGAAAAAAATTCCGGGGCGTCATATTGGGTGATGCTTATTTTTCCTGTCATATACTAATCTTTATTTTCATAAGTTCAATTCGTACGGGACGGCGCAGGCGGCACATACACAACATCCGGAGCAGCAGCCGGCTGTTGTCTCTGATTTTGATTGGTAACGGGACTACGCATATTGGGCGCGGAATTTTTAGCATTGGTAACCGCCGGATTCTGCACCGGCCATACTTTTGTATATTGCTTGATAAGCCTGCCCTTGATCGTTCCCTTGGGCGGCATCAACAACATCTCGCCCTGCGCAAACGGGCCGCTGGCGCGGAACACGATAAAACAGGCCTGCACTTCATTTGCGACCCTGTCCTGATAATAATACACAAGCCCCGTATCCTGCACCAGGTATTGCTGAAGACCGGCGGCGTGCTGACTGATCTGATCCATCGCCGCCTTAGGCAGGAGCGTGGTGGTTCCCGCATTCAATTTGCCGTATGTTCCATCGGTCTTGTACCATAAATACTGCACCGGACTCACGTTAGATGCCGTGGTTTCACCGTCAACAGGCTCTTCATACACGCGCTGAAGTTTCCATAATCCATTGACGTCCGCCGTTTTGCACGCATTGGAAACAGGCAGGCGCGGGATAGACGATTGCTGAGCAGGTGTTGAAGCGGCTGCTGCGGGCACCGGTGGTGGAACGGTCGAAGGCTGCGCAACCACGGGAGCGGATTGATGCTTCAAAATATCAGTTTGCGCCAGGGTTTCTGAAGCGCCAAAAGCCGCAGCGATCGATACCAACAAAATAAAGCCCAATGTTTTCATCGGTCGATCTCCCCAAACACGATGTCCATCGTCCCGATTACGGCAACGACGTCGGCCAGCATGTGCCCCTTGGTCATGAAATCCAGCGCCTGCAGATGTGCAAAACCCGGCGCATGAATGCGGCAACGATAAGGTTTGTTCGTACCATCGGCGATCAGATACACGCCGAATTCACCCTTCGGCGCTTCGACAGCAGCATATACCTCACCGGCGGGAACGTGATACCCTTCGCTGTATAATTTGAAATGGTTGATCAGCGCTTCCATCGATTGCTTCATCACCGCGCGCTTGGGCGGCACGACTTGCGGGTTATTAGCTGTGATCGGGCCTTTGGGCATTTTCGCGAGGCACTGCTTGATGAGCTTAACCGACTGGCGCATTTCTTCCATGCGCACAAGATAACGGTCATAGCAATCGCCGTTTTTGCCGATCGGAATATCGAAATCGAGCTGGTCATATACTTCATACGGCTGGCTCTTGCGCAAATCCCAGGCGATGCCGGAACCACGCAGCATAGGCCCACTGAAGCCCCAATCCATCGCCTGCTCATCCGTTACGATACCGATATCGACCAGGCGCTGCTTCCAGATGCGATTGGGCGTGAGCAGCGAATCGACGTCGTCGATATAGCGCGAAAACTTGTCGGCGAACTCGGCAATATCCTCGGCCAGCCCCGCCGGAATATCCTGATGCACTCCACCCGGACGGATATACGCTGAATGGAACCGCGCGCCCGACGCCCGCTCATAAAACCCAAGCATTTTTTCGCGCTCCTCGAACATCCACAAGAGCGGCGTCATCGCCCCGACATCAAGAGCTTGCGTGGTGATGTTAAGCGTATGGTTTAAGAGCCGCGTAATCTCCGAAAACAGCACACGGATATATTGCGCACGCAGCGGAATCTCCAGCCCCAGCAGCTTCTCCACCGCCAGAGAATAGCAATGCTCCTGATTCATCGGCGACACATAATCCAGCCGGTCGAAATACGGCAATGCCTGCAAATACGTCTTATGCTCGATGAGCTTTTCCGTGCCCCGGTGCAAGAGCCCAATATGCGGATCGGCCCGCTCCACGACTTCGCCATCCATCTCCAGCACCAGACGCAACACCCCATGCGCCGCAGGGTGCTGCGGACCAAGGTTTAGAGTAAGGTTTTTTATGGTTACTTCCTGGGTCATAGGTGACTGGCACTCGCCTGTTTTGCGCGTTCATACAAAAATTCCGGCGCAAGATCGGCGCCATTAGGCCAGACGACGCTATGAATCTCCGAGTCATAACGCAACTGCTGAAAATACGATTTATCTTTCAAAGGCTCAAATACTTCTCCCCAGAGCTGATCGCTTATGTCTATATTAGCTTCCACACCATCTTTAAATGCGACGTGAATGACGTAATCGTGAACATGTTTTGCGTTAATCAAACGAGAATATTTCATATAAGCTCACTTTAACGGTGCAATTTTCTTTGCCGGTTTATGCGCCGTGATTAAATTCCAATTCTCTAGTAATTCCTCTTTGTACAATTCTAGCCATGTTTGCACATAGCGCAATTCCTTAGGAGGGAAACGCCCCTCTACAACACCGGATTCAATCTCAATATTCATCTCAAAATCCTGGTATGAAGCATGAAAATGCGGCACTCCATGCTCATTCGCATACATCACAATTACAATCCCAAAAAACCGGCTAATCTCAGGCATGATCCACGCTCACAAAAACCGGTGCATAATGTAAACGTCAACCAGCCCCTGCGTAGCATGCTGATACCCTTTGGGCAAGGTGCCAACGATAGCAAAACCAAGTGATTTCCACAGCTTCACTGCAACACTGTTGATGCTCACGACAAAATTATATTGCATCGCCTTATAGCCCTGTTTTTTAGCCAGCTTCAATGCCTGTTCGCCAAGTGCGCGGGCGATGCCTTGTCTGCGATAATCAGGATGCACCATGTACGATGCGTTGGCGACATGCCCAGCTCTACCCGTACGATTAGGCCGAATAGCGGCAACGCCCGCCACTTTGCCGTTTACATCAGCAACGATGCAATGCGTCCCCGGCGCGGAAATCCAATAGGCAAGGCTGCGATCCGGCGTCATTTCCGCAAGCGTATAAGAATAGGTTTTACCCTCCGTGAGCACATGGCGAAAAATATCATAGATTTCCTCAAAATCCTCCAATCGCGCCGTCCGCAAGGAAAATGAAGCCTTCGGCAACACTTTCAGCACCGTTTTAGAAACAGATTTTATAGATTTCTTAGGCATCATTTCGTTCCCGTCGCCTTTTCATCGCCCGGAAGCGCATATTCTGGCCCTTCCCATGGGCTCAGGAAATCGAAGCTGCGATAGGCCTGGTTGAGTTTCACCGGCTCATACACCACGCGCTTTTGCTCGACATCGTAGCGCAGTTCCACATAGCCGGTCAGCGGGAAATCCTTGCGTTGCGGATGGCCGTCGAAACCGTAATCGGTGAGAATGCGCCGTAAATCCGGATGCCCCGAAAACAGCACACCGTACATATCCCACACCTCGCGCTCGAACCAGCCCGCCGAGGAAAAAACACCCGTCACCGACGGCACCGGCATATTTTCATCCGTCCGCACCTTCACGCGCAAACGTTGATTATGCCTAAAGCTCAGCAACTGATACACCACATCGAAACGCGGCGCGCGCTCCGGAAAATCCACGCCTGAAACATCGACGAGCTGCTTGAACAGCATCTCCGGATCGTCACGCAAAAACGTCAGCACGCGCACAATCTGCTCGCGCGGCACAACCACAATCAACGCGCCATGTTCCAGACTCGCCTCAATCGCAACGTCAGGCAGCCGCGACTGCAGCAATTCGGTGAATGATGTCAATTGATCTTCCATAAAACCCTACCTGATAATCGTGCCGGTACGGCGGATTTTTTTCTGCAGCTGCAACACGCCGTACATCAACGCTTCCGCCGTCGGCGGGCATCCAGGCACATACACATCCACCGGCACGATGCGGTCGCACCCGCGCACGACGGAATAGGAATAATGATAATATCCGCCGCCGTTGGCACACGATCCCATCGAAATCACATAACGCGGCTCAGCCATCTGGTCGTACACTTTGCGCAGCGCCGGAGCCATTTTGTTGCATAGCGTCCCCGCCACGATCATCACGTCCGACTGCCGCGGACTAGGACGAAACACCAGCCCCAAACGATCCATGTCATACCGGCTCGCCGCCGCCTGCATCATCTCCACCGCGCAACACGCCAGCCCAAACGTCATCGGCCAGAGCGACCCCGTGCGCGCCCAATTCACCAGCTCATCAAGCTTGGCAATAACAAATCCCTTATCGCTGAATTCCTCGAACACCTGTCCGAGCAGCGCGTCCTGATCTGAACCCTGAACCCTGACCTCTGATCCCTGCACTATTCCCATTCCAGCGCGCCTTTTTTCCATTCATAAATAAACCCGACGGTGAGCACGAACAAAAACCCCATCATCGACCAGAACCCCGCCACACCGGTTTTTTCGATGGAAATCGCCCAGGGGAATAAAAACGCCACTTCGAGATCGAAAATAATAAAGAGGATGGCAACGAGATAAAACCGCACGTCGAACTTCCCGCGCACGTCGCCGAACGGCTCGAAACCGCACTCATAGGCCGATGTTTTTTCCTTGTCGGGCTTCTGCCGCCCCACGATCATCGGCGCCAGCAGCATCACCCCCGCCAACACGATAGCGATGGCCATGAAAACCATAATAGGAAAATACTGCGCGACGACCTGATCCATGGGCGTAAGTTATAACCACTTTCGCTTGGGAGTACAAAGGGATTTTTGAGGAAGAATTTATTATCGCATGTAGTAACATTTAGGCATGATGCTTTGTATTATCTTTTTCTAAATAGCTCGCTATTTATTCTTGCTTGCGAGCCGAGCATCTCAAATCGCTTATTAATACCGTCCACTAAGTCTTCCCATGTTATAGCTGTATGATTTTCATTATCAGCTATATAAGTTTTGAATCCTTCCAGCGGATTATCATTGGCAAATGCAAGATATTCTCTATGGGCATGACTAGCAGGCTCTCCATTGCTCCATTTATCACCGAACTCAACACAAAACCCTTTGTTATTTAACCAATCCGCCGCTCGATCTTCCCTCATAGAATCAGAGAAATAATAGGTAAGTAATGCCGTATCTACATTTTTTTCGTTGAAATATTGATCCATCGCTCGTGCGATTTCCACCCGGCAAGCTTCATCGATAGTACAATCAGGGCTATAGGAAATTTTATCCATATATTTTCTTCACTAAAGTGGCTAAAACAAGGTGATTAATGCTCACTGGCTGCGCACGGTCAAGCAGTATCTACAGGGAGCGCTTGATATCCGCCTTAAATTGTCAATCCACTTTTCAGTGGCCTGCCACCCGCAGGGCGTAGGGTGGCGGGAGTGACGGGAGCCATATTTAATATATAACAATCTGTTATATCAATATAAGTTTTCAAGGCATTATTATAGTTACCCCATAACTTACCCCAAAAACATAGCCGCTGCTTACCCACACACTCTCTATATATGTCGGGCTAAATCATACCACATCAGGATAGGCTGGCAATCTCAACTTGCTGATCGACAGCCCCGCCGACAACTTGGGAAACGCAACGGGCAACCGCCTCCGCGCCATTTTTATATTGCCGCCTGTTCAATGCGGGGCAATTTTTCGATTTTCTCCCTGCCTATGACAGCCCCAGTACGCTATAGGCGATTTACGGTTGACCAGTCGCGCCCGCCGTCTATTATCCTGCCCGTGAGCGCCGATGGTGCTTCATGGGGCGTAAGAACCTCTATTAGCCGGTCTTTGTGCGACCGTTTCGCACTCCTCGCTTCGGCGGGGAGGCATACGCGCATGTCCAGGGCGAAAGCCTAAAGGCGTATGCGAACCTTGCTAATAGGTTTTCTTAACTCCCCTGCCACCAGTGGACGCTGGTGGTTATTGTAGCAAGTGGGGAGGCTTAATATGAAAAACAACAATTATATTATACTGTTTATGGCAGCCATGACGCTCGCCAGTTGCGCGCAGACAGGCACTTTATACCCTGCGAATAAACAGGCTGAAAAAACCGGCTCACTCACCCTTCAATATACTACGTATGGAACTGGCGGCGGGCCAGCAAAGATCACTATGCCAAGCGGCGAGGTACTTAGAGGGGAATATCGTGTAGTTGAAAATTCTGTCTTTGGATTTGGCTCATCTTCGACTACGGCAAGCGATAGCGCGGTATCAACCGGCCATGCTACTGCATCCGGTCCCGGCGGGGTTACGACAGCAAATGCCCTTGGTACTGCCTCCGGCACAGCACATGCCACAAACAATTCATTTAGCCAAAGCACCCCGGGTTCGCGCAACGGTATGTGTGCTTTGGCAGGCGATAAAGGCACAAATGGCAGTTGTGACTTTTTTGTGAACAGGTTTACCGGCAGCGGCGGTGGAACCTGCAAATTTTCCAATGGCGCAGAATATAATTTGATGTTCTGAGGAAATTTATTTGATTGTCTTTCCAGTACAAATAACAAAATAGAGGAATCGGATGAAAAAGCAACTGGCAGCATATTTACTCATATTGGTAGCACTTCCCGCCTGCTCACCAGTGATGGAAGCAATGCGCCCAGATCCGGTTGACCTGTCAGAATTTGCTATCGGGGAAAGTCGGTTGAAAGTTATCGCAACAGTGGGAAGTCCTTTAGCATCGGAAAAGGACGGCAAAGATTCCTGCGATGTTTATAAACTCTTTACCAAAGGACCGGACGCTGTAGGAAAAGGTGCCATTGCTGCGGGGGAAGCCGTGGCAGATGTTTTTACCCTAGGCCTTACCGAAGTAATTTTTACACCAGCGGAGGCGGCAACCCGGAATAGTAAGCATGCCGTCTTATTCTGCTATGGAGCAGACAACAAGCTGGTTTCTGTAACTGAATCAGACACCAAAGTTGATAACTGACGCACTCAAGCAGCATGGAGTAATTCTATGAAACGTATTTATTTATTTTGCCTAATATGCACGGTTTTGACTGGCTGCGGGCTGGTACATTCGGCACAGGTACATGACCAAATCAACGCTATGAACGGATTAAGTAAGGAGCAGGTCTTGGGGTGTATGGGGTCGCCATCATCAAAATCCAGCGAAGACACTGTAGATGTATGGACATATTCTAATTTTGGTCCGGTGACAACGAACGTTGCCGTGTCCGGCAACCAATACAGCGCTCATGGTTCGGCAAGCACATCTCAGGAATCGTGCATTGTGAACCTGACAATGAAGGATGGAATTGTCGTGGGAGCAAATTATCGCTCACAGGGTAAATTATTGGTGCCAAGTTTGCCGTGCTATAATGTACTATACGCTTGTACAGCAGGAAGAATAGGATCAGTACCATCTAAACCTGTTGCGGGTATGACTAAAGAAGCACTCACATCCTGCACGGAATTATATACCGACGCACGTCTTGACCCTATCCGCGACGTTATCGCGATTGATGCTTCGCCTACTCTAGCTCAGCAAAATAATTCTAATTACATCACCAATGAACAGCGCCCAGCATTGGATGCATACAAGGAATTACTGGGGCAGTGCCGCAATAAGATAGCGGCTGCAAATCCGCATTTGTGGAAAATAATGATGCAAGTGCAGCCTGCTCCTTACAAAGAACTTACGTTGCTTTACAATAAGAAAATTACAACCGGTCAATTCAATACTAGAAAGCAGGAAACTGCCGACAAACTCCAAGCTGCAGTAGCCGATCAGACGAAGTAAGAGCATGACCTATACAACTATAAAGCCGTTTCAATTAATCGTGATCGCGCTGTTAGGCATTCTGGTATGGCAACAATATTCAGTGCGTAATGCGTTACAGCAGCCAATAACGCAAAATCCTGAAAAGGAAGTTGGACGTTACCAACTTTTGCAGCTCGGTTCCATGCGCCGGGATCAATTTATGGTGGACACAAAGACAGGCAGGGTATGGACAATTGTTTGCCATAGCTCACAGAGTAAAAATAAAAACAATAATTCAGTGACACCTCAAGAATGTGCATCTGAAGGATTGGAAGCGATTGAATATTTAAGCGACGGTGAAGGTTTTTTACCTGCTCCCATGACTCACGAAGAATACGGAATATTCTTGCAGGAGGAAGCGGATCGTGCGCGAACGAACTTGATGGCTCTGATGGAACCGGAGGAACTCACAGCATTCAAGCTGGGTGAAGAAATTCAATGTAATACCGCCACTGGAGAAGCTGCCCGCTTACGAGCAGAAAAAATGCCCCTCATGAATCCAACAGAACTTATAGCATTCAAAATGGGGGATAGGGCAAGCAACTGCATAACCCCATAAATGAACCGCGATGAGGTATTTTTATTTGCCGCTATGCTCCTTAAATCTCCCGCACCGTCTTCCGTGACCGCCTAAGTAAATTGTTGATCGCCTTTCGCTCGGCTATCGCTGCCGCCGTATAATACCCGTCCTTGATAGCGTTCTTGTTGCCATTCGGTGCTCCAGGAGACAGGCCGCCATGCAACCGGCATCTACCATTCGCCATTGCTGGAGATTGGCATGGGTCGCCGTTGCGCGTCCGGGCCAGGCATGGTGAATTGAGAGTCATAATTGATCTGCTTTTTCTGGGGTTGATTTTCAGTTTTTTGCCTCCCCCCTCCCTGCCGGGGAGTGACACCACCTACAATAGCTTGGCCGCCGTCATCAACGTGGATATGCTGGTACTGAACGATGATCTTCTGTTCAATTTTACCCTTGCCGCTATGATGATTAAGTGCCCGCACAGAAGCAGCATAGGAACGCATCAACTTTGCAGCGAGGCCGAGATACCCCATTTTACTGCTGAACCCTGCAGCTACATTATTGCCTAGCTCGAAGCAACGCTCAATGGCATGAGATGTATGCTCCATTTGGATAAGCAATTCTTCTTCAATTTGATCTTGTGGATGGATATAAAATGATTTTTCGCCACTTTCTGTAGTGGCTGGTAGGTCAGGCGTGGCGTCGTTCATAAGGTCATCATCCTTTCACAGAGTAGCGAATCATACCATAATATAGGGACTGAAATATAGAGGTTGATATTATAGCCATTGCTACGGCTACAGTCGCTACACCTGCTACGGTGACATGAATAAACACCTGCATGTGTAGCAAACGTAGCAAGTGTAGCTGTAGCAAACCCCTTAGAGCTATGTAGCTGCATCCGATCATGGTGATCCTGTCAGCAAGGTGGGATTGATCTGTATATCCTTCTGTTTCCCATTCATTATTATCCGCGCGCGGCCTAGCTCGCTGAGTTCCTGCAATGCTTCTTGCAACGTGTTCTTGAGACGCACCGGCCCATACTGTTGCGCCTCTCTAAGTGGAATGGAGTTGGTCTTCTTCTTTTGGCAGACACCCAGTAGCCAGCGATCAACTCGCTGGGCGCTCATAATATCCACCGGCAGCGCAATCTCTCTAAAGAAGCGTCTCGCTTCGTAAAGATACCACGTCACGATTCTGCACGCTGATTCCATGTTCTTAAGCTCAATGGCGCCAGCACCTTTCTCAAAGTATTGAAAGAGTGCCGCCACCCTTACCGCGTTATCGGTTATTTTCGATGCTACGTCACGCACCTCCTCTAGCTCGCCCCCAGGCCTCAATTCCATTTCGATGTCGTTATAAAACTTTATCCATGCAGCCTTGGCGGCGGGCGTAAGAGATATAACGGTGGGTACCAATGATCCGTCAGCCATTATGGGTGGGGGAAATTTCAGAATCTCGGTAATGCGATGGTTAAACGCTTCTAGGCATGGCCAGTTCGCCGGTTCCACGAATGGCCGAAATCCTTGGGTTGATTCAGGGTGCGACACCAGAAAACGCGCCAGGAATCCACTCCCTCGCGCCTGTCCTTTCGACTGCTCGAAAAAGCTCCGCAAAGTGACTTCCTGCACCTGCAACGCCATAGTCAGGCGCGCACCGTGCAGGGAGTAGCTTTCCGATGTTCTTCGGTCAGACTGATGGTTGCCTCCGTCCCACAGGATATTGAGAGTGGACAGGCTCCGCATGATGGTTTCCTTATTCATACCGTGTGCGCCGAATACAATGCCGCCCTCGCTGGAGATGACGCCGCCTGATGGCCATATCTTCGCCAGACTCCATGTTAATGCTTCTGGCGTCGCATCGCTGTATGTCAGTCGCGGCACTGTCGGCGGGACAGGTTCTTTCTTTTCAAGTTCTATAAGCTGATGTTCTGATACCTTGGTATCCACCCCTTTACTGGTCTTGCTTCTTATGGAGTCACCTAACCCTGAGCATTTTGCTTTCCACGCTTTGAGTTTAGCTTGATATTCCCTAATCTCCGGCTTGGCTCGTTCTTCCTCCTCTTTCTCGTATTTTTGGATAGCGGGCATAAAATATTTATCGCACGTTGTTTTTCTCTCGCCGGAATCCGCAACCGTAAGAAAATACAGCCCTGTTGGGCCGGTAAGCCTCTCCGCCCGTTTCACGTCAATATAGCACTGAATTGCCAACGATACCGTAGCCAATGCGGATGATGCTACCATTGCTACAGGTGCCTGAACAAATCCGTGCACTTCCTTGACGGCAGCGCGTATGGTATCGGGCAGCGCATCCAATGGGTAAGGCTTTGCCTTCAACTTCTCCGTCAATGGCGATGGTTCCGGCCATATATCGGTGCTGGCAGCAAGCATCGGGGAGGGATATTTCTGCGCTTGCATGGTAAATGCGCTGCGTACGATACGCCGGACTTCCTTTTCATCCTGCGGCGGCGTGCATAACTGATTCCATGCCATGCACCGGGCAATGACTTCCGCTTCATCATATCCTTTGGCAACCAGTTCGCCCGCATAGCGAAGCTGGGTGCTGCCCCGGTATCCCTGCGTTACTCCGACAGTGGGATCAAAGGCTTTGCTTATGCCTGCGGTAAGGTTGTTGTTAGTGGAGGTGGGCGCAGGCACAAGGGGAGTGTTCATTACCGCTATAATAAATTCATCGGCGCTGATCGGCTCAAATAAATTCCAATCGTCTACCTCTACGCTACGCGGCTGGCCGGAAATTTTATAATTGTGTGTCCCCGGTGAGCGAAGGATAGAGGCCGCATCAGCAGTACGCGAAAGATCGGCATGGAGTCCACAAGCAGGCATAAGTAATTTAAGGCGCTGAGCAACAGGACGCCATTCCTCTCTAGTAATGGTTCGGTCGAGTGGCCAATAAATATGTACGCCACCTCCTGACCGCACGATTCCGGGTACAAGGACACTGACACGATTACAAAAATCATCTACCGCTTGAATGGCTGCTTCGATGGTCGCATACGGTTTCCCTTCCCCTACATCCACGTCGGCGAAAAAACACTGGAACCATCCGGCGTTAGCCGCTCGCCGGTTCTGGTCGGTCTTGAACGTACCACAGGCGTGGTAGGTATCTATGCCTAGCGCGTCGTTAGCCAATATTTGTGCAGCCAGCTCCTCAATGGAAGTGCAAAAATGATTGACGGCTTTTTTATCCTTTATGCTCGTCCATATTTTGACCCCATTGTCTGGGAGGATAGCTTTCAAAAAATGAATAAGGGAATCAGCTTGCTCTACCATCGCATTGTCCTGCATCTTTTAAAGGCTTCATGAATTGCTATTTACAATGGGTTTTCTGGTCATTTCGGCATTTTCATTCCTGATTTCAGCAGGACTGGTAAAATGTTTCCAGCAGATCGGCGTATGCAGTCTTCGCATAATTCACGATCATAAAATGGTGCGCGCGTGATAAAAGAAATGCGTCGGCAAAATTCACAAATGCCAAGTGTGACAGAGTGTTGTTTCATCGCATATCTCCTGTCGCTGGAGCTATGTCTTGATTGTGCTGTTGTCTCTTAAGGGCAGGTTGTCTAGCGTGTCGCGTCACATTTGACTTATGGATAATAGACTCATTGCTCTTACTGGCAGCAATACGTTCCTCAATCCATTTCTCGATGTCATCCGATACCCAGGCAACTGCTCGTGTACCGATATGGACAGGGCGAGGAAATTCACCTTTTTTTATTTGCTCATATATAGCCGTCGTTCCAAGCCCGACCGCTTGCTTAACCTGTTTGAGCCTTAACAACCGGCGCATCTGCTGAATAGTCATATAACCCCCTGTAGAATGTTCCTGATATTCAACGTAGGGCTGCGGGGTGCTCCGGCAAAAGGATTTTTCTTGATAGTGGGGAACTCACTGGCCTAATTATTCCCTCTTAGAGAATTTATTGGCCTGATTTATATTTTTGCTTAATCGCTGGAGTGATTTTTTTTACTTTCGAGAGCGTAGTGCTAAGTGTGTAAGGACTGATTTTTCGGTTTATTAAAAATTCAGCTATTTCCGGGTAGTCCATCTGCCAGCCTTTTCCATTTTTGTACAGGTCATCAATGGCTATAGTGATAGGCTCGGATTTTTCTTGAGCTTTTTTTATATTGGCTGCAACAGCCAATGGCTGTCCAATAGAAAGGTTGGCCTTTGTTTCAACCAGCTTATTTACTGCACTTGCTGCAAAAGAATAAAGGCGTAGTTGTTTTTTCTTTTCCACTAAATCTTTATCATGTTTTTCAGTCTGTGCTTCTAAACTTTCAGTAGTCATTTGTTCGTATTTTTTGCATACCCACATCAACATTGCATATTCTTCTACTATAGAATCTATTGGCTTTTGCTTGAGTTGATTTAAGTCATCAATTTCTTGGCTTATCCATGTTTCATACTCTTTTAGGTCTGCTGGCGGCAGGTTCTTTCCCACTGAAAGATACGGCTGATACGAGGCTTTTTTAGAGGTCTTTTTGCTACGCATATTTTTTGCCCTGGGCGACTGCGTTTCTCGCCTCATCCAAATAATCCCCCCACCATTGCATCATCTTCCGGCGCTCAGGCAGGTATTGAGCATGGTTATAGCTGGCGCGTACCTGATTGCGTTCCATGTGAGCAAGCTGGCGCTCGATCACGTCCACCGGGAAGCTATGCTCATTTAAGATGGTGCTGGCCGTGGCGCGGAAGCCGTGGCCGGTGGCACGGGAATGATACCCCATGCGGTACAGGGCATAGAGGATGGTGTTTTCGCTCATGAAGCCGGACGGCTTGTGCTGGTTCGGGAATACATAGCGCCACTGGCCGGTAAGGGGCTGCAATTCTTTAAGTACGGCAACCGCCTGTGTCGATAGTAACACGATATGCGGATCACGCATTTTCATACGCGCCGCCGGTATGCGCCACTCCGCCTTATCCAAGTCTATCTCCGGCCACTCCGCAGCGCGAAGCTCGCCGGTACGAACAAAGGTCAGTAACATGAATTTTAACGCCAGCTTGGTTTGCAGATCGCCCTGATAATCTTCCAGTTTTGCCAGAAATTCCGGCAACTCCTCGGCTTTCAGATAGGCGAGGTGCTTTTTCTTCGCAGGTTTCAAAGCGCCGCGTAAATCCGCCGCCGGGTTTCGCCCCACGCGCTGAGTGACAAGCGCATAGGTGAATACCTGGCCGGTGTACTGAATGACTCGATGCGCCAAATCCAATGCGCCACGCGCCTCAATAGTACGCGCTATCTCCAGTAATTCCGTCGCCGTCACGTCAGCGATAGGGCGGGAGCCGATCTTTGGAAAAGCATACGCCTCCAGGCGGTGCATTATTTGTGAGGCATGTTTAGGTGTCCACATGTGTTTTCGGTTTTCGTGCCACTCCCGCGCTACGGCCTCAAAGGTATTTTCGCTATTATGAACGGCGGCGCGTTTGGCTGCCTGCTTCACCTGAGAGGGGTCATTACCTGCCGCAAGCGTTTTACGCGCCTCGGCGTGACTTCCCCGTGCGTCGGCAAGGCTAACGTCGGGGTAAGTACCAAGCGATACCAGCTTTTCCTTGCCAGCAAATTTATATTTATACCGCCACCACCTGCCGCCGGACGGCTGCACCAGCAGGAACAGCCCGCCAGCGTCATATAGCTTGAAAGGCTTTTCCTTGGGCTTGGCATTGCGTATGGCTGTATCCGTCAATGACATGGGGTAACTCCTATTCTTCTAGGGTAGTTACCTCTATTATTACCCCAACTTACCCCCGACTGTCAACGCATGATAACGAAAGAGACAGGAAGCTATTCCCCTTAACAATGGCTGTTTTTCTATGTTTACTGGGTTGTAACAAAAGCTAGCGAATGAGGAAATGGCGGGAGTGACGGGACTCGAACCCGCGACCTTCGGCGTGACAGGCCGACGCTCTAACCAACTGAGCTACACCCCCGCAAAGAAGTGTTATGTTTAACTGCAACCAGTCCGTCGTCGCCCAAGAGGGCTATGCCGGACACTGCTTCGCCTAAGATCGCCTTCTCGTGGCTGCCCCGCTTCGCTCCTAAGCAGGAGCTTCGCCGGGCGGCAGCGCCACGCGTAGCCGAAGGCGAAGCGTGGTGGGCGATGACGGGCTCGAA
>Ga0302281_10001067_pt1 | contig 20046 bp, 12 predicted proteins | sample III_Fen_E1_2_FD_198762 | JGI IMG/M metagenome (GOLD analysis project Ga0302281, IMG submission 198762) | Peat permafrost microbial communities from Stordalen Mire near Abisko, Sweden - III_Fen_E1_2 | ecosystem: Environmental > Terrestrial > Soil > Wetlands > Permafrost | place: Sweden: Abisko...
CCAGCATCAGTCCCAGCACACCAAAGGTCAGCATAATTGCATTGCCCACAATCCCAGGCCAGCGTAGCTCCGTCATCTGTGAAATCGCACCAAGGCACAATCCTTCGAGCAAGGCATAGAGCGGGGCGGCAATCGGGGCAGTGGTGGGCTTGAAAGTTCCGACTAGGCATGCAACCAGCCCGCCAAGCAAACCGATCAAAATGAACGGCCCATGAAGTTCGGGATGTATCCAAGAAAATGCGCCAGTCCCCGCACACAGGAGCAGCAGGATGCCGGTCTTGTTGATGACGCCTTCCAGCCTCATCGTTTCTTCGCCATAACCGGAAAATGCCTCGTCACGTTTAAGCAGTGGATTTGATGTTTCCATAGGGTTTGAATTTGCCTTGCCGGTTCCTGAATTCAAGCAAAAAGTGGCATTTGAATCATTTGGCAATGTGAGTACAAGACCAAGCCCATAGCGTTTACGGTAGCCCAGGACAAAATGCTGGTTTGGAATTGAAGGTCTGTTGTTGATCTCCCTGCATCTGCCCTTGTGTTCTTCGGAATACAGGGTGGATACGGGGATTTCTTATGCCAAAACAAAGCCCTCATATTTATCTAATAGGATTAATTAATATCTGCTTTCTCCACGCAATTCATTCCAGTTATGCGCCCTCTCATCAAACGGCATCGGACCTATCTCAACTTCCAAGCCAAGTTCGATGCAAAGAGTTTGCAGATATCCATCCATTTGTTTGCTTGACACCTTTGCCCTAAACCCTTTTGACTCGTCCAAATACCATTGCTTCGTTTTGGCTACTACTTTCTGGTAAAAAGTCTCGCACTCCTGAACAAGTGTTGGGTTAGCCTTTTTACTTAGCCATGTTGAATATTCCAAGCGCAAATCATTCTTTTTTGGATTTTGATAGAAATAGGCTAAACCGGCATAGTGTAAATATGCCTTGACGATTGGCTTGCGAAATACAGCAAATGAACGCTCGTCTTGATAGGTCGGCATCTGAAGATAGTTTTCAAGGCCACGTCTTAAAGCTTTTTGCAGGTTCCACAACCAGACAATGTCATAAGGATGTGCCGCTATATTGCGATCAAATATTCGGTCGTGGTTTTTCTTATTAATAAATATCTCAGATGGCTTAGCTGCCCATTGAAGGTTTCTTCGCGCAAGTGCTACAACCTGACCCAAATCAACAATAGAAATAAATGCATTATTTGTCTTAGTATATTGACGAGCGACATCAATGGATTGCATTGTTTCAAATCTTCCCTTTTGCCGTTCGTAAAATATTCCAATGCTTTCAAGCGCTAAACCAATCTCAACATGAATTGGGTCATTTGAGAATAATTGCCAAGTCTCAATAGGGATTTGACGGTTGTTTGAGTTTGTTATTTCTTTTAGTTCTTCATCTGTTGTGCCTGTGACAATCTTGGCCACGACTTGAATCTGATTAAAAATAAGGATCTTTTCATCAGCTTTTTCCCGTTCCAGATTCCTCAAATAATGGGTTGCTATGCTAATTGTTTGACATCCGTTTATTACACTTGGAGATTCCAGATTAATGCTATCCCCCTCAATTTCATTTGATGCTGCTCTCAACGTGACCCCTACATGATAAAACGGAAAAATGGCAGGCTTAAGACTCCCATCGCAAATCTGTTCTAGGGTTGCTTGCATTGGGTTCGCCAATCGCTCTTTTGTTTCTTTAGTCTGAAGGACAGACAGGCGAACATTCTTGTCAAATAAGCTGTTCCCTCTTTGTCTATAAAGTTCAACAAGACTACGAAGCGAGACATACGCAAGGTCGAGGCGTGCGTTACTTCTTAACTGCACACTTGATTCATGAAGTCGCTTTACGGGGTATCGAGTCCGTTTGGCGGGAATTGCAGCATCAAGATCGTAGGCTTCTGGGAAGAAACTCATCTTTGCGCCACGCTCAACCAGCCATGCCATCAGTTTGGAATCTTGAGAGTCTTTTACAAAGACATCGCAATCTGGACTATCTTCTAGGTCTGACCTGTCGAATATTGACAAAAGAATGAATGAGATCTTCTTTATCTCTGGTTTTTGGGCTAGACACATATAAAGCCCATAAAGACAGGGGTTTTGTGGAATCTTGTCAACTTCTCCGTTAATTAAGACATTTTCAATCCATTCGCGCGCTCTGCTAAGGTCATCAATTCCTTGCAAGGTCAAAGATTTGCTCTCAGTAAACTTGCTTTGATAAATGAACAGTTCGTGAGTCTTGGGGCAAAGGTGCCAGGCATCAACCCCATGGTCGCCAGATGCGCGTGAACTTTGACCAATTCCAGCATCAAGATCAATGAGGTGTTTGTTCATTAGATGAATGGCGGCAATTGTGTTTGCGTCATCACCCTCTATGGCAAACCTAATCTTCATCTCCTTTACTAACTTGTTGCATTTTTCTTTTGATAACATAATCAGTCTTTAAACATAGTGTCGTTAGGTATGCTTCATTTCACAAAAGTCTTTAGTTGTCTGCATCTGTCACCACGTAGCATTTCACTTTGTGGAGGCTCACTGCCGGTGAGCTGATTGTCATTGAACGATGGAATCTGTGGGGCAGTTGGCATTGGCAATCAGGCGGTTGTAAACTGTGCCGCCAATCCGGCGATGCTCATGTTCTCCGCTATCGCGTCATGAGGTATGAGCAGATATTTCCAAGGCTTGCCACCGTTCTTTGCTGAATGCACCGTCGCGTTCTGGCACCAACGAACTGCTGAATCCTTTTTGGCGATCACTTCCGGATCTTCCAGTTCCTTACGCATTTTGGGTTCGAGCATGTAAATGCACGTTGGCATTTCAACCACAAAGTCTGGTTGATATTCGCGCTGATCAGCCAGCCACTTGTAGAAGATTTGAAATTGTCCTCTGCCTGGCTTGAACCATTTGTTGCCTTCGCGATCCAGAATCACTGAAAGAACACGCTCGGTATCTGACTGATATTTCTGCACCTGATAGAGACATTTCTTGAACCCGCCAAATATCATCTGTGCAATCTTGGTCTTGTCGGCTACCGGTAATCGAAAATCGTGAACCGGCTCGTCTGCGGGAGCCGTGAACGCCAGCGGCTTGAGTGTGGTGAAACCCTGCTTCACGACCACCTCGTGGTCCGTCGCCTTCTCCCAATGGTGCTCCTGCATTTGCGCATGAATTAACCCGGCAAGTTGCCGGTGGTAATACTGAAGCACATTCGCCACTTCCGCCTCATCCTTAAGGTAAGATTTCAAATGCGCGACCATCTGTTCTGCCAAATCGTAAAGCAGGTCAGCTTGGTTGTCGTAAGACACGTCGTCGAAGTCTACAAGTGCCCGCACCAGATAGTTTTCCAGACGCAACTCCGTCTGTCCGCTGCCCGTCGAAGCCAGTGTTTCCTGACGATGGTCAACGAGGTATTGCAGCAAGATGTCCCGCTCCACCGGTTGATAATTAATGTTGGTCGTGGACAGCTTAAACTCATTGAAACCGCTGGTCACTTCGCCCTTCGGCACCACGAGAATCCTGGGAATATCAATGGTCTGCTGCACCACCGCTGACGTTGTCTTTGCCACCACCGCCGCCACATCGGGCTTTTCTGTGACGCCTTCAAGCTCCTGCTGTGTCGGTGCCAGCTTTTCCTCCACGGCTTTTACCAGCTGCGCCTGCACGTCATTGTTCAAAAGCAGGTTGGAACTCGACAGATGCTGAAACTGCTGGATTACCTGATAGGTGACTTGTGCGACGTTTTTCTCCGCCTCGGTTGTAAAGATTGGTTTGGCAGAAGGTGTTGCTGACTGCGTGAGTACCAGAGAACTGGATTCCAACGACTGCCCGCCAAGCTGTGCCAGCACGCCGGCACTAGAAACAACCGTTGCAATCCTTTTCAGATCCTGGCCGGGGTCGAGAATCAGCTTTTTCAAACGGATGGTTGAATCCGGCTTGTTCGCTTCATCAATGATCTCCTGAAATCTGTCGTGCGCGACGATATTCAGTGTATCCACGGCATCAACGCCAGTTCGCTTACCGTAAGGCAGACGCAAACCACGTCCGATGGACTGCTCAATCAGGATACGCGCATTGGCAGCCCGCAATGGCACAATCGTGTAAAGATTCGTCACGTCCCAGCCTTCCTTGAGCATATTGACGTGGATGACAATCTCCGTCGGTTCATCCGTGTGCTCCACTTTGAGCAAACGCTCAATCATTTCTTCTTCCTCTGCACCCGTCTTGCTGGAGTCCACCTGGATGACCTTCTCCTTGTAGCGCCCTTCAAAAAAACCGTCGGACTTGATGAGCTTGAGCAACTCACCTGCGTGTGTGATATCGCGCGCAATGACGAGCACGAACGGTTTTACGATTTGCTGGCTGGTCTGCCGTGCGTAGGTTTCCAGATGCACCTTCACGTTCTCATGCAACCGGATGCCATCCTCCAGTTTAATTTTCTCGATCTCACCGGCGGAAAACCGGCTTGGGTCAAAGTTCTTTTGTGTCGCCACCGCCGGCTCTTTCACGAAGCCATCTTCCATCGCCTGCGCCAACGGATAATCGTAGATGACGTTCTTGAATGCAACTGACTTGCCGCCGATGCCCTCGACAAACGGTGTGGCCGTCAGTTCCAAGCCGAGCACTGGCTTTAATTCATTGATTGCCCTCACGCCGGATGAGGCCCGGTAACGATGCGACTCGTCCATGATGAGCACAAGGTCTTTCAAGCCAGCCAGATAATCGAAATAGCTCTCGCCGATGTATTCCGAGAGCCGCTTGATGCGGGGAGCTTTTCCGCCGCGCACTTCTGAATTGATCTTTGAAATGTTGAAGATGTTGATCTTGCAGCGCAAAGTCAGATCAAACAGCGTGCCAGCCTTCGCTTCGTAGTTGTCACCGGTGATGATTTCCGGTGCGTCCTGGGCAAACTCCGCGATGCCTTTGAACACATACTTGGGCATGTTCGGCGTAAAGTCTGCGATGAGCTTGTTGTAAATCGTCAGGTTCGGAGCCATGACGAAGAAATTGTTCATCCCATGCGCGAGATGCAGGTAGCTGATGAATGCGCCCATCAGCCTCGTCTTTCCCACGCCCGTTGCCAGCGCGAAGCAGAGTGACGGAAACTCACGCTCAAAGTCCGTAACCGTTGGATACTCGCTGCGGATGATTTCCAACGCGGCCTTCAAATCCGCCGCCTTGCTCGGTGGCACAATCTCCGTGATGCGGTCCAGAATCTCCAGCGAATCCCGTTGTGGTTTGCGCAGGCTCAAGCGGCCGGCGATGGCATTGACGTGACGGTTCACGGTTTCTCTCCTCCCTTCAGGTATCGCGCAAAGGCCGCATCGAAGTCCGACACATATTGCTGATCCTGCTTCACCCGGTATTTCTCAAATTCCTCGTGCGCCTTGGCCAGCGCCATCTCGTGTGAAATCTTTCCGGCATTGGCAAGCACCTGTTGCTCGTTGAAATCCAGAAACCGTTTCACCTGCTTCAACCAGTCTTTCATCGTCATCAATTGCTGGTTCAAAGCCCGCAACTCCGCGAAATCAATGAACATCGTCACCAGCCGGTTCAGCTTCGTGACTTCCGCCTGATTCAGATAATTCTTCGCCACCGTCACGTCGCTCTTGAGCACCTTGCCTTTTGGCGAATTCTTCCATGTCGTCAGCCCCATGAACGGTTTCTCGCTGTCCGCGCGCTTATAAACGATTTCCGCCGCCGTCTGCCCCGTCGTGGCAAAATGAAGCTGGTTCTGGACGATCTGATAAAACAACTGCGTCTCCTCGCTCTTGCCCCGGTAATCACTGCTGCACTGCTCGAACACGTCCGCAATCTTCTGGTAGGCCCGACGCTCGCTCGCCCGAATTTCCCGGATTTTCTCCAGCAACTCGTCGAAGTAATCCTTCCCAAACGACCGTCCCCGCTTGAGCAGTTCGTGGTTCAACACGAAACCCTTGATGATGAATTCCCGCAGTGTGTTTGTGGCCCAGATGCGAAAATGCGTCGCCTTGGTTGAATTGACCCGGTAACCCACCGCGATGGCCGCATCCAGATTGTAGAACTCGATTGCGCGTGAGATTTGGCGGCCACCCTCAATTTGAGCTGTTTCCATTTTGGAAATAGTTGCCCCCGGCGTCAGTTCGCCGCTCGCGTAGATGTTCTTCAGGTGCTTGTTGACTGCCGGCACTTTGACGCCAAAAAGCTCCGCCAGCGCCTTCTGCGTCAGCCAGAAATTCTCCCGCTCGAACCGCACGTCCACCGTCACCTTGCCATCAGCGGTCTGGTAAAGCACCACCTGTGATTGGTTTTGTTTTTCTTTTGCCATGAATCTTTGCGGTTAAATCAAATCAATCTGCCCCGGTTTGGCCGGCGCTTTGGGCAGGTTCTCCACCTGCAATGAATAATCATCATGTCCCCACTCGCAGCGCGAGAGGACGGCTTTGGGAATCTTCTTCACCGTCAGGTTCGCGTAGCCATCCTTGCGGCCGCGAAAGGCGGAGCAGACCACCAACAAGCTGCGCTCCGTGCCGACCTCATCGCTCAAGGCTTGAAGCTGTTCGTGGTTCAGGTTGGCCGTGGTGACGTAGAGAAAATCCCGCTCCGTGGAATGGCCGTGCTGCCAATATACCGAATCACTCGGCGCATAATTAAAACCTTCCAGTTTGCACACCGCCTCGGCCAGCATGGGTGCGTTGAATTCTTTGCTGATGACCCAATTGCCCCACTTGTCCTGCGTGAGTAAAGATGGTGCAATCCGGTAATAGCGGAAGCCGCCGCCGCCCTTCCAGTCCACGGCTTCAGTTATGCCGCTAACATCACTTCCATTTACAACCGATTTTAGCCGTGGAAGGACATGGGTATGACAATGCTCACCTAGTTCCGCCATTAGCCAACGCCGACCCATCTTGTGTGCAACTGCTCCGGTCGTTCCCGACCCAGCAAACGAGTCGAGCACAATGTCACCAAACTCGGTCGATAATTCCAAAATACGCTTAAGCAAAAACTCCGGCTTCTTCCCATTTGGAAAAGCGACACCGCCTTCTTTATGCAGGTTGTTTGAAAGCAAGTCATCCCAAATGTTGGATGCAGCAGCAGCCGTGGTAATCTTTCCATTGATGTAACGCGTCTTGGAACGGTAAAACAACAACTGCTCTCCATCGAGAAAGTAATAATCTTCTTTCCCAGAGCGTTCTGAGCGGAACACTCTTCCATGGTTGTCCATCGACTGCAATAAAGCGGCTCGCGCTTCTTCGTTTACGTCTTTGGGAATGACGCGAGCCGTCCTGACTACCCGTTCAGAATTCTCCAAAACAAACTCCTCCATCTTGCTTTCCAGTTTATCAGCAAATTTTGATTTTAGTGACGTCCATGGAGCCTGGTGCTGTCGAGAAAAGCCTTCTTTGAGGTTTATCAATCTCCAGCGCTCAAACGATTCTTCGTAGTTCTCAATAAATTTGCTATATCGGTCATCGCGTTGCGTTGGCACGAACACCTTGAAAGACTTCCACACAGATTTGTCTTTGGCGTAATAGAGAATAAAGTTTGTGGTTGTTACAAGGCCAGGGTTGACCGCCTTCGGGCCTGAAGCCGAACTTTGTTTAAATGCGATGACTGACACGCGATTTTTACGACCAAAGACTTCATCCGCCAGAGCGATAAGATAGCCTAGTTCCGTGTCATCAATGTGAATAAAAAGAGAGCCAGTGGGATGCAAAAGGCGGTGGAGAATTTCCAATCGGTCTCTCATTAGCGAAAGCCACACTGAATGTTCAATGCCATCATCATAATGCTCGAAAGCCTGTTGAGTGTTAAATGGCGGATCGATGTAGACGCACTGAACCTTTCCAGCAAACTCCTGTTCGAGCGCTTTAAGAGCGAGCAGATTGTCGCCAAAAATAAGCCTGTTATCGAACTGGTCTTTTTCCGTAACGCGATGTTTGGCATGATGAGACTTCTCTGGGTCTTCCAGCAAAATGCGCGGCTCAAGCCGTGGCCGGTTCTCCTTCCCAATCCACGTCAGCTCCAGTTTTTGTTTTTTGCTCATCTCGTATTTTCCACCGCTATGTCGTTGCTTGGCTATTTGCTTCCATCAGAACTCCTGGTCTGACGGCGTAAATTCTCCACTGCCGCCCTTATGGCAGCTTCATTGGAAGAACGCTCATTCCATTCCCGCCAGAAGTTCTTTGTTAGGCTCAATGGTTTCGCTTTCGGTTTGTCGAGTTTAATGCGAGAAGGCAGAAGCACGGAATCACCGAGAACGATTGCCTCGCCGATGTCTAACAAAGGGAGAATATCTGCAATCCCAGCCATGCTGTCCGGCATGACGGATTTCACCGCTGACTGGTCTTGCTCATTCGTTAAACGCAAGGCGATAAAGTTATTGCATTGACTGAGGATTGTCTTGCTTACGTCGGATGGCCGTTGACTGACGACAAGAAGGGAAAAACCATATTTTCTACCCTCCTTTGCGATGCGCTCAAAAGTATCCAGCGCCCGTTTCGCGGCTGCATCAGCATCCGTCCGCACCGGCAAATACAAGTGCGCTTCATCGCATACAAGACAGACCGGCGTGCGAGAGGCAGCCTGCATCCAGAACTGAACGTCATACAGGACGCGAGCAAATACACTAACAACCGTTGGAAGAACGTCGGATGGAACCTCAGAGAAGTCGATTACTTTGATACCCGAGGTGCTTTTCGCTTTTGTGGACAGGAAGCGCACTGCCAAGTCTTGCAACCACTTGTAATCATTTGCTGCGGCAGGAGGCTGGAACAGAAATCCATAGCGTCGGTCTGCAATTTTCGCCTCAAGTCTGCTGATAAATCTCGTGAGCTTTCCATGCCAAGGACCTTGTTTATCGCGTCCAGAGCTTCCAGCAACCATTGCCTCGTCGTCACTACGTAGGGCTGCAATGAGGGGAGGTAGGTTGTATGGAACGGGGGAATCCACAGTAAATGAGGAAAGAACTTCGGTCAGTTTCGCTTTTTCGAGAAACGACCGCTTCTGTTCAAGCACTAAGCTGGTGAATCGCATGGCTTGATTCGGCGCATTATCATCGCTACGGTCGAGAAGCATCGACAGCATTTCCTCTCTGTTCAAAATCCAGTATGGAAGGAAAAGACTTTCGGGCTTTTGAGTGGCAAGGTCTCCCGGCCCGGCAATTTTATAGAAATCCGCATAGCCGTTTTCCTGCCCCTTTGCGAGAGACGCATACTCCCCGTGCATATCCAGCAAGACAATGTTCGGATGACTCAGTGTATTTGCTCTTTCGAGAACTGAAGCAACAGTGTAGCTCTTTCCACTGCCGGTGCTGCCAAGAATTGCGGCGTGGCGCTGGAAGAACCTGTCACCGTCTGCTACTGCTTGAGCAGTCGGGTCAAGAGCAAAATGCCCAAGGCAGAGAGCTTTTTCCGTTGGAACGTCCTGGGATAATACGCCCATGAATGCGGTCAGATTTGCTCCTTGGATCAGATGGCAGGGCTGATCTATTTGAGGGCAGGAATCTGCGCCACGTTTGAAGGAGGGTCCCGACGCACCTTCCTTGGAACGATATGTCCCTACTAGGACGGCACGGATCGTGTCCTTTAAACCTTCTCCTTCGGGAGCAGTATCGTCAGCCGCCGCCTCGCTGGCTTCAAGAACATCGGCAGGAAGACGTGTGATCCGTTCCACTATCGAAATCAGGAATTGATGACCGGTTGCGCCTTGGACTGCGATGAGGTTCCCGACCATGACCTTTTTGAGCAACTCGTGGTCGCGAACGTCGATAAAAACACGCATCGTATCGACTGACATAACCCGTCCAATGGGTTCGGCTGATTCAAAAGACATTATTGCAGTAGACATATTATATTATTCCTTTGTTGAAAGTTTCCAGATTCCAAAGACATTCGTCAACGATTAGTTCCTCACCGCTTGAGGTAACAATTCGTGTGCGAAGATCGGTGTTTGAAACGGCACACAAAGCTTTAACATCAGTCCCTTGGCTATTCTGGATCACTTTCAGGGCATTGGCAGAAAGGTCTTTCGTAACAATGACGCTTGGCTTGGTAAGGCGAAATCCAGGACAAAGGTATTGTTCCAAGTGGTCATCATTAAAACCGTAACCGATAAACATCAACCTTGTCGCGCTTGTCGCAGCACGATTTCCCGCAGCGCGCTGGTCGTCAAAAGCCCATCGGAAGCTTTCGCGGTATTTACTGGCGCCGGGGGTGATAATAATGGGCACTTTGTCAATCTCTACGGGGCATCTGACGATCTTTCCATCTACTTCATACCAGTCCAAACTACCGTGAGGCTTATGCACGCACAAAGATGGGCAAGGACGGAAGGCTGAGATTCTGCCGTTAATGTATGATTCTCGATGGGCATCTGCGGAACGCTTCGGTTCGCTTCGGCCATGCAAGTATCCAAAGAAGCGTGAGTCCACTCCGATTTGTGCCGCTTCGGTAGCGAACTCAATGAGACGATCATAGTTTGGGGTGATAAGATGGAATTTCGGCCCGGCCTTGAATAGATGCTTTACGAAAACCGTGAATGGAAGAACTTTTCTTCCATTGAGGACGCGCTCGAAGACTTCGCGTTCTTTGGTTGAGATGAGGGCTGCCGTTGTTGCGACAATGGCATCCACTGTCGTTGCTTTCAAAGTAACCTTGCCCATAGCAGTCTCCAGGTGATCGCCCGCGTCTAAAGCTGCCAACACTTGTTTCCAGCCCGGATCGGGACATGCGGCAATCTTTGCTGGAATCTCGGCTTTCAAATGTTCCGCGAGAGGGGCCATTCCTGGAATGCCTTCTGCGATAGACAATCCAGTGCCCACAATGAGGAGCAAACCTTCTTGAAGATGATCCTGAATTTGTCGTTTTACGTCTGAAAGTTCCAAAGCCATTGTTTATGAGGTCAGCTTTTATGTGTTGCTAAGCAGTTTTTCAGGTGGAGCCTCTAACGCATTTATGTCCAGCCCTTCGATTTCTTGAATGGTTTTACCGGCAATGCCTTGAAGGTCGCCATACATGCCAACGGTTGATTGCATGACGCGCTCGATTTGTTCATCGCGCTTGGCCCACTGTTTCGTGATGACTTTCCTTTCTTTGTCCAAGTCTTCTTTCATTGCGCTGAACGCTTCAACAATGGCTTGCACCCGTTGACGGAATCGTGGACCGGTCAAATACTGGTAAACCAATTCCGTTTTGGTTTGCTGGCCTTCACTCGCCTGACGAGCAGAATTGACTTCGATAAGAGTCTGACGCAACGACAGGGCAACGGGCAGAATAGCACGCGGATGTGTAACCCAAATTCCGTCTATATGGTCAAAAGTGTCCACGCCTTTGGGCAACGCACCACTGACCATCACGGCAATTTCAGCTTTGGCAGTGCGCTGATCTTCCCGGAGTTTTGCCAGCCAGCCATCGCTCCAGTTCTTGGTTCGTTTGGATTCCCAAAGAATTGTTCCGCAGACAACACCGCTTGGCAGCACGACGCGATGAAGGATGTCGCCACCGTGTTCTCCTTTGGGCACAGGTTCGATGAGGTCGTGGGGGAATCTGGCTTTGAGCATTGCTTCAAGTTGCAGTTCCAGCACTTCGCCTTGCAATTGTTGTGAGCCTTGTTCGGCTTTGCGTCTCAGTTCCTCAATCTGTTTTTGCATCGAGACAATGGTCTGTTCTTTTTCTGATACTTTAAGATTCAGCTCTCCCTCGACCTCTTTGCGCGCCTGTTGCCGTGTGGCGGTCAAACCTTCTGAAATCCGCTTCTCAACGGTCAGGTCAAGTTCGCGCTTTGCATCATCAAGCTCTCGCTTTTGCTTAAGCAGATCCGCCTGGACTTTTTGCGCTTCGGCCAGCTTTTTGTCACGCTCCTGAAGAATTTCCTGTAAGTCGGCAACCTCTTTTGCCTTTAGATTCAGATCGTTGGTGACGGCGAGTTTTGCCTTCTTGGCCTCCTCGGTGACAATCTTCGCCCGTTCCTGTTGCAGTTTTTCTGCGACCTGCGCGTCGAGCGTATCTTTGGCTTTCACCAAAGCATCCTGCTGTTCGAGAATTGCCTTTTCGCGACCCGCCAGATCGAGGTCTTTTTGACTCAAACGCTTTTCGTATTCGCGGCGGGTGGCTTCAATGAGCGGCGCTGCCAGGGATTCATTCAGTTTGATCTCGTTCTTGCACTTCGGACAAATGATCGTTGGTTCTTGCATAGGTGCCTTATGATTTTATGTCGCCGCGCTCATTTCCAATGTCGTTCTGATCATTAAATATGGAATCGTCCACTTTGTCGAAAGCTTCTGGGGAGCAAATTTCAGGAAGATGTTTGATGTGGTCAACAGCATCCATATCCGATGTGAAACGCTCCACCAGACTGTCTGCCACATGATCAATGAATTCTTCCAATTCATCAAACTCATACACATCACGGCTTCGGCAAAACTCCGTGAGCCACTGCCAAATCTCCTCAAAATCATGCTGGGCAAAATCAGCGCCTTCGCAAAACTCGTCCACATAAGCCAGCCGCCGTGGATTGGTGTTCTCGGTGGAGTAGATACGGATGGCAAAGTAAGGAGCGGTCGGATTGTTTGAAATCCAATCCTCGTAGTCCTGCCCAGGCCAAACCTTCGCGTGCAGTTTGACATTGTGACCATTGGCCAGCTCGAAGCAAATGGCTTCCGGCTCGGTCGGTTCCGAGTCGGGCGGGAGAAAACTATTTTCTATATCTTCCATGGCCAATGTCTGTTCTTGCGCCTTAGCTTCCGCGCTTCCGTGTCATTCTTCCATCATGCAATTCTCCAGCGTATCGTGAATATGTGCTGCGAGGACTGGTTTTGCGTCAATTTCCCTTCGATGCCGGCAATCAGTTCTTCCCGCTGCTTGTCCACCTGGTCTTGGGCATCGAAAAGCGAACGTCGTCGCTGGCTGCGCTGTGCTTCGAGTGCCTTGATCTGTTTTTGCCCGGCGATTTTTTCCTCCAGCGTAACTGCAATCACAGCAGCACGGCGGGCTTCCTTAATCTGGCGGTCAAGTTCCTTGAGCTCCCGCTCCAGGCCAAGTTTCAAATCATCTGCCCAGCCTTCCAGCTTGTTGGTCTCGGCCTCGAAGAATTTGGCGTTGCGTTCGGAAATATTGCGCTGGGTCTCGGCTTTGCGCTGCTCAATCAAAACATGAAGCTGCTCTTCCGGAGGTTCGCTGGTTAGCGGGCCAGCCACTTTGCCGGGCAGTGAGAGCATCCGGGCCGTGGTTTCCTCATCCAGCACCGCCCCCGTATCAGTCGTGGCGGCAAGGAAAAGATAATCCTCCTGCTGGTCGAGTGATTCCACGGTGAAGCAAGAAGCCGTCAGCCAGCCCGAATGTTCACGCCAATCCTCCAGCGTGGTGATTTTCCCCTCATGTTCTTCGTATAAAAAATGAACTTCGGCGGGTGGAAGATCGCGGCTTTTGGCCTGTCCAAGAATCGCCTCCGCAAGGGGATGGGCGAGACGATAAAGGTGGGCTTCACCGGAACGTCGCGGCAGTTCGTAAAGGCCAAGCGGGATTTCAACCGCAGGAAACACTGAGGAACGCAAGGATTCGGGAACGGCTTGCAGAATGAAGGACGAGTCATCGCGGAACTCGGCATGGCCGTTTAATTCATGCCGGGTGAGCTGAATGAGCAACCGCTCGTAACGATTCAGGAACGCCTTGGAGGTCTCATCGCTAACCTTGAGCTTTTCACGAACTTCATCATCGAAGTTTTCCAGCAGCTTACGTCGGGTCTGTGTCATCGCGTCATTAATCTCCAGACTCAATTCGAGCTGAAGTTTATCGAAGGCAACCTTGATTTCCTCGTGCTTGCGGCAGCGCTGGTAAATGTCGTTGATGCGCTTCTCGAAATCCACCCCGCTTTCAATCGCCCCAAGCACTTCATCACTTGCCCCGAACACACCCTCAAACAATTGAAACTTCTGCGACAGTAAATCATACACGCGCTGGTCGGCTGCGTTCTTGCGATTGAGAAAATTCACCACCACCACGTCATGCTTCTGCCCGTAACGATGGCAACGACCAATGCGCTGCTCAATGCGCTGCGGATTCCACGGCAGATCGTAGTTCACAACGAGAGAACAAAACTGGAGGTTAATACCCTCGGCACCTGCTTCGGTGGCAATCATGATGCGTCCCTCGTCGCGGAAATAATCCACCAGTGCCGAACGCATGTCCGCCGATTTTGAACCAGACACCCGGTCTGTGCCTTGATGTTTTTCCAACCACGCCGCATAAATTGCTTTTGAACGGTCGTCGGTGTTTGAACCGTTGAACAAGACGACGCCATCCTTGAAAGGGCTATCGGCCAGCACACGGAGCAAATAACTTTGTGTCTTCCTTGATTCGGTGAAGATGATGGCCTTTTCTGCCGCGCCGAGTTCGGTGGTTTTTTTGAAAGCAACGGTCAACGCCTTGACCAGCGCCTTTCCCTTGGCGTTCTGCTCAATGGACGTGGCCAGTTTGGCGAATTGATCCAGGTCAGCCACTTCGGCTTCGATGGCAGCACGGTCAACATCAGAAATCGCTTCGGCTGGTGCGTCCTCGGTCCACTCCTCGGAGGTTTCGTCAAGCGCCTCGTAATCTTTATCCAATTCATCTTCGAGGGGAACGGCTGGTTCTTCTTTTTTGATCTTCGCCTTGAGCCGATCCGAAATGGAATTAAGTGCGCCAGCGATAGCGAACGTGGATGAGGCAAGCAGCTTCCGTAGCACCAACGTCATCAGTGAACGCTGGCCGGAAGGAAGCGCCTGAAGATTCGGGCGACGCAGATATTCGGAAACAAGTTCGTAAAGACGGTCTTCACTTTCTTCCGGGGTGAATTCTTCGAGAATCGGATGCCGTTTCGTGAACGGAACATAAGCCGTGACCTGTCTGCGGAGCGTTCGATGGCAGATCGGTTTGAGCCGGCCTTTCAGTGTTTTGAAAACCTCTTCCTGACTGAGATTGGCAAACTGTTCCCGGAAGCTCTTGAGGTCGCCGAAGGCGTGCTCGTCAATGAAACTCACCAAACCAAAAAGTTCGAGGATCGAGTTCTGTAGGGGCGTGGCGGTAAGCAGCAGCGTAGGGCGTTCTTTCAACGCCAGCTTGAGCGTGTTGGCGATGATGTTCGTCGGCTTGTAAACATTACGCAACCGGTGCGCTTCATCAATCACCACCAAATCCCACGGGGTGGTTGCAACATCTGACGCCTTGTTGCGCGCAAACTGATATGAGCAGATGATGATGGCGTCTTTACTTTCAAACGGACGGAAGTTTCCCTGTCGAACCGCTGCGTTGTAGGACTTTGTTTCAAGAAGCTGACAGGGGAGGAAAAACTTCTCCGTCAATTCCTGATACCATTGCTTGCGAAGATTGGAAGGAACGATAATCAGGATGCGGCGTTTCCGCTCAGCCCAGCGCTGGGAAAGCACAATGCCCGCTTCGATGGTCTTGCCCAAGCCGACTTCATCAGCCAGCAATGCGCCTTTGGACAGCGGCGAATTGAAGGCGAACAGTGCTGCGTCCACCTGATGCGGATTCAAATCCACCTGTGCACCAGCCACCGCGCCGGCGAGCTTTTCCAGACTGTCCGACGAACAGCGCTTGGTCAGCTCGTATGCAAAATACTTCGCGTGGTAGTCAGTAAGGTTCACTCAATTTATCCCCGGTTCCATGCAGTTCGACAAATGCTAAACCCATCACCAGCAATGGCAACGGAAAAACTGACCAAATCACGTCACCTCGATCCTACATTTTTGGTCGAGCTGATGACAAATTCGAGTGATTTGAGGTTCTGTGAGCTTTTCGGACTGGGCAGAGCAAACCCCATAAATTTCCTTTGGATTGAAAACAAAGAGGCCATCGCTCGGGACTTTGCGATCTACCACCGTTGGCAAAACGCAAAAAGTGATGCGTTACGAAATTTAGGGGTTGGACTGTATTTGTCCTACTGCTTTTGTTAAATTCCATTCAAAATGAATGCAGCTCCCAATTCTAAAGTGACGTTGTAGCAAGCGAATTCAGCCTGTTATATGCATATCGCCAAAGACAGTTTTTTCAGAATCTTCCAGGCTGATCTGCGGATTGCATTGCAGCGGTTCTTTGAAAACCGCCACGCCAAGGTCACGCCTGAAATTATCGGCGAGTTTGCTGATCCGGCCACACTTGAAAGGTTGATTGGGCTTGAACTTGTCGAATTTGATTCTGAAGCGGGCGAGTATCGTCTTGACGAACGAATCGAACGGTTTTTCGACGAAATGCTGGGAGCGGCGGAAGTTGCCCAGGCTGATTGGCTCGTGGGGTTGCTTGAGGAGATTCGCCGCACCATTGAAGGCTATCAAAAGCTGTCAGATTCCGCGAAAGGAGACATGCTGCTCCGTCGCATCTGTCGTCTGCTTCGCACCTGCAAGAGCCGCATCCAGCGACATCTGGAAGAAGTCAAAGCTGCCGTGGATTATGATTACCGCGCCGGTTCGGACTACGAAGTCAAACTCATGAAACTGGAATGGCACCTTGCCCGCGCGAGGAGCTACGGGAATGCCGTCGCGGACTTGAACTACCTGTTGCGAAACGATGCGTTTTTTCAGGTGCATCAAGAGATTGATCTCATGTCGTTGCGCAGGCAAGTGGTTCACCGATGCGGCCAAGTTGGCGATGCGTTGATTGATGTTTACCAACGCATCGAGGATTACCTCAACCGCGTCCAGCGCGATTACGCCCGGGCTCGAAAGCTCATTCGGCTTTGCGGATTGATCGAGCGACATGAACACCTGACCGCGACCAACTTGTTGGAGGTCGCTGCGACTGCTACCGGTCCGTGGTTTCATGAATTTCGGCTTCGCACGTTGCTGTCCCCATCCATTATTGATGGTCGCCCAGAGCTTTTGCAAAGAGCGCTGGCAAGGGCTGGAATCGGCGAGGTCGCCGGCAAAGTCCGTCGCGTGGAAGTCAATCAGGAGCCGTTGGATGATGTGCCTCCGTTCATTGACTGGCAAAATGTCTATGAGGCGTTCACTAAGCAGCAGCAAGACCTTTTTGTTTTTCTTTGCAAAGCACGAGTCGAAGGCCGTCCGCTGACGGAGGAAGAGCGAATTGACGGCTATTGCGCCATTATTGCAAACGAGGATTGGGCCGGTGCTTGGGATGTGCGGGACTTCGATTTGGCCACCGATGGAGAATGGGAATACGCGGTCGTAAAACCGCCAGCTTTATTGACATCATGAAAATAGAAGTGCCACCTTTCGCGCGCAGTTTGTTTATCCGGCTCTGCCGGGGAGACAACCTGCTTTTGTCACGCAACGGATCAAGTGAGGACGCGGACTTATTTGCTCGTGTCGAAGCGGACGAGAAACAATGCCAAACTTATTTTGAGACACTTGGGTTTCGACTTCAGAAAAGCGACAACTGCTACTATTTCACTGCCGACGATGAGCTGCAGGCCAATCAAGAGACGAAACTCGACCGGATGATCCGACTGATGAGACTGCTTGATTTTCTTTCGACTCACATTGAAAACTTCGGCGAAGGACAGATTTTTTCGGCGTCTGCGTTGGTAGCACGCTGCAACAACGATCCCAAGGCAGAACGTTTCCTTCAGTTTGCGGGAAAAGGCGGGGCAACGAATGCGGATCGACTTGAAAACATTTTGCAAGCGCTCGTGCGGCAGGGTTACCTCTCCGAATTTGATGCCAGCCGTCAGGAGTATCGGGTGCTTTCCGCCGTCAACTACCTTTTTGAGTTCGCTGATCGCATCGAAATTCACGGCGAAGCAAATGAAACTGAGGAACCAAATGCAGAAGCTTGAACGTATTATTCTGATCAACTCGGCGGGCTTCGACTATTTGGAGTTTCCAGTCGGCGGCCACAGCCAGGTTATCGGCGTGAATGGGCATGGGAAAACAACCCTGCTACGAACGGTTTTATTCTTTTATCTGGGCACGAACGATAAATCCCCCTACGCCTTGCACGAAACAAAATCAGATTTTGTCAGCCACTATTTGGGTGATCCGCCCTCGTATCTGATATACGAAGTGTCGCGAGGTGATGGGCAGCCTGCCTATCACATTGCGGTCACTCGACCAGCGGGACGAATTCAGTTCTTTTTCACCGACGCACCTTACCAGAAGGATTTCTATCTGGACGGGAGTTTTGTGCAGCCGGTTGAAAGAGTGGAGCAACGACTACGCGACGCTCGGTGCAAATACGATTCCGTTTCTTCCTATGAAGAATTTCATCGCCGTGTTTATGGGATCACCCCATCTCCATACGCGGTGTTTCGCCCCGCCCCAAGAAGCTCCGGGCAGGTTTCAATTTTGCCGCGCATCATCAGCGGGATTTTCACCGTCAGCCAACTCGACGCGGACAAATTCAAAGCCGCCCTCACCTGTGGTGTGCGTGAGGACTCGCTTGCGACTGAACTCGATCTTTTGGCACTGAAGGGGCAACTGGAGAATTTTCGCAGGGTGAACCGGGCCGTTAAGACGTATCTCCGTCACGAAGACGACTCCCTTCGCTTGGTGGATGTGGCGGAAGAATTTGAAGCTGCAAAAGGGGAACGCCAACGTGCCATTGAGGATTTGGTGCGAATGGCAAAGCGTCTCCCAGAGCGGTCGCGCGAGCTTCAGGAAGGTCAAGGCGCTCTGGAAAAGGAACGTAATTTAGAACAAGAGCAATACGAAACGGACGAAGCCAAACTGGCGGAAGTGATCAAGCAATTGGGGAAAAGTATTGCGGTAATCGAGGAGAAGATTCGGCAAGGTGAAGAAAAGCGAGCCGAATATGTTGCGCGCGAGATTGACAGGAAGGCTGCGGAACTGGAGACGTTGCCGAAACTGCGTGAAGAAAAGCGGCTTGCCGAAACGGAATACACGACCCTTACGGCAAAATATGACGACGAGAGCACTCGAAAAGAACAAATGCTCGCGAATATTCAGCAGGGATGGACTGAATTGAGCCGTCAATTTGAGCAGCGCAAGGTCGAGGCGGAGCGCGCGTTGAGCAAGGCTTTGGAACAGCTTGATGGCGAGCACGTCGCAGCCTTGGCTGTCGTGGATGAGGAGCAAAGTCGGGCAAAGGCGTCCTTTGGTTCAAGGCGGGCTGGAGTTGAATTTGGCCGCACCAAACTGAACGAGGAGTTTAAGGCTCTTGCAGAAATGAATGAGCCGGAAGAATTAAAAAAGGCATCGAAGGATTTGGAAGCAAATCAAAACAAGCACCGTAATGAAACATTGCGGTTGCAAGGTTTGCGTGGCGAGCTTGTCCTTGAGAAAGAAAAGCGCGGCAATGCCCGTGAGAAATTGGATCGGCAGGCGAACACCGAGCAGTCTGAATGGCAGGTGAAAATTGATCAGACCAAGGGGCAACGTGATCGCGCGGCTGAAGAACTGGAACGGTTCGACGGATCGTTAGCCCATTTTTTCCAAGCCGAATCGCCGCAAACGTGGCCCAAGGCGGCCAAGGCGCTTTCGCGGGAAACGCTTTTTCATAACGCGGCGGAATTGGGGGCTAGATCTGCGCAGTCGAAGGATGATTCCGCGTGGGGTGTGGAATTATCCACCGATAAATTGCCGATGCCTTCCGCCAGTTATGATCGAGACGCGCTCCAGATAGGGCTTCAGGAACTGCAAAAGTCCCTGAGCCATGACAACGATCAATTGGTGGCCGCCCAGCAACGGTATATTTCAGCCGTTGATGAATTTGAGAAGCAAGCAGCGCAAGTGTCCAGCAACCTGCAATCGCAGATTGAAAGCAGTGACCAGATATGCCGCTCTTTGTTGGATCAGATAAATCATTTGGACAATCGGATTATTACGCTCCAGAGCCAGTTTCAGACGCACAAGCGTGAATGCCGGAGCAAGCTGGACAAACTTGATTTAGAGCTGAAAGGAGAGGAGCTGCAACTTCGCAAAGAAGAACGCGAATCCGAGGCGCAGTTTCAATCCCGCAAGAGCCGATTAAAGGAGGATTTCGACAACCGCAAAAAAGGATTGACCAAAGAACGCGACGACAGCCTCTTGGCAATTGGCAAAGATGATAGTGAAGCCGTCCGCCGCCGCGATGCTGACCGTGAACGTATAGAAA
>Ga0302281_10001076_pt1 | contig 19933 bp, 16 predicted proteins | sample III_Fen_E1_2_FD_198762 | JGI IMG/M metagenome (GOLD analysis project Ga0302281, IMG submission 198762) | Peat permafrost microbial communities from Stordalen Mire near Abisko, Sweden - III_Fen_E1_2 | ecosystem: Environmental > Terrestrial > Soil > Wetlands > Permafrost | place: Sweden: Abisko...
ACGCGTCGCCCTATAAATTTAGGTTTATCAATTGATTTGCCAAATTTGGAATTCCCAAAATCATATGATTTTATTCGTTTGGCATACCAACGCTTTGTGGAATTTGCTTTATAAAAGGTATACACATCGAAATCATTAATGCCTGTTTCGCAATCCACATAATGCTTAGCTGCTCCTTGGCAAAGAGCAACACATAACACACTATTGGCATAAGTCGCCCATTCAGGTTTTTCTTTAAAAAACTGTTCCCTATCTCGTCGGGCTATTTCAGCTAATTGCTTCAAATCACTAAATTCTATTTTTAGAAATGACCGGCCATCTTTACCAACTTCACTCACGCTAAAACACCTTTTAAATTCTAGGTTTTATGACTGCCACTTCTTAATTTTCTCCACGAAAGAAATCACCAAATCCTTGGCGCTTTTTTCGGTTTCCGCCTCGGCGCTGACATGAAACAAAGCCATGTCCGCGTCCAGCAGGATCATCGATAAACTAAAGGATATTTTTCCAAGTGCTCAAGGGAAGATAATTCCAAATCCACGTCCAAAGAAGGCCAATAAAGATGGTACCCATGCAGTAGTTTGACTTTACAGACATCGGCGATGTTTTCTTTTTTGAACCAGGGAAATTTCTCCGATGGCAGAAAATACTCTTTGTCATTCACTAGAAGCCAAAGCCCATGGCTGGAAACATTTAAAACTTCGGCTTCAGGCGACAAAGTGCTTGCGCCATGCTTGGAGGATTTCTTTTTCATGGTCTTTAATGACATTCGCGATTTCCTTTAACTGCCTTTCCTTGATTGAATAATTCTCCGCCAATTCAATCGAAGGTTCCAGCCAAAATTTAGCCTCGCCTTGCGGGCAGGTGACATGAACGTGAATCCGCTTTTCTTCACGGGAAAAGAAGAAAAAACGATAGCTTTTATGGCGAAAAACCGTGGGACTCAAGGTTTTACGACTGCCACTTCTTAATCTTCTCCACGAAAGAAGTCACCAAATCCTTGGCGCTTTTTTCGGTTTCCGCCTCGGCGCTGACATGAAACAAAGCCATATCCGCATCCGGCAGGATCATGATGGAAGATCCATTGCGGCTGATCTTCACGCCGTCGATGAGTTCCCGCTTGTCATTGGCTGTATCCTCAATTAAATGGCGCATGATGGTTCCCTTCATTTCCCAGGAGCAGGGAACTTTTTGGGAGTGCTGCGCCTTCTTGGGGATTTGTTCCAGGTAATGCGAGATGGGCTTGCCCTCTTTGGCGATAAATTCCATCAATTTGGCCGTGGACATCATGGCGTCCATGAAAGGCGCGAAAGACGGGAAAATAAACCCGCCGTCCGGTTCGCCTACCAAAGACACGCCCTTTTGGATGGCCGCGTCCATCAGCGAGTAATAGTTGGTCCGGGTACGCTGGATGACTCCCCCGTTGGTCTTCGCCAGATCATCCAGAATCTGGGAGCTGTTGATGGGGACGACCGTCTTGGCGCCCTTATGACTGCGGTAGGTATACAGAGAAAACAACGCCAAAAGTTCGGCTCCGCTCAAAAGATGGCCCTTTTCGTCCACGACGAAAATTTTCTCGGCGCCTGCGTCAAAAAGAACCCCGAAATTGGCCCGCAGCGTCGGCACAATATCCGACAATTGTTTCAGGGCCGCGTGAAACTCCTCGGGGGTTTTCGTCAGTTTGGTTTCGTCCATATAGGCGTTCAAACCCACCACCTCGCAGCCCAATTTTCCCAACAACATCGGGAAAATGGGAGAAGCGGCGGAAAAAGCGTAATCAATCACCACTTTGGGTTTGTAATCCAGGATGGCTTTTTTATCCAAGGCTTCCAAAAAGCCTTCGTGATAAAACTCCAGCATGCGGTGGGGAAACACCAGCTCGCCTGTTTCTTCCATCGTCGCCCGGCGGAAATCTTCCCGGTAAAAAAGGTTTTCAATTCCCTTTTCCTTGCCTGAAGACAAGGCCAAACCCCGGCCGTCAAAAAATTTAATGTCGATGAATTGTTTGTCAAAAGGGCTCTTGCGGGTATGCAGCCCGCCCGCGTCCGTCAGTTTCGGAACGGCGTAACGCGCCACCGAAATGGGCATTTCCTGCAAATCATGTACGTTTACACCCGAGGACAAAATGCCGGAAATCAACGCGCGGTTGATCATGCGGCTGGTTTTGTGAATGTCACGGGCGGTCAGAACGGTCGACCCTTTGGGCAGGGAGGCGCCATAGGCCGCTCCCAGCTTGCTGGCGAATTCGGGGGTAATGTCGATACCGGCCATGCCTGTGACACCGTGCTGTCCGAAAATCGATCTGGCCCACTTGTCCCCCCAGATGAGGGACGTGGAAAGCTGCGCGCCGTCCTCGACCACTTTATTGGGCCAAACCTTCACACCCGCTTTTACCACCGACTCTTTACCGATCGTGCAATTGTCCGAAATAATGGCGCCCTCAAAGATACTCGCTTTTTCCTGAACATCTGTTCCAGATGAAATAACGCATTCGTGCACTTCAGCTTCCGCTCCAATGGCCACATTGCGCCACAAAATAGCGTTGGTCAAAACAGCGCCCTCTTCCACCTGACAGTCATCACCCAAAACCGAATTTGTAATTTTGACATTTTTCCCGATATTGCAGCGATTGCCCAAAACCACCGTGCCCGACAATTTGGCGCTGGGGTCGATATGGCAATTTTCTCCCGTCCAGATATCCTTGCCAACCTTATTCGCGCGCGTGCCCGGCATACCGATCTCGACTTTGCCCGCGAAAACATCCTGATGGGCCAAACGGTATTGATCCAGATTCCCTATGTCGGCCCAATAGCCGTCCGCCACGTAGCCGTAGAGCGGCATGCCTTCTTTCAGCATGAGTGGAAAAAGATTTTTTGAGAAATCGAAATCGGTTTTCTCGGGAATCAGATCCAGAACTTCCGACTCCAAAATATAAATACCCGTATTGACCGTATCGGAGAAAACCTCGCCCCAGCTGGGTTTTTCCAAGAAGCGCTCGATCTTTCCGTCTTTCGCCGTAATGACTACACCAAAAGCGAGGGGATTTTCCACCCGGGTCAGGATCATGGTGGCCTTGGCCTTGTTTTTTTCGTGGAATTGAATGGCCGCGGTCAGGTCAAAGTCCGTCAACACATCGCCCGAAATAACGACAAAGCGTTCTTTGCCGATCATGCTGTGGCAATTTTTCACCGAACCCGCTGTGCCCAAATCGCTTTCCGCGCCTTTGTACTGCATCTGGATTCCGAAATCCGCGCCGTCATGAAAATATTCGGTGATGATCTCGGGCTGGTAAAAAAGAACCCCGATCTGGTCGGTCAATTTATGTTTTTTGAGAAGATCCACGATCAGTTCCATGATCGGTCGATTGACCATGGGGATCATGGGTTTGGGAAGGTTGATCGTTAAGGGCCTCATGCGGGTCCCAAAACCACCGGCCATAATGACTGCTTTCATGCCGACCCTCCTTTTAAGACGTCGCGCGGCAAGCCGCGCGGTAGATAATAGAAGTCGGCATAGTGCCTATCTCAATTTCAACAAGATCAAAATTTGTGGATAGGCACATAATTAAACCGCCTTTGAAAGAAATACCCATCTGGGGAAGACAGGCCAGCCACTTTTTCTGGCAGGAAAAAGAGGAAAACAAACTATTAACAACTACATCCGGAGAGGCCAACAACGCGTTCATTTTAACCGTTTCATTGTCAAAATAGAACTTTTCTATTGGAAAAGGCGCTGGCAAAATAGGCGCCCTTGAAGCCCGTTCAGCAAAAGAAAAGTTAAAAGTGACCTTTCATTTTTTTACGTTAAAACCTATTTTAGTTACCCGCAGATAACCCAGAGGAGCCGCCATGAGCTTTAACGAGCAGGATGTTTTGACCGTATTGAAAAAGATACAGGATCCGGACCTTCACCAGGACATCGTTTCCCTGGGTTTCATCAAGAATATGAAAATCGAGGGCGGCAAGGTGGCCTTTGATATTGAGCTCACCACCCCCGCCTGTCCCGTGAAGGATTTATTTAAAAAACAGGCCGCCGAGGAAGTCAAAAAAATCGCGGGCGTCACCGACGTCTCGGTCAATATGACCTCGAACGTCAAACAGGCCCCCACAGGCATCAAGAACGTCAATATGCCTACCGTCAAAAACCTGATCGCGGTCGCCTCGGGCAAAGGCGGCGTGGGTAAAAGCACCGTCTCCGCCAATCTGGCCCTGGCCCTGGCGAAAACCGGAGCCAAAGTGGGCCTGATGGACGCGGATATTTACGGCCCTTCCATTCCCCGCATGTTGGGAGTGATAGGCCAACAGCCCGCCACCGACCCCGTCTCCAAGAAAATGATTCCTTTTGAGAAACACGGCATCAAGTTTATGTCCGTCGGCATGCTGCAGCAGGAATCGGACACCGCCCTGATTTGGCGCGGACCCATGGCCAGCAAAATGGTGCAGCAGTTTCTGGGCGGCGTGGAATGGGGTGAGTTGGATTATTTGCTGATCGACCTGCCCCCCGGCACCGGCGACATTCAGTTAACACTGACCCAGTCCGTTCCTCTGGCCGGCGCGGTGATTGTGACAACCCCACAGGATGTGGCCCGCACAATTACCCAAAAAGGCCTGCGTATGTTCCAGCAAGTACAGGTTCCCATCGTAGGTATCGTGGAAAACATGAGCGGTTTTGTCTGCGAACATTGCCATGAAACCACCAACATCTTCAAACACGGCGGCGGGAAAAAAATGTCCGAGGATTTATTGGTGCCCTTTTTGGGCGAAGTGCCCCTGGAGCCGATTATCGCCGCCGACGGCGATTACGGCGTTCCGACGGTCGCCGCCCATCCCGAATCCGCCTCGGGCAAAGCCTACGCGCATTTAGCCGAACAAATGGCGGCCCAGCTTTCCATTATCAACGCCGCCACCAGCAAGGTCATCAACCGGCCGAAGGAAGTGAATACCCAGGATGAAAGAGTCACGGTGATCACCTGGGAAGACGGCAAAATTTCCCGGTATCCAAACAGGTACTTGAGAAGCATGTGCCCCTGCGCCCAGTGCGTGAACGAAACAACCGGCGAGAGAATGATCAGCATTGAGTCGATTGATCCCCAAGTGCGTTTGGTCAGCGTTTCACCGGTGGGCCGCTACGCCCTCCACTTTCAATGGTCGGACGGCCACGGGACAGGGCTTTACTCGTTTGACACCCTTCACAAACTGGGCGACTAGGAAATCAAAAGGGAATAATCTTATCTTCAATCAAATAATGTTCTAAAAGCCGCGAGACAAGCTCATTTCCATAGGTCGTAAAATGATCAGCGTAAACCGGGGAATAACTGGTTTTTAAGGCATTAAACGGCTCGCTTAAATCGAGAAACTTTAAGCGGTATTGAGCGCAAACATCATTCCAAAAAGACGACACGCAGTCATTCGGCAGACCGCCCCCGGGAGCATAAAAAAGAACAAATTGGGGACTATTTCCACCCGAAGTTTTCATCAAGTTGAGCTTTTCGTGCAAAAGTTGCAGCCGCCGGCCCGTCATTTCCCTCAAATCATTTTGAATTTGAGCGTCCCCATTGCAAAAAAGACTCCAAAACCCGTCTCCGGGGAAAGCCTGTTTTTCAGAAACAGGTATCTTTAATTTTTTGCAGCGCTGAATTAAATCCAACGCGACACCTGTGGCTCGTTCGGACAACGGTTGCAATAAATATTCATAGTCAACGGTTTTGGCCGGAATGCCTTCGGGCGTCAGGGGTCTTTGATAATAATCCTTGTAACCGCTTTGATCCGCCAGCGCGAGAACCAGGTCAATATCATATTTTTTGACAAAATCGGGAACTTCATAATAAGCCCAAGTATTAATGGCTTCGCCTCTATGGGTCACATTTAAAACCTCAAAGTGAACATTGAGGTTTCGCAGAACCGCTTCCGTATTTAACAAAAACTCCAATTGCTTTGAAAAAGTGTAAACCCTGGGCGTGTCGATATTTTCATCGATGTCCGCGTTAGGATCGGAAGGAATGGGCACCGCCGTTGAGTTTCGGGAGGTTCCGATGGTTAAAATCCTGAAAGTTCTAGCCGGCTTTTTGGCCGGATAATCAAAATCAGTAAGGTGATCGCTGTTATCTTCAAACGCCTGCCATAACTTTTCAAAATCATAATCTTTCACACTTACAATCGAATGTTCAGTTGAGATATAAAATTTACGAGCCTCGCCCGGCGAGGCCGAAAATCCGGATGGGTTATCCTCTGAAATATTTAAAAGTGAAAGAGCGCCGTGATAGTCCTGATTTTTGATCAAAAATCCCCATGGCGTCGGGAAATTCACAACGCTGGATTCGGGAGGCCCCACCTTCACCAGAAAACCGCCTTTCTGTAAGGCGTATAAAAACCCATCCGAAGTGGATAAGGCCAAAACATCTTTCGCGTTTCCCACCGCCAAAAGAGAAACCAAACCCGCTGGGGATAACTGAGTCTCATCAAGCTTCGCTTCGTAAATCGTGGGTAATTGGCTGTCCGCAACGCAGAGATGGTCCTGGTACAAACAAAGCGCTCCGGGATGAGGCACTTGAGCGTTGTTTGAAAAAACGGTCGAAATCGCTAAAGATTTCATATTCATTTTTTCGACTTTTTGACTGTCCGGCTCCGAAAAGTAAAGGCTATCGTCCTGGGGGTGGTAAACCATACTCCGAATAGTAACGCCCTTGGCAACGGTCGAAACATTCTGGTTTTGAAGATCAATCAGCCGGATCAAGCCGCTCCCGGAGTCAAAAACAACCAGTCTTTTACCCGGCAGCGAAGTCAGCAGGGTTGGAACATTAAAAGCGGCTTTTAATAAAGGTCCATCCAGTTCCCCGGCGGAACCCGTACCGGCCAAAGTGTTGACCTCATTATTCCGGTCAAGGTCGATCACCCGGATGCGCTGGTTGCCTGAATCCGCCACATAAAGCTTATTACCCTTGTCATCAAAAGCCAAACCCATCGGTTCATTAAAACGGGCCAATGCAAAAGCGCCGTCCCTAAACCCCGATTCACTCCCTCCGGCTACGAGACTGTTGTAATACTCCATGGGTGTAATGGACCAGCCAGGAACAATAGTTGCCATAAAAAAAAATAAGGAAAATGAAAAAATCCTGTTCATAAAACCCCCAAAATTGAAAACCGATAGTTGGTTGATTCTTCTAATTATTATGCGGATTTCACAAAAATGCGTAGAATTAAAAAAATTTCAAAAACTCTGCCGGGCCTGATGGAACAGAACTCTTCAATGAACCACGGCTCCATAAGGACCGCCTGGAACTCCGGCTTTATTCAAGATTTTGGCGAATTCCCGATTAAACCGAAGAGTTCCCTTTTCGTTCAAATGAGCGTAGTCGGAAAAAAGTTTCCAGGGATACACCGTCCTGAATTTGGAGAGAATGTGGAATTGATTATCCTCTTGGGCCAGCTCCAGCAAATAATCCTGGTAAGCCTTGAAAACACCTGGGTCCAAATGGGGAACGGAGGTTTCGTTAATCGGCATAACATAAAAATAAACCGGGATATTTTCAGTTTTTAAAAGGTCGAGCGTTTTTCTAAAATAATAATCAATCACCGGACTCACGGTAAAAGCCTTCACTTTAGTGTCCGCGTTCAGGGCTTTTGAACCATCCTGCAGCGGAAAATAATATTGTCCCTTGGTTTGAGCAATCACCCCCAGGGCCTCCTCATTCTCTTTTTTACGGACACCCGGAGCATCGGCATATAAAGACGACACGTAATAAGACGGAAACCCGCGTGAAAGCAAAAATGAATAGACACGTTGTTCCAGGTTCCAAAGACCCGAACCCGATATCAGTTCCTTATCCTTTAATCTTAAGATATTGCCGAAAACTTCATCAGCTTCAGAACCGCTGATCAATCCGAATTTCACCGTATTTTCCCAATAAAAATCCGAATGTACTAAATGATAGGTGTTGTAGGAAAGAAGAATCGCTTTGGGATGAACCGGCGCTTTCATTAACCGGCGGATCAGAAAATAACTTTCAATCGGCGTGTTTCCCATCATCGCGCAATTGATGACTCCGGGCCCCAGCTTTTCCGGTTGGATGCCGTCCATGACGGCTGAATCGCCGAAGATGACCAATCCGGGCCGGGAATAGCCGTCGATTAAACGGTTCTTGGCCGTCAAAAGAGCGTAATCCCGACTTAGATAGGACAACCGGTTGTCCAGCCCCCAAACCCAAACAAAGACCAAACCCGCAGCGAACACTAAGGTTAAAGTTATCAAGAAAGACCGCATCTTTAACAATTCCTTTTAGAACCTAAAGTATAAAAATTCGCTGTTACCGGTGACCATCAGCACGGTGACTAAAGCCAGGCCCGCCAGCAAGAATCCCCACAAAATATTGGGACGCCATTGGAACGAGAAAAACGCGGGGGCAGACTTAATATTCGTTAAGGACGCCCCTTCCTTCTGGAAAAGCTGAAGAACGTTAGGAAGGACCAAAATGAAAACAAACCCGACCGCCAGCGTGATCAAAGAATCAGTGTAATTCCAATAAGAGATGGGAGCGCCAAAATAATCCAGGATCGATTCAATCACACCCTCCTGCCCTCCCACGCTGTCTCCCGTTCCCCTGCCGATCATGCACTGAATCAACTGCCAGGCTTCCGTGGTGTTTTTGGCCCTGAAAAATATCTGAGAGATCACAACCGACAGATAGGTTAATCCCCATTTCCATCCTCCGTCGAACCAGGAGTGAAAACGGGAAACCGGTGTTTTGGAGGCTTTGGGTCCAAACATCCGCCAGGCGTGATTAACGCAAATATAGAATCCATGCAATAAACCGTAGATCAAAAACTGCAATCCCGCCCCATGCCATACTCCCGCCAGGATCATGGTGTACATCGTCGGCACGGCTAACATGATCAAAAAACCTTCCAAAGTGGTCTCTTCCGCCTTTAACAAGGCCAACCCTTTGGCCATGCGGCGGCGCATGATCCAAAGAGAGACGGGGTTATAGAGATAAAGAGTCAAATAACGAGTCAGCGAAATATGCCATCGTTGCCAAAAATCGATAATGCTTTTGCTTTTATAAGGCGAGTCAAAATTCGCGGGAAACTTCACGTTGAACATTCGGGCCAAACCCAAAGCCATTTCCGAATAACCGGCGAAATCAAAATAAAGCTGTAAGGAATAAGCCAGAACACCCGCCCAGGCTTCTAAGGTGTGCTTTTCCACGGTGTGTTTGAAAATGTCGTTGGCGATCGGGGACAATTGATCCGCGACCAGGACTTTTTTCGCCAGACCAATGATGAAAATGGAAATGCCAATGCCGATATTGTCCCAATTCAGCGAATAGGTTTCTTTCTTGGCGAACTGCGGCATGATCTCGCGGTGATGAAGAATTGGACCGGCGATCAAATGCGGGAAAAAAGTGACAAAAAGAACATATTCCAAAAATCCTTTTTCACGGACATTTCCTCCTTGGATGTCGATTAAAAAGCCGATCTGGGTGAAAGTAAAAAAAGAGATACCTAACGGAAGAATGATGGAACCCGTCGATGAGCCCTGATAAAAATGATGTTCATGAAACCAGTTCAGTAGGGCAAATAGGTATTTGTAGTAAAAGAGAAGGCCCAAATTGGCCGAGATCCCCAACGCCAAAATAAAAGCGGAGGCTTTATTCCTCTCCTGGAATACCTGAATCAGGTAACCGCAGGAATAATTAAAGAGGATCGACCCGACCAGGAGAAATAAAAAATCGGGATTCCACCAGCCGTAAAAAAAAAACGAAAGGGCCGCCAGCCAGAATTTGGCGGCAGTCATCTGGAAATGCCCTAAAAGATAATAAGCCAGCAAAGACACGGGCAAAAAGAGGACAAGAAAAGTGACGGAATTAAAGAGCAAGGCCGTTCCTTAGGGAGATATAAACCTGCAACCTCTGAAAACTCAAATAGAGCGACAAACAGAGGTTGCGACCCAGAGATTTCCGCAGGAAATCGTAGGGTTTCTTTGAATATTTTTCTGAAAAAAGCGGCGATCGCCGAGTTTTTCAGAGGCTACAATCTAATTCTTCTTCGCCAGCCGTTTTTCGATCAGGGCCACAAAATCACCCACATTCTTCAGGTCCTCTAGTTCGGCGGCGTTGAATTTGACTCCAAACTCCATCTCGGCCCCGACGATGATGTTGATGTGGTTAAAAGAATCCCAGCCTTCCACATCTTCCGCGGTGGTGGTAAGGGTCAGTGCAATTTGATCATCCCCCAAGACCTGAACGATTACTTTTTTCAAACGCTCAAGAATTTCAGACTGGTTCACGATTAATTCCCCTCTCGGCTTTTGATGAAATAGTTAAACTTCTTTTTCGAGTCCAACTTTAAGGCCCATCTGGTATTGTCGGCCGAATCTGAATCCATCGGTTCAAAACCCAAATCGGCGTAATGGTTCTTTACCATCCCGTTTTTCGCCGTGGGGAAATACTGGCCGATCAGCCTTTGAACGCCTTTTTTTTCGCTTTCCTGAACCAACAGGTCCAACATAGCCTGTTCCACACCCCGGCCCAACACCCGGCAGCTCATGAGCCAGGTATCCACCACCCAATCGCCGCCCTTTTGCTCAAGGGCGATCATTATACCGATGATGCCGTTATCCCCAAAGCGGTCCGTCAAACGGCAGCGTAACGTCACCGCCTTCGGATCGGTTGAAAAACGTTTTGTTTCTTCCTCCGAATAACGGCGTGTAGTGAGGTTGAATTGGTTGGTCTTGTTGATGAGCTGGGTGACACGGGGCAAACTGAGCGGGTCAAATGGCCCCCAAATCAATTCCATATCCAGGCTTTTGAGATATTCGGATATATCGGTGAATGAGGCTTGAGTCTTGTCCCTTTCCAGGTTCTTTTGATATTGTTCCGACCGGACCACATCCTCCGCGGTCAGGGCAACAGCCTCAAAATAACCTGCTGAAACCAGACAATCCGGATAGAGCGCCGGATCCTCCGGCAGTTCGGGCACAGCCACCATCGGCAGTTCCCCCCGCACTTGATTCCGCTCATAGGGGTTATCATCCACAAAAACCAAAGAGTCCAACCCAATGTTTAATTGCTTCGCGATCACCCTAAGATTGGAGGCCTTGTCGTTCCAATTAGCGGCAAAATAAGCGATATCGGTTTTTTTCAAAACCATTTCGGGATGCTTCTCGAAAGGCTCCAAAGCGGTCTTTTCGTCATTCTTGGAACAAACCGCCAAAATAACGCCCCGGCTAGCAAGATCCCGGGCGAAGCGTTGAAAGGCCGCGAAAGATTCTCCCAGACCGCTTCCCTGACCCAGTTTTATGCCTTCTAATCCATCATCCCCAATAATCCCGCCCCAGAGCGTATGGTCCAGGTCCAGTACCAGACATTTAAAAGAACGGCCGAGTTGAGCCGCCAAAATTCGGCCCACCAGTTCCCCGTACATCGGACCGGCCTGGGGACTCACTTCCTGTTTCGCCTTATGCCACAAAACCGGGTCATGCCATTCTTTTAAACCTTCCTTCGCGGCCCAGCTGTTGATATCCAAAAGATCTATATTTTGCTCATCGGCCAAAACCCTCAGGCGCGCGTTAAAAACCCGTAAGAGATGATAGGGTGAGTCCGGAAGCCTTTGTTCATTATGTCCCATCAAAGGGTGATAAAGAGGAAGTGGTGTTTGTTGGATAATCCGAACTCCCAATTTCTCCCGGGAAAGCCTCCAAAGCGTTTGGACTTGATCCAGCGCGCGCTCCAGCTTGGAGGACGCGGATTCGGCCGTCAAACCCAAAGGCTGGGTGCCGAAAAAACTCAAGGCGTCAAAAGCGATCAGCACCACCGTCGGCTTAAATTGATGTAAGCGGGATGAGGAATCCATCAGTTCTTGCAGCGACTGGCCATAATCCGTCACATAAGTGGAAACCCACAAATTTCGGCGCAGACCCCCTACCCGGATTCCCGGCAGCAGTTGATCCACCGTGGAAGAACTTAACAGCGCCAAACGAATAGGCGGAGCTGAAATACCCGGGGGCGGCACACCGCGAAACTTTTCATTTAAAACTTTGTCCACCTGAATGGTTTCCAAAAAATTCAGGTCGGTTTGGGCCGCCGCGCTTAACAAATCCCAGGCTTGCTCAGCCTGGACTTTTTTAATTTCGTTAATTTTTTTTGAGAGTTCTTGGTGCTTCGGAAGCCATTGCATGTTCATGTGAGATCAATCCCAAGTGCCGATTAAAGACGGGCGTATTATAAGGTTTTTAAAAAGTTAAAACTATTGTGCGAGCCGGTAGAAAATAGACTGGAAAACCAAAACAAAATCATCAACTACCGAAAAATCAGCGCTGCATCTCTAAAATCATGGGTAAAAGAATGTCAATGGAGGCTTCCCCCGGTACCGGCACGAGAGTGGCGGTCTGATCCGTCCGCAGACGAGGCAGTCTTTTCACACACACCTCCACTCCCGGCAAAAGCCATTTCATATCAGCGCAAAGCAGTTCGCCTGCCGCTTTAGCCATGGCGTACTCTGTCATGCCTTTGGGCCTGTCTTCAGGAGTTACAGCGACCGAAGAAGGGTAAAAAACCGAGAATTTCTCCGTCATTTTGCGCAAAGCCGAACAAAGATCATAAAAACCCGCTACATAGAATTGATAGAACTCCTGATAGAGCAAGGGTGAGAATTCATTGCCGCGGCGGCCAAAAATCCGTCCCGTGGCGAAATAATAAATATGTGTCGGTGGAGATTTTAATTTTTCCAGCTGCGGCGCAGCCGGAAAACGAACATCATAATGCAATAGATCCGCCTCACCGCCGAAGGCCTTGATTTCGGCCGCCAATGCCTGTGCTTCCGCGACACCAACCGCATAGGTTACCGTAACCTGGCCCCCGCCCGCGGCGATAGCCTTCGCTGTATATTCGCCTACACCCCGCGACCCGCCGACCACCAACACCCTTTGTCCGGAAAAACTATCGGGCTTTATCTTGGTGGCGATTTCCTGAAGACCGGCTTGGGATACAGGCGGTGTCCGGACAGCGGCATCCACGACGCCTTTTAATCCCGCTCCGGCAACGCTTAACTTAATCCTTTGGAAACGATCGTCCGTTGAAAGCACGGAATAGTCGAGGCCGTCTTTTGAATCTTCCAGCACCAGATTCACCGCAAACCCGATAAAAATCGAATGAAGACCCGGACATTCCATGCCCACCAGCGTGGATAAAGCCGCCAATCCGCAAACCCGCCTTGCGCCAATCCAACGGGCGGCGTTCGGAAACAGCTTTTCAGAGGCACTCGCGATAACCATTTTTTCGGCTTTGCCAACGGCCTTTTCAATTTCGGCAAAGCTTCTGACCCGCGGAGTATGATTCATAGGCGCGGTATCGGTTGATACTTTTTGTTGAATCCCTGATTCGTTATCGACGCCCAGTGTCAAATCAATGGTCATCACCTTCGCTCCATCCACTTCGGCCATGAGACGCGGCGGACTTTGACGCGCCATCGAGAAAGTAACTCGATCCCCTACATAAACAGGCTTCAAAAAACTGACCGTGATTGCGGATAAAACGGGCAAATCCCTGGTTGCCTGGGCGAAAACATCGAGACAGGCAAGCGCCGTATGCATTCCATGAACGACGGGAGCTCCCATCTGGGTCCGGCGCGCCGCCAAAGGATCCATATGCATCGGGTTCCAATCCCCGGAGGCCTTCGCGAAGATATCCTGATCCATCGTCTCGAATTTTTTTTGAGCGGGGATAGACATCGCGGCAGTACTCCTCAGTCGGACACAGGTATTTAAACCACTTAAAATTAAGAGTTTAAGAAACGGTTTGAAGAAAACAAAAAATTATTGCTGGTCTTTAATGGAGATGGGTTCTTTGTCAAATTCATCCCCATCACCACTCCAAACGCGCAGTGAAAAGCTGTCATTGATGTTATCCACCGGCCCGGACCAAATAGCGCTGGTTGAGTTAGCCTTTAAGGTTTCGGTTCCGAAGCGAACATTGTGAACCGAATCTAAAAGAACTATCTTGTTGGTAGTCACATCTTTTATCGCGAATTTTAATTTTCTGGTTTTATACGCGTGGTTCGCAAACTGAACGGCGATGGTATAAGGCGGCTTGGCGGGCCATCCAAATCTAAAATAGACATCGGCAAAATTTTGTTGATCGTTATCCGGAAGAGTATAAGGCACCGAAACTACCGGGTATTTTTTTGCTATGTCCTTTGCTGGCTGGGCGAACAAATTATTAGAGTAAAAAATAATGGACAAAAATAAAATGGAAAAATACAAATTTTTCATTCTTCCTCCATCGATAATTGAATCTGAAAAAAACTAAACCTGGAATTTCATCTCGACTTCAACCCAATCAATTTCTTGCCACATTTTATCATCTACAAGCCCAAAAATGAGAAAGACCGATGGCCAATAAGCAAGTGGAAATCGTATCTTTAATTTTACTCAGAGCCATTTTTATATTTTAAAACCGATTCTTAGTCCAAATAAACAATCGCTGCCTTGTTGCTGACATATCCCAATTGACACTGGATTTGTCCAAATACCAAGCTTAACTTTCTTCAGTTTTCCCTTTAAAAGCAGCCTGTCAAAAATAAAACGGCTTATTCTTTAGGCTGATTTAACATGCCTCCCCTGTCCAACTACCCTTTATAGGCGTAGAGTAATTTTAATGGATAAGTGAAAGGAACCCTATGACCACCACCCCAAAATTCGAGATTAAAACGAAGATTTTCACCGACTTCAAGTACGACGCCGTCAACGAGCAAACCGAACTTCTCTGGCGCTGTGATATCTGCGGCGAATTGGTCCACCGTAAAGACGGCCTGCCGGGCCACTGCCCCTCTTGCCATGCTCCCCAACGCGAAATGGCCCTCATTAAGGAAGATTAACCTTTTTAAAACTTAAATACTCGTTTATCAATCCGGATTTAGATTACTCTCTCAAAAATCACCGATTAAACGCAAATAAAGGAAAAATGTAATAAAATGACTTACTACCTTTGGAGGATTCCGATGAAAAAGTGGCTCAGTATTTTGCTTTTCTTGGTCGTAATGCCGGTCATGGCCGAGTCCACACCCACCCCGACACCTCTTCTACAGGGCAAGTGGGTCGCCGCGAAAGTACCCTGGGACTTATGGTTTAAAAATAATGCCACGGTTACGGATAAAACCGATTATGTCCATTTCTTCTGGAACGCCAACGACTTTAAAGCCAATTTTGAGGTCAAAGACAAAAGCTCCCATTTGGCGGACGCGGCGGTTTACTTGGTAAACAATCTGTTCCCGGCCGGCTCGAAAGCGGACTTAGTGAAAGTGGACATTGTTTACGTTTTGGAACGGGATAGTTACGGCATGCCCAAATGGGACACTTTGCAGCAAGTGCTCCATGTGGAATTTTTGAGGTCCAAAGTAATAGGAAAGAAATTGCCTGATTTCTCGATTTCGGCGCCGGATAAGGTTTTCGATAAATTTCAGGTTTTAAACTCAACCACGCCATAAGCGATTTCATGGGATGAGTTAAGAGCGCCCCGCTATCTGCTGAATTTTATTAATCATTTCTTCGGGTGTAATAAATCCTACTGTCCTCAGGTCTTTTCTTTCCTGTCCGTCCGGACCTAAGAAAATTAACGTCGGCACCCCCTGAATGCCAAAAGTTTTTTTAAGTTCTTCCACCGGACCGGATGAAAATTGCGTCATATCGGCCTTTAACAAAACCCAGTTTTTAAGACTTTCTCTTACTCGGACGTCCGAAAAGGTTTTGATCTCCAATTCTTTGCAGGGCAAACACCACCCCGCCGTAAAATCGATAAAAACGGGTTTTCCTTCTTTTTGAGCCTGTTCGACTAAAGCGCTTTGATAATTCACAAATGAAAGTTCGATAGGCTGGGGCCAAATTCGATAAACCAGAGATCCCAAGGCTATCAAGAAAACTCCAAAAACCATCTGAAACTTTTTGAATCCCGGCATAACGCCTTTGCCTGAAAATACAAACCCCAATAAAATCCCGGCCAAAATGACATAGGCGGGAGTCAAAATATGATTCAAATTTTTGGGCATAAGCGGATTTAAAAAATATAAAGGCATTCCTAAAAGAATCAGTCCGAATACTTTTTTAACCCAGACCATCCACATTCCCGATTTGGGCAGCCGTTGTATCTCATTGGAAAAAAAACCGAGCCAGATATAGGGAAAACCTAATCCCAGCGACAGCGTAAAAAACATGACGAAACCCAGATAGGGATTGGCCTTCGCTGCCACAAAAGTCAAAAGACCGATGGAAAAAGGATCCACACAAGGGGCGGCTACGATTCCAAAAACCAGTCCCATTCCCAAAGCACCCAGCCAGCCTTGGGTGCTGGTTGAAGAAATTCGGTTTAAAACCCAAGAGGGCGCCTGAATTTCATAAACACCAAACATTGAAAGAGAAAGAGTCACCAAAACCAAGGAGATGCCTACCAAGACTAAAGGCGATTGCAAACTGGAGCCCAGTATCTTTCCGGTCAAAGCAGCGGTTACTCCCAAAGCGGAATAAGTCACCGAAATACCGCAAACATAGGCGACGGCTCTTCCCAGTATGACCATTGGTTTTTCAGATTTTTGATTGCCGAAATACGAGATGGTGAGAGGAATCATGGGATAAACACAAGGAGTCAAGTTGAGCGCCAGCCCTCCTAAAAAGATCAAAAGAAAAGTCAGAAGTATTCCCTTATTTTGCAAATACCTCTCAATGATATTGTCCTGAGGAACGTCTGACCCATTTCCTCCATCGTACTGAAATAACTCGGAATGAAATGGCACCGATGCCTGACCCGCAAGCCCCACTTCCAACGGCAATTCCAAACTTAACGTTGTTGGCGAAAGACAGGATTGATCATTACAAGCCTGTATTTGTAATTTGAACGGAAGATTTACTTTTCCTGGTTTGAGAAAAGACGATAATTTTATATCGGCGTAGAAAGTCACTGCCTTTTCATAAACCGAAAAAGGTTGCGGCAAACCCGCTAAACTTTTTTTATTTCCCATCGGGTAGGAAGGGTTTTGAATTAAGGTTCCGTAAGAGTTTTTATCCAGAGTCAAATTAGCGGGAATTAAAAAATCCAAAAGACCGTCATGAGCGTTGATATGCCACCCGTCTTGGATTTGGACTAAAACAGCCGTCCGAACCACCGAACCAGGCTGGGCTGGTTTTGCCGAAGGATAAACTTGAAACTCGACCACCTTGGAGCTGTCAATCAAAGCTCCCTGCACAGAAGAAAATGGAATTCCCAACAAAAAAAGTAAAGCGAGTATTTTATTGAGCTCAGTTTTCATGAACATCATTACCCCTTGAAAACTTGTTAGGTTACGACACTGCAAAATAAAATAAGCCCGAAGAAATCGGGCTTATGAAATACTTTTAAATTGATTATGAAGTAAAGATTGGATTACTCAGGCTTACGCGTCGATTCTCTTTCAATCAATTGAGGTTGAAGCGTGGTAGCCCGGGATTCCAATTTTTCTCCCGCGATAATCCGGAATATCTTTTGAGCGGCCAATTTGCCCATTTCATAGGGTGAAAAGGACACAGTCGTTAACGCCGGCTCATGATAAGCCGCTTCTTCCATGTTATCAAATCCCACTACCGAAACTTTTTCCGGCACGGAAAGATTGTTTTCTTTCAAAGCCCGAATGGCTCCCATCGCCATCAAATCACTCGCGCAAAGAATCGCGCTAGGGCGTCTCACGGCTTTGAGGATTTTTTGAGCGGCTAAATAGCCGCCCTCTTCCTCGAAATCACCGTCCGCTACCCATTCATTAACAAACTCCAGCCGATGTTCCGCCAAATTTTCCTGAAAGGCCTGAAAACGTTCTAAAGCATTGGTGGTTGTCATGCGGCCATTAATGATTCCGATGCGTTCATGACCCAGTTTAACCAGGTGATCAATGGCGATTTTAACGCCGCCTCGATTATCAAAACCCACATAAGGCAGGTCTTCATGGCCTGAAATCTTTCCGTTGATCAAAACAAAAGGAACATTAGCTTCGGCCAATTCACGGACCGATACGTCGGTGGACCATGCGTTAAGAACAAACATGCCGTCAACACTGCCGTCCCCCAATAAAGCGCGGTAAGAAATTTGAGCGCGGGCAGTTTCAGTCAAAGGGTGAAGTAAGAGACGATAATTATTTTCTGCGGAGATTTTCTCTAAACCTTCCATAATCGCGGTAAAAAAGGGACTATGAAAAACCGAATTGTGATGGGGAGCGATTACACCGCAAATTTGCGAGTGTTTTTGACGCAAACGGCGGGCGTGGGCCTGTGGTTTATAATGCAGTTCTTTAATGGAACTGAGTACTTTTTTGCGGCATTCTTCACTAACCCAGGGCTTGTTATTAAGAACTCTGGAGACCGTCCCGATAGTGACACCAGCTCTTTTCGCTACATCTTTAATGGTTGCCATTTCAAACTACACTCCGACTTTAGATACAGTTTTTCGACTGCTGAACAACTATTCGATATTGGCTGGCATTGTAATAGTAGTGCCCTCGGGATTGCCATAGTAAATCCAAATTGAATAGTTATATTCAATTGCTCAAAACCTTAACGGCGCAAACTCAACTGACCCTGGTTAAAGAGGATTTTATAATTCCTTTGGGCATCTGGAACAATTTGTTGGTCGTTTTGCCAAACCTGAACCGGTGCGTCGCCCTGGGCGAAACAGACTTTGAGTCCGACGTTCATCGGACAATGATCTGGAATGACCCAGCGATAGACCACTTCCGACCCGGAAGCTTGGATTGTTGCCGCCTCAAAGGACTGCCAGGCTCTTAAATAACTCCCAATCTCAGTAAATGTTCCAATCCAAATGTCTTTAGACTGCAAATAGTCCAGGATTTGCGTAAACATCTTGCGGGAAATGGGTTGCCAGCCCCAGGGCGTGCCTTCAATCCCGTGGATCATCCAAACCAGCCAATCGCCGGATTGCGTATCCTTATCAATCCAGCCCTGATAAGTATCAAATGGAAGATTGGTCATCGTGACTCTCGCTGGAATATTAAACCAATCGATTGTCTTATCTTCGGGCGATACTAAAGTATCCATTCCGCCTCTAGCCATAAAACTCGTTTTTTCTACCCAATCTTCCAAACCGGGCGTAATTTCAGTAAAAGGATAAGCAAAAGAGTAGATCGGAACTCCGAACTCTTTCTGAAGTACATTTTGAGCTCCAACTACTTGAGCGTTTTCATCTTTCGGCGTCAAAGTATTGGCGTGAAGGTGATCCAGGGTATGATTGCCAATCTCATGGCCAGCCTTGATCGCCTGATGCCATTCATCTTTTCGGTCAATTCTATTCGCGATCAAAAAAAATGTTCCGTGTATTTGTCTACGGTTCAATTCAGGAATAACTACATCCAAATGAATTGGGTCTCCGTCATCAAAGGTCAAAGAAGTGGCCGCTTTGTGTCCGTTCCAGGGGACAACTTTTAATAGAGGAAATGCTGTCTGGGCTTGGGTTATTGAGATCCCTGTTATCAACCACAGCGAAAATAAAAAATAAAATAAACTTTTTTTCATAGAATTTCCCTATTGGAGAATATCAAACTCCTGCCATTGAGCGTCTTTAGTTTAATAGAAAAGAGTATTTAAATCGCCTTCCGACTGAGAAGAGATAAACACCTCGTGATATGATGCACCAACTTTCGAAGGAGAATTTGTGAAAAACCTATTTGATGAGGCGGAAAAAGCTCGGTCCCTTTCTCAATTTGAAACCGCTCGTAAAATCTACACAACGCTTTTGCACTCAGTCCTGATGAAAGAAGAAAAAGCAGATGTTCTTTTGGCTTTAGCCGATGTTGAAAGAATCCGTGGTTATTTTCCGGAAGCTCTCTCTCATTACCGTCAAGCAGACCGGTTATTTGGAACAATAGACCCAACCGCCCAATTAGACGCCCGGGTGGGCTGGGCACTTTCAGCC
>Ga0302281_10001084_pt1 | contig 19888 bp, 20 predicted proteins | sample III_Fen_E1_2_FD_198762 | JGI IMG/M metagenome (GOLD analysis project Ga0302281, IMG submission 198762) | Peat permafrost microbial communities from Stordalen Mire near Abisko, Sweden - III_Fen_E1_2 | ecosystem: Environmental > Terrestrial > Soil > Wetlands > Permafrost | place: Sweden: Abisko...
TACCGTGGGCAGCATCCTCGAGTATCGCTACAAGCTGCGATATGACGAGAGAAGTTACATGATACCGACCTGGTATGTGCAGACCGGTCTGTATACGCGCAAGGCGCACTATCTGTGGCGGCCGATCGGACTGGTCCCCTCCTGGTCGTCGATCCTGCCCAAGGATGCCGTAGTGACGAAGACCAAGATACCCAGCGTCAGCGGCGGATCGGTCAACCTCGAACTTGTAGTGCATGACGTTGCTCCCGTGCCCGTGGAGAGCTTCATGCCGCCGGTCCTGAGCCAGAGTTATCGCGTCCTCTTCTACTACGCGGCGATCCATGCCCCCGACGAGTTCTGGAAGCAGGAGGGCCTGATTTGGGCGAAGGCCATGGACAAGTTCATCGGGCCGGACTCGAAGATGAAGGATGTGGCGGCGTCTCTGGTTGCTCCCGGCGACAGCGACGACCAGAAACTGCGCAAGATCTACGCGGCCGTGATGACGCTGGAGAATACAAACTTCACGCGCAAACACAGCGAGGCAGAGAACAAGGCAGAGGGATTTGATGAGATCAAGAACGTCGATGACATTTGGAATCGCAAGCGCGGCAACGACAGGCAGATCACGGATCTCTTTATCGCCCTTGCGCGCGCCAGCGGAATGAAGGCTTATGCGATGCTAGTGCCAGCCCGTGACCGCAGCATGTTTTTGCCGGATTTCCTCAGCTTCACACAGTTGGACGATTTTATTGCCGTCGTCAACGTGGACGGCAAGGAGCAGTACTTCGACCCCGGCCAGCGCGACTGCCCCTACGGGTATCTGGCGTGGAAGCACACGCTGGTGCAGGGGCTTCGCCAGACCGACAGCGGAGCGGTGATCGCGTCGGTGCTGGGCGAGCCGATGTCGTCCTCCCGCACTCAGCGCGTCGCGCAGCTTACGATAGATGAGCACGGCGCGGCCACCGGCACGGTGAGAATGCAATGGACCGGAGGCGGCGCGCTGCCTTGGCGTCAGATTAATCTGATGGGCGACGCCACCAGCCTCAATCACCTCTTGCAGACCATGCTCGAACGCAGCCTTCCCGCTGGAATGGAGGTGCAGGTGGGCAAGATCGAAAACCTGGAGGACTACGAGAAGCCGCTGATTGTCAACTACAACGTGAAAGGACAGATCGGCTCCTCGACCGGCAAGCGGATTGTTGTGCCCAGCGACATCTTCGAGGTCAACGCCAAGCCAACCTTCACCCAGGCGAAGCGCGAGCAGGACATCTTCTTTGAATATGCGCACGCCGTGCAGGACATCACGCGCATCAGCTTCCCGGAAGGCCTCGGCGTCGAGACCAGTCCCGCCACTGAACAGATTCCACTGGCGAATGTGGCTCTGTACAAGATGAATACGGATAGTACGCCGACCAGCATCACCGTACACCGTGAGTTCGACCTCGCCAAAACCTACTTCAAGCTTGCGGAGTATCCCGACTTGCGCACCTTCTACAACAAATACGAGACCAAGGATCAGGAGCCGGTGATTCTCAAAGCTGCGGCCCAATCGGCAAGTAGCAATTAATTCATCCTGCGGCAGAAGTTGGGGTCTTTGGAACAACTGGACGAAAAGTCCGGTTAAGGCTTCTCCCTGCTATGTGTGCATGAAAGCCCCAGTTGTTTTCTTCAATGCCGAGCGTGGAGTCCAATAGCCTGTACATCGTTCATTATCAATCATATACATCTAATATATTCTGATAGGCTCCCTATCAAAACACAATCCAGACTTCAATGAGAGTTATTTCCCGGTTCCAGAAAGTCCATCGCTAGACCAAGCCCTATTGAGAGAGAAGACCATGTTTTATCGGCCACGCCCACAGTCTCCCGCCTCCAACACAGCGCGAAAACGCTGATGTCATGCGGGTTATGGATACTGGATGGAGAAGCCATGAGCTTACCCGGACTTTTCGTCCAGTTGTTCCAAAGACCCCCTTGATCGCCGGACGCTCTTCCGCAGGTCGGCGGTCGCGGTCAGCATCGTTCATAAAGTCATCTGGGAGTTTGGCTGCGTCGAGCGCTGCAAAGACCTCGGTTAGACTCGGAACTTCCGTGAGAATGACGCCGCCACTGCTCGGATCGCGGCGGATCGAGACGACGGGAGTATGAAAGCGAAAATCCAAAGGAATCGTCACATGCTGACTTCTGCCACTCATAAAAACCCGTGCTCTTGTAGTGTTTGGCATAAACCCTCCTATTGCTGTATATCGTAACTATATAGCAATAGGAGGTCAACTTGGGTAGACCAAAAATTGACTTTTCGCGGTTTTAGAGCATTTTGCCTATTGCTGTAGAGCTTCAAAGGGGAGACGGAACCAAGCCTTTGCGTCCTCATCGGTCAGTTGTGGCAGTAGTCGGGAAATGGCCTTGTCGAGAGCTTTCTTTGTCCGAGCCTTGGCCGTGCGGAGCAGTTGTTTGAGTTTGGCCCAGGCCTTCTCAATGGGATTCAAGTCCGGCGAGTAGGGTGGAAGATACAACAACTCAGCGCCGCATTTTTCGATGCGTTGGCGCACGCCATCCACTTTGTGGCTGCTCAAGTTGTCCATCACCACTACATCGCCGGATCGCAGTTGCGGGCACAGGCAGCGATCCAGATAGGCCAGGAAGATTTCCCGGTCGGTGGCGGCCTCGACGGTCATGGTGGCGACCATGCCGCGTGTGCTGAGTGCGCCGAGAATCGTCAAGATCTTCCAGCGACTGTCCGGTGTACTTTCGTGAATCCGCGCGCCGCCTTGGCAACGCGCATAGAGCCGCGTCATCTGCGTGGAAACACCGCTCTCATCCAGAAAAATCAGCTTGTCGCGCGGGATCGAACCGAGCGTGTGAACGAACTCTTCCCGGCGTTTGTGGTTGGCTTCTGTGTCGCGTTCTGCGGCGTGGAGTGACTTTTTTTCAGCCGGATTCCCATCTGCCGGAGAACCCGCCAAAGGTACGCCGTGTCGAAGTGAAGCCCGCAGCGGTGCTGCAACCCTGCCTGCAACTCGGACAAGGTTGCGTCGGGCTGACCCGACACCAGAGCCGCAAGCTCGGCCCGATCCAGACGAGACTTGGCTCCTGGAGTATATTTTTTGCGCTCGATCTGCCCGTTCAACCGGCGCTGGGAAGAGATCTTCCAGGCCCAACCACGGCTGACGCCAAACTGCTCCGCCAAATGCGAGAGCGTCCCTTGACCCCGGTCATGGGCCTCCAGCAGCTTCCGCCGCAAATCATCCGAATATGCTCGCGCCATGTGAGCTCATGTCGCAGATTATCGCCTTATTCACTCTACACCATCAGCCAAAATGCTCTAAACCCAGAATCGGTATGGAATAAAGGATTTCATCTGCATGTAGAATATGGTCCTAGTCTGGGCACTAAACGCATTGGTAATTATTCCAGCGAATGCATAGGACACGACGGTTGCGATGGCTGCTCCCATCGCACCGAATCTTGGAATCAAGATGAGATTAATTGCTATATTAATGACCGCACCAGCGAGCGTTCGGTAAAGCGACAGAGTCAAAAGATTCTTGGAGAGATCCCATGGCGATTGTGCTACCCCTAGGAAGACAAAAACTGATGCCCAGATGTGAACCGCGAGGACGGGTGCCGCTCTGCTGTAATTGCTCGAATACAGAATTCGTATAATGGCGTGGGATGAGAGCGCTACTATGGAGCCAATGACGCAAGCAGTCATCGTCATCAGGGAAAACAATTTACGCAGTCGGACATAGAAGAGTTCCTGGTTGTCTTTCACTTTCATGATAGCGGGCGATACAGAGGAGACGATTGCAGTGGGGATAAAGTACCAGACTTCCGACACTCGTGTCGCAGCGGAGTACATACCTACTGCGAGGTCTCCTTGCATCAGCTTAAGCATAACCGTATCCAGTCGCATGTAGATCGTGATTGCTAGACCGGAAAATATCAGGGGCCAGCTTTGCCTAAGTAACTGAACTGCCCTCGTCCGGTTGCAGTGCCATGCAGACATCCTTTCCCCAGACAGTCGATAGCCAAGCACCAGTCCGGCTGCACCCAGAGCGATCTCCCCGGTGCTGGCTGCGGCAAAGGTCCACAGGGGGGCTTTCGCATAGATCAGCGATACACGGATGGCGGCGAATACCAGAAAAGCAGCGTTTTTGGCCCAGACGGTTTTTTTCGATTGCACCTGCGACTGGAAGAAAGAGTCGATGGTATCGAATGCCTGAAAGACAAGCGTCAGCGACAAGATGGAGACAAGAATAAGCGCTTGTTTGTCGTGAGGTTGAATGAGACGAAGGGTCGCAATCGCCATCCCAACCGCCAGCAGACCTCCGCCGCTTCGTAGTACGAGAGTTGTGCCTAGGATCTCGTGAGTATCATGAGCGTTGTGCAGCACCTCCCGAATCACAATTCCTTCCAGACCAAGTGAGGTCAGGACTCCAAACAATGATACGAACGCAAGAGCGAAGTTCAAGCTGCCAAACTGGATGGGGCCGAGATAGCGGGCTACCCAAACTCCGACGAACAGGCCAAACCCCATGCGGACAAATCGGTCCACCATCAGCCAGCCCATATTCCCCATGATCTTGCGGAGGCCGGGGTTGATCTTGTCCAGTTCATTGGTCATACGCGCGCCGAAAACTGGCATTATCAAAGTATGGTCCTTGTCTTGGTTTGTGAACTCATGCATCTGCGTCCATCGGTCTTCGCAATGTTCCTATTTCAGAATGCTTCTGCAAGGAAATTTAAATTCATGGTCTCTGCATCGACGCAATGCCATACTATAACATCTGTAAAGAGGTCTTCGTGAAGGTTTCAGACGCTGTTGGAATCGATGGCGATAACGAGGTGTATTTTTTACCCAGTCAGGATGACTGACGGATCGGGATGTTCGCGGCTATTATGAGGATTATGGAGATGGATTGGGGGCTTGATAATTTCAGGCCCCAGCAAATTCTTAATTTCAGGTAGGTCGGTACTGGATGAAAGCAAAGAGATTTGAAACCCCCGTAGCGATGTTCGTATTTAATCGTCCCGATACTACTCGCAGAGTGTTCGAGGCAATTACCCAGATTCAGCCTGTGAGATTGCTGCTCGTCGCGGATGGGCCAAGGCCCGGCAGGTCCGGAGAGGCGGAAGTATGTCAAGCTGTTCGTAAGATAGTGAGTCGCGTGGATTGGCCTTGCGAGGTCTCTAGTAACTTTGTTGAGACGAATCTGGGTTGTGGAGAGCGCATGATCAGTGGCTTGAATTGGGTATTTTCGCTAGTCGAGGAAGCCATTATCTTAGAGGACGACTGCCTGCCAGATGCATCTTTCTTTCCCTTTTGCGAAGAGTTGTTGGAGCGGTATCGTGGAGATGACCGGATTGCTTATATTTCCGGGTGCAATCTTGTCGCGAAGTATCTAAATACTAACTACAGCTATTTTTTTTCGCAGCTCGGCGGCATCTGGGGGTGGGCAACTTGGAGATCTAAATGGCAGCGCTATGATCGACATCTTCGTGACTGGCCAAAGCTTAGAGAGGATCATATACTCTCGGAAGCTTTCGATCAGCCCAAGGCTGTCGCTTATTGGACAAGGATTTTCGATGCAATGCACGAAAACAGAGGCCCCGACACTTGGGACTATCAGTGGTTCTATAGCTGTTTGATAAACAACTCACTCATTATCGTTCCCAAAGTCAATCTAATCTCCAACGTGGGATTTGGTGAAGGTGCTACGCATACCACGATAGAAGAGAGTCGATGGATGAAGCCATCAACACTCATGAAGTTTCCACTCAAGCATCCTCCCAGTTGTATTCCGCTACGTAGCGTGGATCGCCGCTGGATTACGGAGCTTTTTATAATGTCAATTTTCCATCGCACAACACGAAAGATACGACACGCAGCGGACTGCCTCTTTCGTTGTCGGACAGTATAGCTAAGGACGTTCTGTCCCGACAGGAGTAGATCTCAATTTATTATTCGTTTATCCTGACAAGCGATCATGAAGGAAAATATGAAAACATATTCAGACAGGATTATATTTACTCACTATGGCCGATCCGACTATTTATTGAGAACTCTGGAATGTATTACCATTACAAATCCAGAGAGCCAACGGGTATTGATTGGGGATGACGACAACAAATGTTTAGCCCTCTCTGCTGGTTGGGAGCATATTCACCTAGATGCTATTTCATCGGATTTGCGAACCAGATTCAATGCGGTATACCGCCAAGTACAGGGGATCAAGCACAATCCGTTAAAAAACGGCAAAGATTGGCTACGTTACGTTTTTGAACGATGGTTTGTGGTTGCGGGATATTGCCGAGCGGAGGGCATTCGGCAGTTTTGGCACTTCGACAGCGATGTAATGGTTGTAGAGGATCTTACGCGCTTTGGAGATGATCTAAGGCAAAATAAGATTGTATTTACACGCCAATGCAATGACACTTGTCTGAATGGCTTTGTATCTTCTAGTGTTGTAGAGGACTTTTGCGAATACATGATACGTTTATTTAATAATCCGGCGTTACTCGAGAGTCAGCAACTTGAGTTCGATACACTACATCCAGATTTTGCCTTTACTGAAATGCGGGCATTTGATATGTATTCAAAGGTGACAGGATATCAAGGATGTCACTTGGAACAGGCGATCAATGGCTGGTGGTTCGACGATTGTATTTGTCAGGATGATGGCTTTGCAATGAAACGGTTGGGGCATTTTGGTGAATGTGTTAAGCGTGTCCATTTCGATGGATCGAGATTCTATGGGCACAGACGGGGTGAGCGGGTAAATTATGCTGCAATCAACTGTTCTTGGGTGCCAACAGAAGTATTCGATTGGATATTGAACAGAGTCAAGCGAAGAGTGCTTGATCCGAGTCTTTCGGCCACAGAAGAACTGGCACAAGTGCATTTGAGCCTAATGGATGAGGTCAAAGGATTGAAAGCCATCACCGTTTCGAAGTTCAGGTGAGCCAAAGTCTATTCTCTCCTCCTGCTTTTATTTCGAAACTATGTGGACAGCCGTATTCTTGAAATTTTGGCGACGTCCATCTTTCTGTGAATATTGAAATTAGCACGCTCCGTTGACTTATCTGGCTCGATGCTCGATAGAACTGGACCTGATAGATGCGCAAACTGATTCTTCTAATTCTCCAATTCTGGGCGAAAAAAAAGTTATTGCGAAATCCAGAAATCAAAATACACTCCACGGCCATGGTAAACTTCAGGGCGGTTAGGTATCGCGCAGGGAGCCACTTTGAAGTGGGCGAGGGCAGTATAGTGGAAGGCAGCCTTGTCGCAGAACGCGAAGGTGCCTCTATCATTATAGGGCGAAATACCTCCATTCGTAACTCGCTCATTGCCAGCGCCACTAAAATCGAGATTGGCGACGATATTTTCATCTCCTGGGGCTGTACTATTTTTGACCATGACTCCCATGCCCTTGGCTGGAAGCATCGACAGCAGGATATAGATAGACATCATGAAAAGAATTGGACGTACGTTGCTATTAAACCAGTGAAAATCGGAAACAAATCCTGGATTGGACTCAACGCTATCATCTTGAAGGGGGTGGAAATTGGAGAAGGTTCCGTGGTAGCTGCTGGTTCCGTTGTGACAAAGAGTGTTCCACCGTGGACTCTAGTCTCGGGTAATCCTGCGAAGGCGATTCGCGAGATTCCACTCGAAGATCGATAGCGCAGATCATGGATTGGATTCGGAAGTATTGATATTGCCACCAGATCTTATGGATTCTACAGCTGTTCCATAGTTCGTCTATCCCTGGTGAATATTGCTGGTTGAGTCACGCTACAATGGCTAAGTCAGCGAGTCATTTGTTGGAAATCACTCTCGATTAGGCTAGTGCGTTGATACAAGCGGTTCATGATTCTGGCGATTCCGAGGTGTGTGGTCAGACGATACCGGAAACGACTCCTCGGCTCCTTGGTAAATAGGTGGTACGGTCCAAAGGATAACAGCGTTCTTCCGAAGCGGTTAGCGAGAATAGAGAGCGACTCGAGAGTATAGAACGAAATATGCTGGCCACTAATCGGGGAATAATACCACCAATCGGAGAGGATAGGCGCTGGTTGCGGCACAAGGCAAGTCGAAACGAAAAGGTTGTCCGATAGGCTCATCAACTTTGAAAGGACGGCAACTGGATCTGGTAAGTGTTCCAATACCTCAAAAGCAGTGAGAAAATCATAGGCCAATCCTTCTTGGTACTCGAATCCACGGGCGTAATCATTGGTGGCGTGAAGATCGGACCAATAAAAACTGAAGCCCTTATCCCTCATTAATCGGACAAACACTCCGTGTCCGCCGCCAAAGTCGACAGCGCTGGACACCTCGGGAAAGAGTAGGTTCAGAACGGCCGAGGTAACCTCACAATTTGCGAGATTCCGTTGCATGATTCCTACATCCTGCATCGTGATCGCGGAAGAGTAAGCCTCCTCCAGCCAATATGGCGCTTCAGTCTGTATAAATCCACATTGCTTACAACGGAAATATTGCACGGGATACTTTTTTAGCACATCGGCCTCTCCAAAAAAGGACGATTGCATGCCGCACACTTTACAGTTGATCATAGGGAGTTTGGAGTCATGTATGATATTCGGCATTGGCCCACTTTTCTTGCTGAAGGTTTGCCCTCTTGGCTTCTAGCCTTCTGCTTACAAACTTGTTTCTGCCGGTCCTGGCCTTTCACTCAAAACTGACGGATTTGTTTCGGATGTCGTGAGGCGGTTCGTTCGTAGAGCGCTTGAAATTCGGCTGCTGTCTTGGCAAAAGAATATTGTGACAGGACTGAAGCACCTTTATCAATCAAATTCCGGCGCGCGGACGGATCGTTCAGCATGGTTCCCATCAACTGTGCAAGCTCTTGCGGGGAATTTGGATCGAAATAGAGAGCTCCATCCTGTGCGATCTCCGGAAGTACCGAAGCTTTTGAGGATAGGACAGGGAGACCAGCTTGGAACGCCTCCAGAAGAGGAAGCCCAAACCCCTCAAACTTACTTGGGTACACCATCGCAGTTGCCGTGCGATAGATTACCTGCAATTCCTCTGGCGTAAGGAAGCCGAGGAAATGCACTTGTTCAAATACGCCAAGTTCTCGCGCCAACTGGTCGAGCTTTTGTCGATGCTCAGTTGTCGAGCCCGTGAAGTAGACATGCGGAGCGGTTACCGGTTGCCTCTTCATGAGGTTCAGAGCGTGAAAGATGACTTCGTGGTTCTTATGGGGCCAAGTGACGGCAGGATAGAAGAAAAACTGCGCAGGAAGGCTATATTTATTCGCTGTGGCTCGAATGAATTCCATCGAAGAAGTTTTGTAGGCATCGAATACCGAACCCCATGGAATCACTACGACCTTGTCCACAGATAGTCCGTATTGCTTGATGACATCTTGTCGAGTCCACTCCGCATGGACGCAAACATATGAAGCGCGATCACAAAAGGCGCGGTAATATCTTTCGCGCAGACGAAACACGTCTTTGGAGAAGAACTCTGGATAATGGAGATGCTGCAAGTCGTGCGGCTGATAAATCGAGGGGAGTTTGGTCAGGTAGGCTGCCTGAGTTGGAAAGTGAACCAGATCGAATTGCTGCGCTTCTACATAACCATCTGAAACGGGAATGCGCGCTACTCTTCCACGCACTATATGCCAAAGGAACCTAAGCGGAGTGATCCAACGAAGAGCCGCTTTTACTGTGGATGAGGTTGATGCAGAGACGCTTGCCAGCCTACAGGGCCCGTAGATGTAGGGCGTAAGCCAGTCCACCACGTCCTCTCGGAGGATGAAGGTGTATTCTTGTTCGGTCGTTTTAGAGTCGGAGAGAGCCTTAGCCAACGCGATGATAGCCGTTCCGATGCCTTGCTGAGAGTCTTCAATCCGGCAATCGATTGCGATACGGAGTTTACGATTCATCTGCATCCTGTAGTGAATAACTGAGTAAAGTTTACACGATTCTCAATCTATGGTCGACGCTGCTTAGAATCAGTTCGAGGCACAACGTGACACCGCCAAGTAGGGCATGTCAAGGGCGCTCTCCTGTACGGTAAGATCGTTTGCAGCAATTGGCTGAGATATGATGAAGCGACTGCCAGAGTATCAAATCTCTTCCTTGTGACAGGCAGACGCTGCTACGATAAACGCAGTGCTCATCAGGAGTTGTAATGCAAGTTGACCATAAAACCCAATCTGGCGGAATGCGGATAAGAGGAGTTCTGCCACATAGCAGTGCGGAGCGTCCACTGGTTACGGTGGTGACGGCGGTCTTCAATGGACAGGCGTATCTGGCAGGATGCTTGGAGAGCGTACTGAGGCAGGATTATCCGAACATCGAGCACATCGTGTTGGACGGCGGATCAAGCGACGGTACGTTGGATATGTTGCGCCAGTATGATGACCGGATCGCGTACTGGAAGAGTGAGCCGGATCACGGCGTATACGACGCATGGAACAAGGCTCTGGCGGAGGCGCACGGCGAGTGGATCTGCTTTCTCGGTGTGGACGACGAGTTGCTTCCCGGGGCCGTGAGCGCGTATATGGCGTTGGCTCGGAACAATCCGCAGGCGGAGTATCTGTGTTCGCGGGTGAGGTGGGTACACCCTTCCGGCCACGAGCGCATCAACGGCAAGCCTTGGTCGTGGCCGGAGTTCTCTCGGTGGATGTGTGTGGCGCATGTGGGCAGCATGCATCGGCGCACCTTATACGACCGTCTGGGGAACTATGATACCTCCTACCGCAGTGCAGCGGATTATGAGTTGCTGCTGCGAGCGCGCGACCAACTCAATGCAGCATATATGCCCAACATCTCGTCAATGATGCGCGCCGGAGGAGTAAGCGACGACTCCGCTGCGTTGATCGAGGCAAAGCGCGCAAAAATAGCTACAGGAGGGCGGAATAAAATGCTGGCGGAATTGGACCTACACGTCGCCAGGGCTATCTATTTGTTTTGTTCGCTACGCCGATGGTTGAGAAGGATTACGACTTGGAAATCTAGTTGTTACATCGGAGGGACCAGATGAGCGGTACCATGCAAGACGCAATCCCTCGCTCGACCGCTCAAATTCGTGTGCGCATCCACTCGCTTCGCACCTACCTGTATTACTCCACACTGCTCGGCGTGTTCAGCAATGCCTTCAGGATTGATGTGCCGTTCTCCATTCGATTGTTCGATGGAATCATGCTGACGAATTTGTGTCTGATGTTTCTGTGCCGGTTCATCAAATTTGATCGCATAGTCTCATGGGTGATCTGGTTTATTTTATATCTTGCTGTCAGTGGTTGCATTGGAATCGTACGAGGAGTTGACACTATCTCTTGGTTTAGCAAAGAGTTTCTAGGGATATCTGTAAGCCTGCTTTATTATTATTATTTCTTCAAGCTAATCAAGAATGACTTTGAACGGGCATTCCTCACATATGCAAGAATCGCATATTGGTTCGCTATCATTGCATTTCCTCTCTTTGTAGCTTCTTGTATTGAAGCTCATGGTTATACTCGATTGAAGGGAATCGCAAGCGAACCAGCGGCATTTTGTGAGCTTGTCTTACCAGCGTATTATTGGTACGCCCGCTCTTACTTCATGACTCGTAAGAATGGCAGGGAATTTGTAGTGTTCACCCTTGCTGTGGTGCTTTCGGGATCCTCTATTGGTTTTCTTTGTTCAACCTTTGGGGTCTTGCTCCTTCTGTCTGGACGGATAAAGCATCTTCTGGCTGTTCCGGTTGTAGTGGGTGGATTGTTGGGCGTGATATATACGTCCTCGTCGGAATTTAAAATGAGAGTGGATGACACATTACAGGCTGCGACAGCTTTGGATGTGAGCGGGGTCAACCTTAGTACCTACGTTCTTATCTCCAACGCGTTAGTCGCCGAGCGGGTGCTAAAGGAAAGTCCCATTATAGGGAACGGACTAGGATCCCATCCTGTATCCCACTCGCGTTTTATCGGATCCACTCCCGGCGCAGAATACTTTATTACTAGTGGGATTGGTGATATGAACGCACAAGATGCAGGGTCTTTATCCTTTCGCGTCCTGTCAGAGTTTGGTCTATTGGGATACTTTGGAGTTATATTTTTCATCTTTCACTTTCACGTCGGAGGGATATCGACCAATGCCGCTATCAGCAACGCGCTACTGACAGCATTTTTCCTCAAACTGATTCGCGGAGGAATATACTTTACTCCAGAACAGTTTTTATTTGTTTTTATCTATCTATTGAATCATCAACAATTCATGCTAAGACGCCAAGAAATCGTCCAGAGTATCCCAATGAAAACAACGACCACGCGTGTATTTGAAAACTAATCTACCGTGTAGCCTTTTTAAGGAGATACATTGTGCCAACAATGGCCCTCAGTCGTTGGCTTCGACAAGAAGTAATAACAGGAGAACAAATGCCGAGACTCAGCATTGGATCGCATCGGGTTCTACAGGATTTGATGCAGGCATCAGTTCTGGGAATCGTCGTGTTTATATCTCGCTATCTGACGCGTGCTCCCGTCTATTATGTTGATGGTCCGAGTTTAGTACAAAGCATCCTACATCACACTTATGTCATTCAGCCGCCTGGATATTGGTTGTTCGCCCGCGTGGGAGGACTGTTTACGGATCCGGCGCTCGGACTTCAATTACTCAATGAGTTTTTCTCAGCTACCGGAGCTGCTGTTTTTTTTATGCTTTGTCGGAAATTGAGCCTGGACAGGAAAATGGCTTGGTCTGCATCCCTTTGCTACGCTTCGATTTTCTTTATCTGGCTTGCAGGAGATATTCACAGTTCCTACGCTTCTCAAATGCTGTTCGCTCCACTACTGGTGTATTTGTTTGTCTGCTACCGCGATCATGCATCCGTTTTTTATTTGCTAGCCTGTGGAATATGCTTTGCATTTGGGAGCGGATTTCGCCCTTCAGACGGCGGATTTCTAGCTCCACTATTTATATTTCTTGCGTATCAGCTAATACAAGGATGGCGCCGCAGGGTGTTGCTAATTACCGTTACAGTCTTCTGTGGTCTCGTCTGGTATATTCCCGGGCAGGCAGCATCCCGAGCGGCGCATATAATAACAATGGGACATTACATCAATATTGTAAGACCCATGTCACTTCTATTATCGGGGATTACATCAAGAACGCTCGGTAATGTCGTAAGAGTTATTTTGCCTTTTTTCGTCGCTTTTGGGATATTAATTCCTGTTCTGTTCTTCAAACACGGACGGTTTGAAAATCGAATAATAGTGGTTTGGGTTGCGCCTGGTATGCTCTTCTTTCTAACGGTATATATGGCTGATCCAGTTTACTTTACCTATCTCTCCGGTGCGTTGGTTCTGCTGGCTGCCCTATCGCGTCAACAAACCAAGGCCTTAGTGCTGCTTATTTTATGTTTCGTTTTCAATGTTGCCTTGTTTTTATTTGCAAGACCAGTACAGGGGAATAATCGCGTTGAGCAGGCGCTTAATTTTTATGTCGTCAAGTACTGCGATTACGGAATCACGCATCAATGGAAAAGCACGATTGGTAGCGGAGCCATTGTTCCATGAATGATTTAAAGCTCTGAAAACTAGGTTGTATGCATTTCTTTCGGAGTTTCAGGATTTAGGCGCGTATGATTGAGCAATATGAATTTTGTGACGTAATGTGGGGGCTGGTTTGAAACCGAATATTGTGCTTTCTGGTGTCAATCTGGTTGAGATGGGGCCATTGATGGTCTTCCGGGATGCGCTCGCATCGCTTGCGGAGGCCTATTCCGATCAGTACGAGATTATTGCACTTGTTCATAAAAAAGAATTGTTCGATATTGCTGGCGTTACATTTATTGAGTATCCAGAGATCAAGCCATCTTGGCTGAAGCGGCTGCGATTTGAATATTATGATTGTCGCCATATCAGCAAGGAGATCAAGCCTCGTCTGTGGTTCGCTATGCATGATATGACGCCCAATGTTACCGCTGAAATCCGAGCGGTTTACTGCCACAATGCAAGTGCGTTCTATCCATTTCATATTCAGGAAGCACTGCTGGAATGGAGGTTTGGCCTCTTTACCCTGCTGTATCGCTTTCTGTACGGAATCAATATTCGGTTGAACGACTTTGTTGTTGTGCAGCAGGACTGGATGCGTACGCAGTTTCAGTTACGTTATGGCGTACGCACGGTTGTGGTGGCTCATCCGTCCATCAACCATCTAGCAATTCGAGAGGAAGGGGATGCTCAAACGCATAATCCTTCCTGCTACCGATTTTTCTATCCGGCCTATCCGCGGACGTTCAAAAATATTGAGCAGATATTGAATGCCGCAAGGAAGCTGGAGCGTGGCGGATTCGATCAGTTTGAAGTATGGCTTACGCTGGATGGAAGTGAGACCCGCTATGCGGCCAAGATTGTGCGCGAATTCTCCGATCTATCCACTGTGAAGTGGTTGGGCGTTTTGCCGAGGGATGAGGTGATGCGGCTGTATGGCGAGGCCGATTGCATGATCTTCCCCTCGAAGCTGGAGACGTGGGGGATGCCGATTACCGAGTTTAAGATGACCGAGAAACCTATTCTTGCGGTGAACCTGCCGTATGCGCACGAGACAGTGGGCGAATATGGGAAGGTAGCCTTCTTCGGTGTTGGAGAGGAAGCGCAGCTGGCAGCGCTAATGCAGCAAGCGGCATGCGGGGCCGAGGTCTTCGCCCGCACTGAGGAGAGGATGCCGGACGAACCCTTTTCGCACGATTGGCAGGAACTCTGGAGAATATTGCTGGGCTCCTGAGAGCTGCGCACTGGATGCACGCTAGGCAGCCTGTGCATCGCGGAAGGATTATCGAATGTTTGGAATCGTTTGTTTCGGGTTATCTGTTTCTCGTACTACGCCAATCCGTTGGGTATAGACTAGCAGAGGTAGGTTTTAAAGAGCGTCTTCCTTTCTATGGTTCAACTTATTCCGCGTATCAGCGTTAGTCTGGTTTCCTACAAGGACGGCATAGCCGAGCTCGCGAATCTATTTGCTTCCCTGCGCGGAAATGATCAGGTTTCTGCGTGGGTTGTGGTGGACAATGCAGCCGCCGAAGATCCCTGTGCAGCGGAAGAGCTTCGCCTGCATGTGCAGCGGTTCGGGGGACGATACATTGCGGCTTCCAGCAACCTCGGATTCGGAGCCGCACACAATCTAGCCCTTCGTTCATTGGAGGAGGTCGCTTCCGAGTTTCACCTCATGGTGAATCCGGACATCCTCTTTGGTGACAAAGTTCTACAGGGGCTAGTACGCGTACTGGATGCTCGTCCGCAGGTGGGATGGGTGATGCCCAAAGTGCTGTATCCGGACGGGTCGCAGCAATACCTCTGCAAGCTGCTGCCTACGCCCCTGGATTTTGCAGTTCGCCGCTTTGTCCCCGCCAGACTACAGAGCCTGTTGCGCGGCTATATGGATCGCTACGAACTGCGCGGGCTGGAAAAATTCGAGTCGACCGTCGTACCCTTTCTCTCCGGCTGTTTTGTCATTACGCGCCGCGATGTTCTACAGGCGGTGGGAGGATTCGATGAGCGATACTTCCTTTACATGGAAGATGTCGATCTTTGCCGTCGTATGGCCGCTCATTGCGAACTGCTCTATTGGCCGGAGATCTTCGTCACACATGGTTTTCGTCGTGGATCACACCGTAGTTTGAAGCTGATGCTGATTCATCTTCGCTCCTCAATTCTTTACTTCAACCGTTGGGGATGGTTCTTTGATAGCGAACGTCGCAGAGCCAACTGTGCTGCGCTGGCGCAGTTGGCTTCGGTGCGATCTCGATAAGGACATTAATGAACGAGCCTCATACAAGAATAATTGCGGTGACTGGCGGATCGGGACTGATCGGATCGCACCTGCTGCGCAGATTGTGGGCGGATGGTGCGAACCTTCGGGTGCTCACGAGGAGAAGGCCGCCGGAGGCGCTCGGCACGGAATATATTATGGGCGATCTCGGCGATGCCGCATCTCTACGGAATTTAGTCGAGGGAGCGACGGAGATCGTGCATCTGGCTGGCATTGCGCACACCTCGCTTCCCACCGAAGAAAGCCGACGGCGCGCGCGCGCGATCAATGTCGATGGAACCCAACGGCTGTTGGAGGTCGCTGGCGAGGTCGGAGCACGGCGCGTGATTGTTGCCTCCAGCGCGCTGTATACGCAGGGCAGTCCGGCATTGGATTGCAGGAATTCAGCCCCACCCGGGGCGATTCCGTCTATGCCGAGATGAAACTGGCGGTCGAGGCGGCAGCCACCGATGCCAGGTCGAAGGGATTGGATGTCTTTGTGATTCGGCCTTGTATCACCTATGGCCCGGGGGTTCGTTTCAATCTTGCTTCGCTGATGACGGCGATCCGCCGGGGATACTACGTCCATGCGGGAGGCGTCGATCCGGTGCGCAGCTTTCTCTCTGTCGACACGGCCGCCGCGGCGATTGTTCACCTTCTTGCAACCAAGGACGCTGCCCGTACCTACAACCTCGCCGACCGCGAGCCCGTTCATCTGGTGGAGTGGGTGAATGATCTGGCGGATCGGATGCGGGTGCGACGCCCGCGCACGATTCCGATAGGCGTTCTGCGAGCGGTTGCGGGGCTTCTATCGCCCGCGCGGGCGATGGGCTTTCCGGTTCCTCTATCCCACGAGTCGCTGAACAAGTTGACGACTTCCTTTTCGCTCGATGTCAGTGTGCTGGCCTGTAGCGGCTTTATGTGGCCGTCAACGAGCGATAAGATACTCGATGAGATGGTGCAATCATTGAAGCCGTGATTTCGGATTGGAGTCCCCAGAATGTCGTCGAAGCAGGTGATGGACGTGGCCCTTGCCGTCCTGTTGCTGGTTGTTCTATGCCCGGTATTGCTTGGGATCGCACTGTTTGTGAAATTGACTTCCAAGGGGCCAATTCTCTACTGGTCGGATCGGGTGGGGCGATGGAATCGTCTTTTTAAGATGCCAAAGTTCAGGAGTATGAGAATAAATTCTCCCCAAGTGGCAACACACCTGCTTACCAATCCAGATGCTTATCTGACTCCAATCGGAAGTTTCCTGCGTCGCAGCAGCCTCGATGAACTGCCGCAGTTGTTTTCTGTATTGCGCGGAGACCTAAGCCTTGTCGGGCCGCGTCCGGCATTATTTAATCAAGAAGACCTGATTGCGCTGAGAACTCAGGCAGGTGTGCATGAACTGCTGCCCGGAATTACTGGCTGGGCGCAGATCAATGGGCGCGATGAGTTGCCGATCCCGGAGAAAGTAGCTCTAGATTGCGAATACCTACAGAACCGTTCATTCAAGTTAGATATTAAGATACTCTTGCTTACCTTATTGAAAGTTGTCCGGCGCGATGGCGTGTCGCACTGAAGAATTAAAAAAGTAGCATATACAAAAAGCCACAGTAAATACTGCGCACGAAGTTTTACAAGGAGATCGGTTTTGAAGAAGGCGTTGATTACAGGAGTTACCGGGCAGGACGGCTCGTATCTGGCGGCGTTTCTGCTTTCCAAGGGGTATGAGGTGCATGGCATCAAGCGGCGCAGCTCGTTGTTTAATACGGCGCGCATCGACCCGATCTACGAGGATCCGCATTTGCCGTCGCGCCACTTTATCCTGCACTACGGCGAGATGACGGACTCCTCGGCGCTGATCCGTATTGTGCAACAGGTGCAGCCGGACGAGATCTACAATCTAGCGGCGCAGTCGCATGTGCAGGTGTCGTTCGAGGAGCCGGAGTACACGGCTGATTCGGACGCGTTGGGTGTGCTGCGGTTGCTGGAGGCGATCCGCATCTGCGGGCTGGAGAAGAAGACGCGTTTCTATCAGGCCAGCACGTCGGAGCTATACGGGCTGGTGCAGGAGACGCCGCAGCGCGAAACGACGCCGTTCTATCCGCGCTCGCCGTATGCGGTGGCCAAGCTGTATGGCTACTGGATCGTGGTGAACTACCGCGAGGCATACGGCATCTATGCGTGTAATGGGATTCTGTTCAACCACGAGTCTCCGATGCGCGGCGAGACGTTTGTGACGCGCAAGATCACGCGCGGACTGGCGCGGATTAAGGTCGGGCTGCAGAGCGAGTTGTATCTGGGCAATCTCGACTCCAAACGCGACTGGGGCCACGCGCGCGACTACATTGAGATGCAGTGGTTGATGCTGCAACAGGAGAAGCCGCAGGACTTTGTGATTGCCACCGGACAGCAGTACAGCGTACGCGAGTTCGTCAAGCGCTGCGCACGGCTGCTGGAGATTGAGCTGACGTGGCAGGGATCAGGCGTCGACGAGAAGGCTCTGGATAAAGACGGCAAGGTGGTGGTTGCGGTCGACCCCCGCTACTTCCGCCCGACCGAGGTGGAGACGCTGCTGGGCGACGCCAGCAAGGCTCAGCGCGAACTGGGTTGGACTCCGCGCACCAGCTTCGACGAACTGGTACGCGAGATGGTTGAGGCCGACCTGAAATCCGCGGAGCGCGACGCGCTGGTGCTGCGCCACGGCTTTGCCGCCTACACCGTCCATGAGACGTAAAGGCAGTGGTAGGGAAACAGGGGGCAGAGATATGGAGTTCGATAGTCGGATCTACGTTGCGGGGCATCGCGGGCTGGTCGGCTCGGCCATCCAGCGCGAGTTGGTGCGTCTGGGGTATCGCAACATTCTGACGCGCACGCACGCGGAGTTGGACCTGCTGGACAAGCCGTCGGTCGAGGCATTCTTCGCCGCCGAGAAGCCGGAGTACGTCTTCCTCGCTGCGGCTAAGGTTGGGGGGATTCTGGCCAACAGCACCTATCCGGCCGACTTCATCCGCGACAACCTGATTCTGCAGACCAACGTCATCGAGGCCAGCCGCAAGGCGGGCGTTGCGCGGCTGCTGTTTCTCGGTTCGTCGTGCATCTACCCGAAGCTGTGCCCGCAGCCGATCAAGGAAGAGTACCTGCTGACCGGGCCACTGGAGCCGACCAATCGGCCCTACGCGCTGGCCAAGATTGCAGGCATCGAGATGTGTTGGAGCACCAACCGACAGTACGGAACGCGCTATCTGGCCGCGATGCCGACCAACCTGTACGGCCCGGGCGACAACTACGAGCTGGCGAATTCGCATGTGTTGCCTGCGCTGATCCGCAAGACGGTGGAGGCGAAGGCTGCGGGTGCGAGCGAGCTGGTGGTGTGGGGTACGGGCACGCCGCGGCGCGAGTTTCTCTACTCGGACGATCTGGCCGAAGCCTGCTGCTTCCTGATGAACCTCGACGAGGCGCGCTATGGTGCGCTGCTGCGCGAGGACACGCCACCACTGGTCAACATTGGCACCGGCGAGGACCTGACGATTCGTGAGCTGGCCGAGACGATCACGCGCGTGGTCGGCTTCGAGGGCGAGCTGGTCTTCGACGCAAGCAAGCCCGACGGCACGCCGCAGAAGCTACTCGACGTCAGCCTGCTGCACTCGCTGGGATGGCGGCACACGACGGCTCTGGAGGATGGAATCCGCCGCGCGTGGCTGGACTTTGGCGCATAAGCAACGCACCTGCTTTCAAATCCAGATGCTTATGCCACCTCGGTAAGAGCGCCGTTTATTCGTGATCCAATTTGAATTACTGGAAAGGTAAAAATAAGTCGATGAAAGCAGTCATTCTACAGCAGTTCTAATTGTCGGAACCCGACCAGTAACGGCTATGTTGTTTAGGTTGGGGGAGCATTTCCTTGGACCATAGCCGCACATAAGGCGTGCCAGTCGGGGAAGAGCAAATAGGCGGTGATGGTGTGCAAGTCGGAGAAAAAGCCTTTACGTGTGCCTAGGACGGCACGAGCCTCTTGCCACAGCTTTTCCACGCTATCGCACACCGTATGAAAGGCAAACGCCAGTAGATTCAACAAGACAAACACCTACGCCAAATGCTGTTTGCCATGCCCGAAGTTGTGTTCCAAATGTTAGCCGTGGTTCTTCAACAC
>Ga0302281_10001085_pt1 | contig 19886 bp, 33 predicted proteins | sample III_Fen_E1_2_FD_198762 | JGI IMG/M metagenome (GOLD analysis project Ga0302281, IMG submission 198762) | Peat permafrost microbial communities from Stordalen Mire near Abisko, Sweden - III_Fen_E1_2 | ecosystem: Environmental > Terrestrial > Soil > Wetlands > Permafrost | place: Sweden: Abisko...
TACGTCTTGCCGGTCGCACGTTGCGAGATGACTACAGGGATGTCCCGGTTGGGCGACGAGGTAGTCCAGTCGGTGTAGGGACGACGCTCCGCATCTTGCACAATCTCGCGAAGCTGATTCTTTATCTCATTCGTGCAGAGTACACGAGGCCGTTGACGTTCGTAGAAGTCGAAGCCTACTGTCTTCGGTTCAGAGATGTTGGGTAGTGATACTTTGGGTATTCTTACCATGCGTATTGATACGCAAGTTTTGGGGTTCCTGTTGGGAAAATTTAGGCTCCAGCGGCCTCAGCTATCTCCCCATCGTGGAGGGAGGATACTGCGGCTGAGATGTCCTCGTGCTGCATGTAGGCCATCATCAGGTAAGCGAGACCATACTTGGTGTTCTTGATGCCATGTTGCAACCATGGAACATCATAGACCTGCTTCGCGTACTTCGACCAGTTATTGTCCTTGGGGACGTACTGGCTACTGTACAGGGACACTCGCTCATGAATCTTACTGTCGAGAGTAAACTCCCCCTCGCTCGTCGGAGCGTTGATGGCGACGACTGAGATGTCACGGGCCGGGAAGTCTCCTTGCAGCTTGGCTGCGAGGAGACCACCAAAGCCAAAGCCGAAGATGACGGAGTGGAGAAGGGTGTCCGGGAGGAAGTAGGTGCGGAGCCACTTGTAGGAAACGTCGGCAGAGGCCGACTCATTGAACTCGTATGGGGGGTGCGGCTGCTTGAACTGTTCGTAGCTCATCTTGGTCTTCTCGGCCATGATGGACGCCAGCTTTTGAACATCCTCTGGCGTCCCCCGGTCGTGAAGTAGATAGTGCCCCTTGAATCGAGATTCCATGCTAACGTACCCTTTCCCTGTCAATCGTTTTCTTGAAGAACGGTCCCGCTTGCATGGGGGTCTTCTCATCGCCCTTGGTCTGGTAGAAACGGGTCTTGCTGCACTTGCGGCAGACCTGATGAGAGTCAAATGGTTCCGGGTAAGTCATGTCGTCGGTGCTGAACGGCCAGCCGAAGACGTGCCCACCCACACACCCGAACACTGCATTGAAGAGTTTCTCTCCAAAGGTGTAGAGCCGTATGTTTGGTGCCAAGATGAGCCGCTTGCGCCCACGTACTCTTGGTGTGCTTGTCGGTACATCAAGTACAGTATCGAGTTCCATATCCTCAGTATACCGTGGTGACCGGGGTTCTGGTCACCTAATTTGACTTGGCCTCTGCGGCGAACTTAAGCCGGAAGGCCAGGTCAATCTGCTTCTTGTTCTCTTTCTTCCAGACCTCCACGCACACCTTGCTGTGCGTCTTGGTCTTGCAGGTACACTTGGGGCTCACCGGGTCGATGTAGTCTGCCAGCTTGATACCGTCGCGGTCGTAGATGATGATACGTCCACCACCGCCGTGGTCGGTGCCGGTCACCACAGCGTAGAGAGACCGCAACAGGAAGTAGTCGTTGGGACAGTCGGCGTTCAACTCCAGCTTACCCACCATGTCGCGGAGGTCAGGTTCGACTTTATTCTTCGTGGCCTTGGAAAGCAGACCGGCAATCTTATCGTTGGTGCCACGCTTCGCCAGCTTGGACTTCACACTTGCATCAATGAGCATAGTCTTGCCTTTCGTCAGATTTCTTCCCCAAAGGGAAGTATGGCTTGAACCGGTAGTATACGCCCTTGATGGCGTTCAATTTCATGAAGTCCCGGTGTTCCTTTACTCGTACTTCTGCGGCCCACCGGGCGATGAACAACTGGGCTGGACTCCAATCGTGGAGAGAGTTCTTCGACTCAACTACGTAGACTCGCGGTGTCGCCATCACTCACCCTTCCCTTCCACATAAAACCTATCATCCCGGCCATGCGGACGAACCATCTTCCAGAGAACCTCGTAAGCTTCTACGATGCGGTTGCTGCGGAGGAACATAGCTGCCGTGACAATCTCAGCGGAATAACTCCCACCATTCGGGCTGCGGAGCCACTTCTTTCGTTCATCGTCGTTCTTGAAACGGTCTGAAGTCCACAGGTCACGAACGGCTACTAGCTCCGTCTGAGCCTTGATAGCCGTGACAAGGTTCTCGTGGAACGCATTAGTCATGCCACGCTGCCACTGAAGAACCCAGTCAGAAAAGTTGGCCGGGACACGCATGTTGAATGCAGTCTGACCAGTCTTCCGGTCGTACCGGCATCCAGCCTCTAACCACACACTCGTGGGGTTAGACATCTCAGCCCAAATCATCTGCGGAGTCACGCCTGTTAGAATGCGGTGGAGTCGCTTGTACTCTTCCAATTTAATTTTAGCCTTGACCGGAGGAAGCCCATGGCGATTCACAGCGACGACGTAGCCCTCCTCTTCAAGGGACTGGTCGCCGACAGCAGCCGTGAGGTCGATATCGAACTTCTCCACAATGCGGCACCACGGCTTACCCGGCTGCGACACACCATCAGCGTCAATAACACGTGAGTACGAGTTGAGGTTCGTCCACAGTTCGTGCAACTGCTCGTAGGTCATCTCCTCGCCGGTCTCATTGTTCACCGCCGTCAACAGGCACAGACCTTCCCACTCGTACGGGATGACGATGCGAAGCTCTTTGGAAATTATCTCAAAGAACAGACTCCAGCCCTTGGGGATGAATTCGGTCGCGCCATACTTAACAAACTTCTGGAACTTCTGAGTTGCAAATATAGCCCCCGGAGAGTCGAAGGAGCCGCGACTGGACACACCCCACTGTCCCTCATACTCGTACAGGATTCCGGCCCAGCCATCCATCTTGCGGGTGATAGTCAGGTCGGTGTACAGCTTGGTTAACTTCTTGAGGTAGGCAGCGTCAACCATCACGTTCTCGTCGGGAACAATCGCCGGGGTCTGTTTGGAAGTTACATACTCCAACACCCCACCCTCGTAGTCGAGGACAGTCGAGGTCTGACCCAAATTGAAAAATTTATACTGAGGTCTCGAAACAACGTTGTCTTGGTCATCGATAATCAGACCCCGACACGCACACACTTCATGCGGCCACTTCTGCTCAAACTGGCATGCATTTGAATAATTCAGAATTCGGAGTGGTAGAGTGGGGTGCCGACGCTCATTGATGTAGCCCTCCTCAATCAACTGTCGCAGGTTGTCCAAGTCCAAGTAGTTGCCCAGTTTCATCATCTACCAATCTCTCTACCACCAAGCGGTGGTACCAACTTGGTATAAGCGTTTTCAACTCTACCAGAGTGAGGTTTCGCTTCACCGAATTAGCTTTGTAACTGCACAGCACCACATTACCGGGAACATACCCTACCGAGTTGTCGATCCGATCTACCGATGCTGTGGCATCTTTGGTTCCCTGCCCTTGCACATACTGCAATTCAATCCCAGTGTAAAAGCACAACCCTTGCTGCTTATCAAACTGGTTTAGCAAAAACCTATCTGGTAAAGCATACTCCAAACTTCGGGTCTGTGCATTCGCTCGTACTCCACTTTGACGTTTACCAAAGTAAGCCTTCAACTTAGAGTGGCGTTCCGATACCTTTTTGTTCTTACACCTTGAACACATCGTGGGCTGACGTTGAAGTACGGGGTGTATTGTGTCCAGCCGAAGCTGAGCAGTACGGGGTTGGCATCGAAGATTTCCTATGTTCTCGAAGAAGTCTTGAACGGACGGGATGAAGCGACCGCCGTAGTCTTCCAGTACGTGCATCTCGCCTATGTCTCGCACGGATACTTGCTTACCCGCTGAGTTGGTAATGACAGTGCCAAACACCTTCTCCAAGATGAACCCCACGAACCATGAGGTATGAGTCAGAGCACGGTGTCTGCTGTCAGCTATTGTACTCTTGGAAGAGTCCATTAGGTTGTGAATTTCAATGTAATCTTCGGGTGCCCCACCGAAGCGTCGTGCCGAAGACACGGCGTGAATCCAAGGCTTGCTCATGGCCGAATAGTATCATACCTTACAGTCCTTTGCTCTTTAATCGTCTATAAACTTTATCCTTACCAATACCTAACTCGTGTGCAATCGCTCTGTGTGACAACCCCTCTCGATGCAGATCAATAATTCGCATTGTCAATGGGTCTTTAGCAACTCCTTCCCTGTAGGTTTCCCACCGTTTCCTCGCAGCCGCAGCGAGTTGTTCTGACCACTGAACCTGATACTCTGGCGTGGACTCACTCCATCGCTCCCGACCGGCCTTAGCTACTTTGGCTCGGTAACTTGGGTCGGTAGCATATCGTTCGTTTATCCTAACTACGCGATTTTCGGACTTTAGATTGTCCAACTGGACTTGAGTTTTTGGGGCCGTCTTCATTCTAGCTATAGTCTCAGGAGAAAACACACGACCCTTCATCATCGCACTGTGGTTCTTCCTCCACTCGTCTGTGTGCTTGCCGCTGAAGCCTTCACCACCGCGACAGATGTTGTAGCCGACTTCAGTGTTACGGGTGTCGTAAAGAGCTATGAGCAAGCGTTCCCAACGGTCGAGTTCAGCTTTGGTTTCAAGCTCCATGAGGGGCTCGATTGACCAGACATCCTTGGGGTGCTTACGCATGGAGTTATACAGGAGGGATTGACCCCCTCGATGCTTACTCGCATCTGACAGCTTAGTCTGAAGATACTTCCTTAGGTTGGTTCCTTTGTGCTGGCCGATGTAAATCTTACCTGTTGTGTTATTAGTGATGACGTATATGTACACAAAAATGGCTCCCTGTAGTAGGGAGCCATAGTTGTTATTTTCCTGTCGTCAAAAATTTTCCATTGCCCCGCACTTCGGGCAACGCCGGTAATCCTTCGCGTTGGTGAAGGGGCAACCGTCACGATGAGCGGTGGTGAAGTTCTTCACTTCCTCACCCTGATAGACGGTGTAGACCTTCAGACCCTCACGCATCCACATCTTGACTACCTTCGGACGGTCGTCTATCACGAGAGCTATCTTGTCCAGCGGCATGACCGCCAGAAGCTCGTCCAATATGACCTTCTTTATGACCACATCTGGCACACTCGGGACATCCCGCATCAGCAGGTAGTCATGCGGCACCTTGTACTCGTTGAGCCACGCTTCCGAATCCTCACCGCACTTGTCGTTGCGACCGGACACGACGAAGACGTTGTGGGTTGCGTAGAGCGACTGCACCAACTCCACAACTGGCATCCACGGCGTGTCGAGCAGCACCAAGGACTCGTCGTAGGGAGACCGAACCGAGGTATGGTTGCACAGGGTGCCGTCCATGTCCACCAGAACGCAGGGGGCATCCGGCAGACGCAGCGGGAACTCCTTGCTACGCAGAGCCGCCCGGTCAGTCAGTGCCCGGTTCATCGAGACCAATCCATAGCTTCGGGGTGTCAAGCTGCCTCCAGTGAAATCCTTGTACTGCGAACGGACAATCTTCTCCGTCACACATTCCTTGCCTTCACGCTTCGCATCACGAGCGATGCACTCTTCGAGTGAGGTCGTCATGACCACCAGCCGGAACATCACACGCTCGTTACGAGCCAACTCTTCCCAGCCATGCCGAGTGCGGATGACGCAGTTGGTGTCATCCACGATTACATCGCGACCCATGCGGAGGGCCAGTGTGACGCCTTCCTGCTCCAGCTTGCGGGTGACCTCTTCGTTATAGCCAGACCACGGCACGTCAACGTACAACATGGAGCGGAGGTTGTCGCGGTTGAAGCGGACGGTGTTTCCCCTGCTCTTGTTAGTCCACTGCTTCGCCAAGAAGGACTTGCCGCTGCCGGATATACCAACCATCACGGTCAGCGTCGGTGGGCTCTTACGCCCATCGGAGTAGTCCACGTACTGTTCAGTGAAACCCTTATCGTGTGCCATGTTCAACTTTCTGGAACTCAAAAACTGCATCAGCGGCGTTCTGCAAGTAGAACTGGTCGCCAGTCTGTTCAAACGCCCAGCAAGCGTACTCAGCCTTCCCTCGCCAAACTTCTTTTTCTTTGCTGTACATGTGTTCCTCGTTAGTACGGTAGTTCTGTGTCGCCGCTGTAGGCGGGAGTTACGACCTGATTGTCACGGTCGAGATGATGCTGCCAGTGCTTCTTGAATAACTTGTTCCAGAGCAGGTTCCAGATTACACCAAAGATTAGACCGTCGAGTACCTGAAGGAAGATTTCGAACTTCCAGTGAGCCGGGTCGTGAAGTAATGTCCAGAACGTCTCTTGCATACAGGTAGTATACCGGAGTGAGGGTACTTTTTGAACAGGTTTGTTGGAAATTTTTATCCCACACCCAAAGTTACCCGACTTTCGCCTTCTTAGGTATGACATACAACTTTTTAGACTTGACAGATAAGACCTTCGGTAGATGGACAGTGCTACATCGAGACCTTGACAAAACCGCAACGAACGTGTATTGGTGGTGCCGATGTGAGTGTGGTGTCGAAAAATCCATTATGGGGATGTCCTTGAAGAACGGGCGGAGCACCCAGTGTCGTCACTGCTGGGGTACTGGTCACAAACATAAACTCAATGCACGAGTATGGGGGCGGATTCTAAGGAACGCAAAGCTGCGAGGTATAGCAGTAGAACTTGGAGCCGTGAAGGAAGCCAAGGAGTTCTTGTACGGGTTGCTGTATACCCAACAATCCAACAAGTGTGCATTGTCCGGGCTACCCATCAGTATTTCAAACACCGTCAAGGGAGACATGAATCGTGGAGAGACCACTGCTTCCCTCGACCGTATCAACTCGACCAAGGGGTACTCCAGAGATAATGTTCAGTGGGTTCATAAGACCGTCAACAAGATGAAGATGGACTTGGATGAGTCAGAGTTCATCGGTATGTGCAAAGCTATTGCTTCACATAACGGTGCTTAGCCTTTTCCCACTCCCGCTCCGCCGCTCTCCTCAATTGGCGAGGTAGCCGGGATATGAACATGATACCCATGGTGTGGTCATACTCATGCTGTGCCACTCGTGCATCCAGCCCTGTGAGCGGGAGTTCCTGCTCAACGCCACTGGGAGTGAAGTAGCGCATCACCGCCATCTCAGACCTCTCTACCTGAGAGAAAATAGAAGGCAGGGACAGACAACCTTCCTGACCATGGACGATGGGGCCACTGAGTTCCAGCGTGGGGTTGCAAACTGCGATTGCTGCTCCTGATGTATCCGGGAACTTCATCACGAACATGCGGATGGGCACCCCAACTTGCGGTGAGGCCAGACCCCAGCCCTTGGCGTTGCCCATGGTGACAATCATCCGCTCCGCGTACTTCTCCAGCTTGGGTCCGAACTCTGAGTCCCGTACCGGGTCGCACACCATGGACAACACAGGGTCGTCCCAATAGCGTAGGTCGAATACATTCACCACGGTGCCAACAATCTCTTCAACATTCACGTTCATACGGGTAGTATACCTGCTGAAATAGTTTTTGGCTAACTTTTTCTCTGGTCTCGTCCCAGCATCTACCGCACACATTCCGTGGGTAGGCATCGAGGTTCCGCTCAAAGAACCGAACCTCATAATCCTTGAGGACGACGTTGCACATGCACGCACAGGTGCAGCGAAGGGGCGGGGCGGGAGCATCCCTAATCTCGTTCAAATTCGCGGGTCTGTGCCTCCGGGTCAAAGCTGATAACGCAGGGCAATGTCTCTCCCCGCACGAGTTTCTTCTGACACTCCTTGCAGACAATCCACTCAATCTTTCGACCAAGCCACCCATCCGCCTTGTAGTAAAACACACAGAGTCGTTTCATTTCATTCCCTTCACCAGTTGCCCCGCTTGAGTCTCAAGAAATTTCATGATGGTCTTCACTTCGCCGGGGTCTACTCGAAGATGCGTGAGCTTAGACGTGCCGTCGATAAGGTCGATGTATGCGGTGGAGGGTAGATGCTTGTCCTCACCACTCATGCACCGTGCGAGTTGCCAGATGAACGCGAACACCCCGTCCACTGGTTTGTCCGGGAGCAACTTCTTACCCGACGTGCAGTTCTGTAAAAGCACCGGTTGCGTCACATGCTCTTCGAAGGCGAGAAGGATAGCATGAGCTTGCTCTTCGGTGGGCACAGCAGCGTGACAATACGTGAAGAGCCCAAGAGGAACGTCATTCGGTACGGAATACGTGTAGGACGGTGTGAGTTCAAGCTGGGCCTTGGGTGCCTTGACCGGAGGAGGGGGAGGTTCTTTGACCGCCACTGCCTTCGCCGAGAGCACAGCAAACTCCCACAACGCTTCTACCTTACTCTTCGCTTGAGCTAAGTCTGCTGCGTATATCGTAACCTCAGTCTTCAGTCCGGGCTTCGGGGCCATTACAACTTTGAACAGGGCGAGGTTAGCTGGGTTGGGGAGATACTTTGCCATTACTCACCCATGGGGCCGAAGTATTGGAAGGAGCACGGGGCTCCCTCGTCATCCTTCAAGTCCAGTGCCTCACGAATGCGTTTGACGCACTGGTCGCAAATCACCTGAGCCCCGTCCATGGAATATAGGGGGTCGTTGTTGATGATAGTGGGCTTCTCGAAATGACTCTCACAGTTCAAAGCCGAGAGCAGGACTTCCAACAGAACCTGCTTGGTGGGCGTCTTCCGCTTCGGGACGTTAACGACGATGACCTTCTGCTTCTTCACGGTTGACCTCGCTTCGGGTGCTTCTCTAAGATAGCTACTTCCCACTTTGCCCACGAGCCGTCAGATTTCCACTCCCCGTGCTTTGCCATCTGTGCCTCATGCTGCCGATACACGAACAGGTGCTCCCGAATGGGTATTGAGAGAGCCCCAGCTTCACGGCACGACCAGTAAAAGTCCCAGTCGAAGAAACCCATCTCAGCGAAGCCGCCAACCTTTTCCCAAATGGACTTGCGGATGAGGGCAGTCACCGGCTCATTGTTGAACTCGGTGTACACGATGTCCGCCCCTGTCGTCTCCATCATGGCGGAGGTCTTCTCAACGTACTCAGGCAGCAGAGTGTCATCATCGCTCAGAAGGATGAACGCATCGCAGTCGTTCGCTGCAATGGTAGTGTTCAACTTCACGATGAGCCCCTCGTCCGAGTGAACAAAGGTGTAGTCACCCGGTTGGGAAGGTGCGACGTTCCCAGTCACTATCGTACGAGGCTTCATAGTCTGTGCGTACACCGACTGCATCGCCTCGTCCAAGAAATCTTTCCGGTCGTGGGTCGGTACTATAACGAGAACGTTCACGGTCTTGTAACTCCTGAATGGTCTTACCGAACATCTTGTCGATGGCTTCCTTCTGCTCCTTCGACACGTAGAACTGCATGGGTATATTCTTGAAGTTCTTCGGCTGCTTGGCCCACTTGTTTCTAATACGCCTTTTCTTGGAACGTGGGAAGCGTACTTGAGACTCTAAGTCAGCTTGGATGGCGTACTTCTCCATACACGGAATACCGGCATCACACACAGGGCACGGGAGGTCTTCCAGATGTGACACTGGAATCTTCTTTTCCTTGTCGAGGAAGTGAGTGTACTTCTCGGTGTAGGTATTGGTAGCAGGAGGCAGGAGTATCATCTTCGCCACTTCCCCCGGTGCCATCCTAAAACGTTCCAATGACATTTACTTCCCTCCAGTGATGTCCAGTGATGTGTACAGGTTGGGCTTTACCGGAGGCATAATGATGCGTACCTCCCGACCCTTCTTTTTTGCGTAGCGAATGGTCGTCCACGTTCCACTACGTACTTGCTCTTCCCCGGCTGGTGTGGCAATCATTCTCTCAGTCTCGTCCACAATGTCATGGTCACGAGCGATGAACGGCTTGGACTCCCGTACTTCATCGTTGAACTTGGTGAAGGCCCGGTACATCGTGTTGTCCTTATCCTTGGGGTGACCGGGGTGACAGATGAGGATGAACCCTATCTGCTTTGCCAGACCAGCCGCCTGAGCGTCAGCCCCGATGCAGTCACCGTGCCTAAACTCGGTGTAACCCTGAGCCTTCAAATATCGCAGGTACTCCACCAGTTCAAACTTCTGGCTATCTGTCATACCGTTTTTAGTACCAGTGAAACCTACGGACTTACCCATGTGCTGCTGCCGCCTTCTGTAGGTATTGGATAGCTCTCTGCAACAGTTCGATGGAGTCTTCCAAGATACCCAGTGCCCTGTTGCACCGTTTGCATAGAAGCCCTCTAACTTCACCAGTTATATGGTCATGGTCAACCGCCATCCGAAGCAACTTACCGCCTCTCATCTCAACCTCAGGCTGTGAGCACATAGCACAAACGTACCCCTGTTCCGCCAGCCTACGTTCGTATTCATCCAGTGTGGGTCAGCTTGTGAGATGGGTGGGTTCTTCATTAGTTATCTCCCTTGAACTTCGCTGCCAAATCTGTGATGTCAACCGGAGGTAGTGTGCTCTCCGGCTTAGGTTGACCATGCACCGGATGCTTGATGATTCGTGCAGATGACATCGAACGTTGCTGAGCCACGGGTCGATTAGCCTCCGGTAGGACTTCCTTGACCTCAGCCAACTTGTTCTTCCAATCCACAGTGGGTACTTCATGGAGAGCCGCAGGTAGAATAGCTCGACCTTCGATACGTCGCTTCAGTCGCTTCTCTCGACGTTCCCCCGATGCCCCCCGGTCTGGTGAATGCACACCTAGAAGATTCTTCAGCAAGGCTGCTGTGTTGTCGTACGAGCGATGACATGAGGGGGTCTTTGCTACGACGAGCTTCTTACCATTCGGGAACAGGAATACGTTATGGTTAGCTTGCCGAATCAACTTCCCGCCGTGTTCTTCTATCAGTTGCTCCAGTTTGGTTTTGGGGTCGGCCATAATGACTCCTGTTTGGAAGACGCATGTCCCGCATAGTATAGCATAAATGCCCGACCCCAAAACCTATTTCTTCGCTGCGACAACCTTCTTCGGCTTCTTCTCAAGCACTGGACGCTGGTGATTGATTTCGCGGTACACCTTTTCCTCACCCATGGCGACCATGATAGCCGCACGATAGGCCCGACGAGCGGTCGTCAACGGCAACTCTTCAATCAGAGTTGCCTCGAACGCCTGAACCCGCTCATGCCCCAACTTCTGCTTGATGATGGGGAGGATGTTGTTGTACTCATCGTAAGACTTGTCTGCGATGAGCGATAGGATGGACTGGGTTTCCGCTTTCATTTTCTCTCCTTGGCCTTGTCTTCTAATCTAATACTGAAGGTGAGCGTTTCCGTGTGCCTTCAAGTAGTGAAGCACTCTCGGGCGTACCCTTTCCGCGCTGGTACATACCCCTAGCTTTGTTGCAAGCGTCTTCCAGTTCTCTCCCTTGAGAGAGCCGGTTGCGGTCGCTTCAGATATGTAGTCCACACACTCTCGAAGGAGGATATTTCGGTTCATGTTGGGTTCGGGATTGACTACGACAGTAACCTCATCCCACGGGCACTTATCGTGTTCGTAGTGCAGTGCATCCTTCCGTCGCTTGTATAGCTTGGTAAGTATGAAGTGTCGGATGATTTGAGTCAAGTACATCGTGAAATGCTTCGCGGGTGTAAGATTGGCAGGGCACAGCGACGGGTCGTACACCTGAATCTTATCGGAGAATCCTTGTGCCCGATAGATGCTGTCCGAAGAGAGGGACATCAGATGCAGGTACACATCCTGCACCCACTCTTCAAGGTCAGCCTCGTTTTCCGAACGAGCGTTCTCCTCCCTATCCAGCCGCTCCAGCCCCGTACTGTACTTCATGAACCTACGTACGGTGTTGGACACCAGCGAGGGATACCGCTTCATTAGGTCATCGAAGTTGACCGGGGGGGTGCCACGTTGGGTGTTGTAGATGGCTGTACGAAAGGAAGTCTTCTGCTTCTCCCTTGACGAACTTGTTAGAGCGATACTCTTGAAGCTGGATGCGAACGTGTTGGGATTCTAATTGCATGTCCCGAATTGTAAAGCATGTTCGCGAGACTTACAAGGGGCAGTCTTTTCCACATACATGCGGAGCCTTCACCCACTCACCGTAGAACTTACACTGGATGAACTTCTTCGCATCCGCGAGACAACTCTCGCTGCCAAGATAGACCTGAATGATTTCGTGAGTGAGAGTAGACAGAGTATCCTCGACCGGCTTGAAGAACAGGTACTCGCCATGCACCTTGGTGAAAGACAGCAGCGGTGACCACTTGGTCTTGCCGTCAACATGCACCTTGATTTTGAAGGCCACGTTCGTGTCGGTAGTGAGTTCGTCCTTGGTCATACCTACAGTATACCAAACCGTCAGGTTTTTCGAGCAGCAGACTTCTCAAAAAAGTTTCTGATGAGCCAGTCATCGGCGTCGTACAAACCGAAGTGAGCGGCCAGTTTCCGAAGCTCAATCATCTGGTCTGTGAGGGAGCCTTGATGCTGAGCGGGACGCGGGGTTGACTGAAGGCTATCTTGCATGGCGTTCTTCTAGCTCCAGCATACGGACCTGAATGTCCGCCAGCATCTTGGTATACTTGCCCTGTATATAGACTGGAGCCCTCAGGGCAAAGTTGGGGTGACTCATGATACGCTCCAGCTTATGCAACGAATTCTCCAGCTTGGAATAGTCGTTGTCGTTGTGGCTAGTGGTTACATGCATCCCATCGCAATACTCGCAAGGGTAGATGGCAATCTTCGCCAGCGGTCGAACCTGTCCCAACTTGAAGGCGTGTTGCAGGGCGGTCAGCGCATGAGCGTGACGCAGCTTGGACGCACAGGAACGGAACTCATGGAAGGAGTATAGGCGATCTTCAAGGTTTCGCCTATGATGCCAGTGTCTACGCTTCTTCTTCGGTGTAGATTCCGTGCAGTTTTCCACGAAGTTCCTCTTCCTCTTCCTCGTACGCCTTGTCCTCAGCGGCCTGAGCCTCTTCAAGGCTGTCGTACACGCCGATGACCTTGCCGTGGAAGTTCGCTTCAAACGCCTTATCTAACTCGTCATCCTCGAACACAGGGGCACCGTTCAGCGTGACCCCGCGAAGTTGAACAGCGTACTCTGCATCATACTCAAAGTCAGGATAGAAGTCATCATCCACGACCGGGGCGGGATCGGTGTCATTCGAGTGACCGTAGATGGCATCAAGACGCTCCTGCTCGATTTCAGCTTCAATCTCACGCATCGAATCCTCGTCATAGGACAGGCCACGCACGTATCCGTCTTCCTCGAAGCCCACGTTAAACCCCCACTGCGTCGTTCTGGAACTTCTTGTACCAGAAAGCGAACGCTTCATCTTCATTCATAATACCATCCATGGTGTAATCATCAGGACGGTCATTCTTCATCATGTTGACCCGTGCAGCGAGTTCCTCGATGACCTGCTCCGTGAAGAGCGTAGCCTGACCCTGCTTGGAAGGGTAGTCGAGGTCTCCCGTGACCTTGTGGGTGGTCTTGACCACTTCAATGTCCAGAGCCGCATCCACCTCGTCCGACTTCTTGAGGTTCAGGTTCACAATCTTGCGACGGCTGAGAGCGATGGTCGCCTCTTCTACCGTCCAGCCCTGCGACTTGGCGAGTTCCACAGCCGCCTGAGCGTCAACCGGGAGGGGTTCAGCCGGAACTACCGGGGCCTTGTTGACCGGGTTCGCAGGGTTCTTCGCCCACATCTCATCGGCGAGTTGCTGAATCTTGGGGTCTTCGTTCACGGCGGCGAGGATAGCTGCCGGGGTGCGGGGCTTGCTGTATGCTGCGGTCGTGTTGTCGCTCGTCTGAGCCGGAAGAATAGGGGCGAAGCCAGCAATCAAGCCAGCCGACAGCTTGATGCAGATGGGGCCGAAGCCATCAGCGATAGACTGGGCGTCGGTCAGCTTGCGGTGGCAACGAGCGCAACGACCTTCGTGCCAGATTTCCAGACCCTTGGGGAGCTTACCCTGAAGCAGGAGTTCCAGAACCCGCGAGAAAACCATGACAACCTGCGACTGCATGGTGACCTTGGACTTGGCAGTGGTGCGGAAGGTGGGAACCTTCGTCTTCCAATCCGGCACAACCCAGCCCATATATGTGTAGTCGCTCTCGTTGTCGGAGCCCGACAGGTAGTAGACGAAGAAGCGGCCCTTCCACTGCTCTTTGCCTTCCCGAATGAGGTAGGTGTAGTGGTTCATGCTGTGGACGTTGCGGAAGGTCAGGGTCACGTCCCCGGCGAACATGAACGCCAGAATCATCTGGGGGTCAATCATCGCGGCAGGGGTCAATTCCTTCTTGGCCTCTTCGGGGGTGTCTACAGGAGCCGGGGTGAGAACTATGTCTTCCATACACGTAGTATACGGGGACTACAGGCACTTTGAACAGTAATTTTGGGAAATTTTTGTGTTTTAGGCTCCAGCAAAGCCCAAAGGTAACCCAAAAAAGCAACTTCCTGTCTCTTGGGTAAGAAGAGAACACAGTCACACCGGGGGAAATACCATGGGACTACGTGTCATTCATATTATTAATGGTGAATGTGAAATTCTGCTTCACAAGACTCGCGACAATCAGGTCAAGCTTCGCATTAGCGAAGCTGCTTCGGACTCTGACCCCGAACCCGCCGACTTTGAAATTGAGGGTAGTGTAGAAGCTCTACAAAGCCTGTTCTCCACCCTCGACACAGTTATGACCCACGTCAACTCAATCACCGAGGAGACAAACTAACTGATTAACTACCGTCATTGCTTCTATTGCGGGAAAGCTCTCAGCCGCCGTACCGGGGGTAAAGATCATGTTATCCCCCGGTCGAAGGGTGGGAGCGACTCTCGCAAGAATATCGTGGATGCTTGTAGGAAGTGTAACACTGAGAAGGGGAACCTAATGCCAAATGAGTATCGAGCAGTGTTGGCGTTCAGACTAGGTGTAGAGCCTAGCAAGTTCAAGTTTCCCGGTGAGCTACTCCTCTTCATCTAATACCAACCCATCCTTAGGGTCGAGGATTGCCATGAGTTCATCTATATGGGGGGTGACTGCCTCATCCTCATCCGCCTCATAAATCTGCACATCTCCCTCCGCTGCCATCTGCACACCACCGTCGCCCCTAACTGCTACCTTAGTCTTGAGACCGGGAACCACAGCACCCGAATTAACCAACTGCTCAGGAGTCCGCTGCATTGTCTTTACGCCCCTCTCCCGAGCACGACCCACAGCCTCGGGTCTATTCACCTTCATCACGCTCTGCACAGTGGAAGTGGACGCGGCTAATACTCCGCCTGTGTCTCCCACTTCAATGCCCTGAGGAATCGGGTGGAGGTGAACTGGAACGACTGGAGCTTTTTGGGCCTCTTCAACCGCTTCATCGAGACGCTCACCAATGAGAAACATAAGCATGGACAAAGAGGGGTCAGCCTTGTGCGTGGCACAAGCAACGAAGGTTCTTTCCACCTCTCCCTCGGTCAAAGCCTCCTTGCACTGGGCGTCCTTGAACTCCGCATACAGTTTGCAACCGCAAGACATATCCACACTAAGCCGGTGGATTGCTGTCTTGATAACTTTCATAGCCATAGTGACCTTCTCCTCTACTCTGATTCATATGAGCCCTGCTACACCTAAAGCAGAGATTGTGCCATTTGTCCGCACGAACTTTCTTACCACACTTTATGCGGAACAACGCCTTGTACCTTCCGCACTCAGCACACATCCCCCCTGCGGATTTCGTGGGCTGCTGTTTCACTGTCATCGAAGTCCCCTTCCTCGTAAGGTGCTGCTTCTTCAGTCCCCTCGCTATCAAAGAATCGTTGCCATTGCCCTACGCAGTCGGCGATGAGAGTATCCGCTTGCTCCTCTGTCAGGTTCATGATGTTGATATCAAGCAGAGGCTTAGTCTCCTCAGCGAAGTTGACGACGAGACCAAAGGGTTGTTCCTGCAACAGGTAAACCAAGTAGAGATGTACTGCCGCTGCTTTATCACTTGTTAGCATCCACTTCCCCTTATAATGCGTGTCCCGCGAAAAGACCGCCGATGAAACCTGTGATAGCTCCCCACTTGAAGCCCTTGAGATAAGCCTTCTTCGTGTTGGTCTTTTCAACATCCAACTTACCCTGCCATACAGCGTCTGACTGTTTTTGTTCCGTTGCCAGCAGGGTAGCGTACGAATCCTGTGCGGCTATGACCTTTGCCTGAGCGTCAGTGAGGCTGCTCTGACTATCCAGCGTCTTCTGCAACGAATCTAATTCCGTCTGACCGTTTTTGACTTGCGTCGTGAGGGCACTGTTGTCCGCCTGAAGCGAAGGTACAAGTTCAAGTTGGGCTATTGACTTTTCTGCGGTATCCTGCCCGATATTGACTGTCTTGCCGTCTGCCGCGACTACAACATCCGTAGGAATAACATTAGGTACAAGAGACTTGAACCGGGTACTAAGCTCTGGGATGGTGGCGTTTAGGTCGGTGGTCTGCTGTTTCTGAGTTTGCTGTCCCCGCTGAATTATCTGGTTCGAGAGACTAGCGTTCTGCTGTGACAGTGCGGTGATAACAGCGACGGATGCCACCTTATCCTGATTTGCCTGAGCAGCGGTAACCTGAGCCGCCGTCTTGGCATCCGTCGCTGACTGTTGTGCCGCTGCGGCCTGCTGTTTTGTCCCGTCAAGCTGAGTCTGAAGGGAAGTCACCTTGCTCTGCTCAGAGCCACCATATATGTTCAACCCCTTGTTGGTGCCCCACCCGAGCAGAGCGACAATGATGATTACAATCAGAAGACGTTCATGCGTCTTGACGTAACTGGATATCGCGCTGACCGACATATCAAACCTTCTCTTTCTTCTTAGCGCCCTTCAAACCATTGCGAGAGGCGTGCCATTTCTTAAGCCCCTCAATCATCTTCTTTTTATTCTTGTCAGAGAGCACTCTCTTCTTTTTGACGACTTTGGTGACTTCAGGGCTTTTACGAGGACGACCACGACGCTTAGGGGCAATCTGCCCCTTCTTGAGAGGGAGGGCGGGTTCCTCACTACTTAATACTGGGAGTTTCAAACTAGGGTCTAACTTAGAAATCATCTCTGCCGAGAACTTATAGTCCTTCCCGTACTTATTTATGACTTCCTTATAGTTGGAAATGGTAGGGTCAGTAATTTGGAAGTAATCCCGCATCAAACGATCCTTTACGATACCGTAGATAATGAAGTAGTTTTTGGGAACCTTGATGTCCCCCGTCTTCAGAGCCTCCACAATTTTTTTGCAGATGGTCATAGGCTCATGCTGGTTCTCAATAAGAATGAGCCGCTTGACCAACGCCGTAACTGTCTTCTGCCGGGAGTGAGGCTTGGGTTCACGGGCATCATCCTGATTTACCGCAGCGACTGCCTCCCCTAGCTTCAGGTCCCCCTCTATCAAATCAAGTCCGGCCTGTCCTTGGTCAATCACCAACTCCTCCACCAATGGGCAGAAATAGTACACTCGCTGATTGGCGGGAACTTGTGAGAGGTTGAGGAGATTGCGCAGGGGAGTTTCTAGCAAAATGCTCTTGGTCTTCAGGTTGATACGGACAATGGCTTTACCGTCGCCGATAGCTTCGACTGTACCGCAGTAGTCCCGAGTGTCACCGTTAAGCACACGTACGAATGAGTCCACTTCAATGCCGATGCCACGGTTGCGAAATTCTTCCTCCGCGTCTGCAATAATAGTCTGCACGTAACTGTCCTCAACCTTGATGACCTTGGATGGACGATTCGAGTCCCCTTCCGTGACGAGGGATACCACCCCTGTGATGGTCTTCAGACGAAGCAAGGCAGGGAAGTTTGTGCTGCGGACGAACACGTAGCAACCCGTCTTCATTTCGAAGAGGTCGAGGTCGCGCTTGAACACAGGTATGAAAATTTCTACCGGGTCTACCCGAAAGATGTTAGGGATAGCCTTACCAACACGACGCATGGTGGGCTCAATCGTCTTTTCCGAGCGGAGTTCAACGAGATACCAATCCAACCCCTGCAAAAGGGCACAGTTTCCATATTCCAGTATCACGCTGCCTTCTTTCTACGCAATAGGTTACAGGTAACGGGAAACAATGTAACCGAACAACAGCGCAAAGCCACCGGAGATATAGGGAGTTAGGAACGCAATGGTGATTTCCTGCCAGCCTTTTGACTTATTGCGGGGGATAGTGGAGTCGTAGGTGAAGAAGCGGATGATGATGGAGAAACCAATCGCGAAAGCGATGCTCATAGGCCGAGCGTGAAAGAAGGGGACGGCGAACCACATCCACAGCTTGGTAAGAACCCAGCCGTTAAAAATTACGAGCATAACTTCCATGTGAAAAATCTCCTAAACCATCACATGGATAATACTGACTTTTTCCTAACCATTAACATACTTATCAAAATCTTCTTCCGGGATGATGCCCCCCTTGATGGGCTGGCTACCTATAGTTCCCCCTTTAGCCCGTGACTTAGCCGTAGTTGGCACGTCCAGTGTGTTGATGAGTTCATAAACCACCAGCGGCAGGGTGTCTGAAGGCAGGTTCGTGTTGTTCAACCACTTGATGAAGATGGAGTCTACCTCACCAACGTTGGGAAGCCTGTGGGCTATTTGGGAGTACAGACTTCCCGGCTCCGCCCATGGGGTACGGGCGTAGATGGAGAACAGCACTTCGATTACTTTACTTGTACTATAGTTACGGCCAGCTTCATCTATCCATCGAACCGCTTCTATTTGGTTGCCCAGAATGAGAGACGTGTAACACTTCAGGCAGTAGTCTTCCAGCACGTCATGCAGAGCGTCCTTCACCAGTTCCTTGGTGAGCGTGCCCATCGAAGCGACCATGCCGAGCCACTTCACAGCATCACGGACAATACCCTTCGACCGTTGGGCGATGTAGCGGAGAGCGTCATGCTCGTAGGGGATGTTGTTAGCGTTCGCCAGATTGGCGATGAGTCCAAATATTTGGTCAACGTGGACTCGTTCAAAGAACATAGGAGTCAAACGACTGGAGATTGACCCCGGAATGCTCTCAGGCTGGTTGGACAGGAAGATAAAAATACTGGTAGTGTCCTTAGCCTCCAGAGGTTTCAAGTAAGTGTCCCACGCCTCCTTGGATAGTTGGTGAGCCTCATCCACTAGAAGTATCCGACGGCGTGCGATGCCAGAGGGGGGTGAGTCCATGATGTCCATCAGGCTACGAGCGTGCTCCACCCCAGAGTTGGACGCTGCGTCCACTTCCGTAAAATCAGAGGAGAGGTTCAATCCTCGTTCAATGTCTTCGGCACTGTCAATGAATTTGCACGAGGAGCACTTGCCGCAACCCATGGGGTCGTCGCCGGTACACATCAAAGACCTTGCGGTAAGATATGCCAGCGTGGTTTTACCTACGCCGACGGGACCTTGAAACAGGTATCCCCGTGGCATGAACCGCTCAGTCTTGAGAATGCAACCAAGAAGCTTAGTAACTCGTTCTTGACCTACGATTTCATTCCAATGGTTTGGTCGCTGAGAGATGAAGTTCAAAATACCTACCTGCTCTTACCTTTAGATACTCAAAAATACTTCAAACTTCAAACGCGGGTTCCTTTGGCGGCATGAATGTACTTTGAGCACCACGGCTCGTGCGAGTCAACAGCCTCGCATTCAGAACAAGTGATGCATGGCTCCGGTGGACACTTCCTCACGGCTTTACCCCCAGCGGTACATTGACGAGCAAGTATTGGCCCCGGTATTCATAGGCGTCGGGTCCGCTATACCGATCTATGTCGCATGTGTAGAATGGAGCATCTGCTAAGCAAGTGTTTACTCCTTTATGGGTAAGAACGGACTCCAAAGCTACCCCATGCGCCTTAGCAATCTCCTTCTCCTTCGCGGCGACGGCAGCACGCAGTTTCTGAAGCTCGGCGTACTCGTCGTCACTCAATCGGTCGATGCGGCCTGACTTGGGATCGTCGAAGCTGAGAGTGGACGAGGTAAGCGATGCTGGTGGGGTTGACAGTGTAGACTCCTGCTCAAGCGGGGGTGGCGGGGTCAGCGGGTTCACCTGCAAGGTAGGCTGGTCCCATAAAGACGGTGCTGGCGTAGACCCCTGCTCAAGCCTGACAATATCGCAATCCGCCTTAA
>Ga0302281_10001097_pt1 | contig 19770 bp, 18 predicted proteins | sample III_Fen_E1_2_FD_198762 | JGI IMG/M metagenome (GOLD analysis project Ga0302281, IMG submission 198762) | Peat permafrost microbial communities from Stordalen Mire near Abisko, Sweden - III_Fen_E1_2 | ecosystem: Environmental > Terrestrial > Soil > Wetlands > Permafrost | place: Sweden: Abisko...
GGTGGATGGTACCGAATCGGCGCTGTGGAATGCGGACAAGACGGAAGTCAATCCGTCTCCGAACGTATTATATCCAGGCGCGCATTTCAAAAAGGATCCGGGCAACCAGCCGACACTTGTCGCCTGCGCGCGTTATACGTGGAATAATGGCAAGGACGATATTTATCCGTGTATGGATGGTATCAATAGTGGCGCGTGGGGTTATAATAACCTGCAATGGTATGGGACCACCTATTATCACAAATTCAATGACCAGTGGCACCTTTCCTACGAAATATACGACATGCATCAAAGGAATGTGCCCAACGCAAACAATACGACCACGCAAGGTATTCTTGCTGCCGGTGGCACACCGTTCTCGTCGTCATTCATGCCGTTCAACGCGCCTAACGTCGCGCATTGTAATTCCGGGGATCTGACCTGCACGGCAACGGCGATCGGCACGGTGGCGTATCTCAATTATCAGTTTACGCCATTGGATAATATCTCGTTCCGCCCGGAATTTTATGACGATATGAACGGGCAGCGCACCGGCGTCGTCGCGCGGTATGTCAATTTCGGCATCGGCTGGCAGCACTGGCTGTCGCCGCAGATCGAGTTCCGCCCGGAGGTCGATTATGACCATACGCTTAGCGGTGTGAAGGCCTTCAACGGGTACTCTACCGGACAAATTGCACCTGACAGGACGTATACGGCATTGGCAGCTATGGATGTCATCATGCATTTCTAACATGGCGGTATCAGGCTTCTATTTTCCTGAAACAATGCTATTGATATGAGGATGGATAGTGCAAAAAATAGTGCGCCTGCTCTTAAGCCCGTAAGGCACGATCCTGCGTCGGACGGGAAGGGCTATGGATTCGCCCTGATCGTTTGCGCGGCGGCTACTGCTATCGGCCTGCCGTTTCGCGCATCCTTCGATCCCGAAAATGCCGCCATGCTTTATCTGGTTGGTATCGCGCTGGCTGCGACCTATTATGGCCGCGCTTCATCGACATTGGCCGCTATCGTCAGTGCGGGTGCCTATAATTTCTTTTTCACCCAGCCTTATTATTCCTTCTGGATCGACAGTACGCGAGACATCGTCGCTACTGTCCTGCTGCTGGTTACCAGCGTAATCATCGGCTCACTGGCCGCCAGGTTGCGCGCGCAAAACCATTTCCTCCAATACAAGGAACAAGCGACAGCGGCACTCTATGCAATGACGCGCGAACTGGCTTCCGCCCGCAATCAGGATAATATGATTATCCAAATCCGTCACCATGCCGAGAATATGTTCGATGGCACGGCGACGCTGTGGCTCCCGCTGGATACGGAAATACATTGTATCACGCATCCTGAATTGACCGACGATCTCAAGGAAAAAAGCGCCGCGCAATTTTCCTATGAAAATGCGCAATCTTCCGGGCTTGAAACATCTACATTGGCAGGCGCGCGCGGGTTTTATCTTCCCCTCAAGGGATCGGCGGAAGCGCTGGGAGTATTGGGTTTTATGCCGCGAGCGGCCACATTGCGGCCCGACGAGAGAGATCAGCTGGAAGCGATTGCAAGTGTCGCCGCATCGGCGCTTGAGCGCGTATCTGTTGCCGAACTGGCTGAAAAGCGCAAGGTAGAAGCCGAGGGCGAAAAAATGCGCAATGCACTGCTTAGTTCTGTCTCGCATGATCTGCGCACTCCGCTTGCTTCCATCAAAGGCGCCATCAGCAGCATGATGATAGACGACACGTTATCTTCCGATGCGTGGATGGAATTGCTCGTTTCCGCGCATAATGAAACCACGCGGCTGGAGCGCATCGTCACCAACCTGCTGGATGTAACGCTGCTGGAATCCGGAAGGTTGCAGCTCAAAAAAGATTTTTATTTCATGTCGGAACTGGTGGGGAACGCCCTTCAACATACCAAGGAGTTGCTGAAGGAACATCCTGTGGAGTGCGCGTTCGATGAGCAAATGCCCGCGCTTTGGGTAGATGGAGTCTTGATCGAGCAGGTGCTGGTCAATCTGCTCGAAAACGCCGCCAAATATTCACCACCCGATAGCCCCATCCTGATAGATGCATGGGTGGAGGAAGACAGCATCCGGGTAATCGTCGCCGACCGCGGGCCGGGCGTAAACTCCGGCGAGGAGCAAAAATTGTTCGATAAATTTTATCGCGGTACCAGGGCGGGCCAAGGCAGCGGGCTTGGCCTAACCATTTGCAGGGGCATCGTTGAAGCGCATGGTGGCAAGATCACGGCGCGCAAGCGCGAAGGCGGAGGGACAGTATTTTCGTTTCTGCTACCGGACGGTCATGCACCGGATACAATGAATGAGGCCGCAGCATGAATAAGCCACATATTCTCATTGTGGACGACGAACCACAGATTCGCAAATTCCTGCGCGCAACGCTCACCAGCCATGAATACCAGGTCAACGAGGCCGAAAAAGCGGCAGATGCGATCAAGGCTCTCACCGTGCACCCACCCGATCTGATGTTGCTCGATTTAGGCCTGCCGGATGGTGACGGGCTGGATGTCATCAGGGAGCTGCGCGGCTGGAGCCAATTACCGGTCATCGTGCTATCCGCGCGTGGCCAGGAACAGGATAAAGTCACAGCATTTGAACTGGGCGCTGACGATTACCTGACCAAGCCTTTCGGCGCTGCTGAGTTGCTGGCGCGTATCAGTGTGGCGTTGCGGCATGCGCGCGTTGCCGCCAGTGCTTCGCCGGAATTGGCTTTTCACGCCCACGGCCTGACGGTTGATTTTGCGAAAAGGCTGGTGTTGGTAGACAACCTCGAGGTTCACCTGACGCCTACTGAGTATAAGCTATTATCCACCATGGTAAGTCACGCAGGCAAGGTTGTCACCCATGGGCAGTTGCTGCGCGAAGTATGGGGCAAGCATACCACCGAACAGGGGCATTATTTGCGTATCTACATGCAACATTTGCGGCAGAAACTCGGTGACGATGCCCTGAATCCAAGATTTTTAATAACGGAAACAGGGATTGGGTACAGGCTAAAGGGGTAAATAGACAGGCAGCTTGACAGAGTGGCTGATTTGTAGCGGCTATCCACCCATCTTTATGGGAAAACGATGAATTTCATAGAGATGCCATATCGCTTTTATCATAGTTCTGCTTTTACGGTCACGATGCCTCACGGTGCAGTGGGTCGTAAATAATTTAAAAGGAGAATGTTATGAGAGCAGGCAGTGGAATTTTACTTTGGCTGATCGGCGTACCCTTACCGATCATTTTGCTGATCGCGCTATTCTCTCATTAATCCCTATCACCAGGAGCCAGCCATGAGCAGCATGACCGATGTTCGCCGCGACGATGTTATCGCGGGTACTACTTACCATACCAAAACCTGCGTTGCGTGGGGCGCGATCATCGCCGGTGCTTTTGCGGCTGCGGCGGTATCGCTTATTTTGCTGATTCTCGGATCCGCATTAGGGTTATCGTCCATATCGCCCTGGGCGCATGGACAGACGGTAGCGGAATTTACGGCTAAGGCGGCTATCTGGCTTATCGTTATGCAATGGATCGCATCGGGGCTCGGCGGTTATCTGACCGGACGCCTGCGCAGCAAGTGGCATAGCATGCATACGGAAGAAGTGTTCTTCCGCGATACGGCGCACGGATTTCTGGCGTGGGCGGTTGCGACCGTCCTTACCGCGACCATCCTCGCCTCGGCTGCCACCTCTATCGTCAGCGGCGGTGTTCACGCTACGGCGACAGTCGCCGCAGGTGCCGCCGCAAACCCTGGCAATATGCCGCGTCCCGATAATTTCGGCGAGGCCAATGGCTATTATATCGACAGCCTGTTCCGCTCCAATACGCCCAACGCTAATGCCGATCCGAAGGATATGCGCGGCGAAACCACGCGTATTCTGGCGATGGACATGAAGAACGGCACCGTGCCGGACGGCGATAAAACCTACCTGGCGCAGCTCGTCTCCGCCCGCACCGGGCTCAATAATGCCGATGCGTCCAAGCGTGTGGACGATGTCATCGCCGAGCTTAATGCCTCCAAAGATAAGGCCAAACAGGACGCCGAGGAAGCGCGCAAGACCGCCATGCATGTTTCTCTCTATATTTTCTTGTCTCTCCTGATCGGCGCATTCATCGCCAGCAGCGCTGCGGCGCTGGGTGGCAGGCATCGTGACGAATACTAACATCGAAAAACCATTATAACAGGAGAGTATATGTTTGAATTCCTAACCAGTGCCGATGACGCCATCAACATCCTCAAAAAAGATCACGACAAGGTAAAAGGTTTGTTCGATGATTTTGAAAAAGCGGAAAAGCGCGCCCAGAAAATAAAAATCGTCACCGAAGCCATTATGGAATTGAAAATCCATGCTACGATAGAGGAAGAATTGTTCTATCCTTCATTGCGCGGCAAGCAGAAGGTCGATCAGGATCTGCTCAATGAAGCGGATGAAGAACATCATGTCGCCAAGCTGCTGATTGCGGAACTGGAACAGATGAATGGCACGGAAAGTCATTACGATGCCAAATTCACCGTGCTTTCGGAAAATATCCGGCATCACGTTAAGGAAGAAGAAGGCGATTTATTTCCCCAGGCGCGCAGGACCGATGTGAATTTTGAATTGCTCGGTAAAAAATTACTACAGCGCAAGCAGCAATTGAAGAAGAACGGCATTCCACTTTGCGCCGAGGAAAAAATGATCGCCGCCCAGAGAAAAGGAAGCGATGATTCACCGGCAAAGGCCGCAAAAAAAATGAAAGCGCCTAAGCTGGTTAAAAAATCATCGGCGGTTTCTAAGGCGTCCGGAAAAAGCGCTCTTGCGCTTCCGAAAAAAGCCCGGAGATAATGTCGAAGAAAGCGTATATAGGCGTTAAAGACCGGCAATCGGTGCTAACGGAGCGTCGCAACTTAAAAATGGCGCGCTCCGCGCACGCTTATGTGCGCGGCAATACGCTGAAATTTTATGAATGGCTCGATTCTGCCAACGGGCTTAAAGTGCCGCAAGGTCCAATGGTGTGGATATGCGGCGATTGCCATGTCGGCAATCTCGGCCCCATCGCCAATTCCAAAGGCAAAATCGACATTCAGATTCGCGACCTCGACCAGACCGTCATAGGCAATCCGGCGCACGACCTCATCCGCCTCGGCCTGTCATTGGCGAGTGCTGCGCGCGGTTCGGACCTTCCCGGCGTCACGACGGCAAAAATGCTGGAACAGATGATGGAAGGCTACGAGCAGGCATTCGCCGATGCCGCCGAGGAAGTGGAACAAGAGATCGAGCGCCCGAAATCGGTGGAAATCGCCATGAAAAGCGCGCTGAAACGCAAATGGAAACATCTTGCCAAAGAGCGCATCGAAGACGTTACGCCCACCATCCCGCTGGGTAAAAATTTCTGGCCGCTCTCCAAAGAGGAAAAAGTTGCGATCAAAGACTTATTCCAGGACGAAAAAGTGCGCAGGCTGGTGACGTCTCTGCGTTCGCGCGACGATAACGCCTCTGTAAAAGTGCTCGATGCCGCTTACTGGATGAAGGGCTGCAGCTCGCTCGGGTATTTGCGCTATGCGGTGCTGCTGGAAATCGGCGGCAAAGACGGCGAATACTGCCTGATGGATATTAAAGAAGCGGTTCAGGCAGTAGCGCCGCGCAATCCCAAAGCTAAAATGCCCAAGGATAACGCCGAGCGCGTCGTGCAGGGCGCGTGGCATTTGTCGCCTGCGCTGGGCGACCGGATGCTGGCGGCGCGTTTTCTGGATCGCAGCGTTTTCATGCGCGAATTATTGCCGCAGGATTTGAAATTCGAAATCGAACATCTCAATCGCGAGGAAGCGATGAAAGTATCCAAATTCCTCGCCATGATCGTAGGCAAAGCGCACGCCCGCCAGATGGACGACGCTACCAGGGAGAAATGGCAGAAGGAATTGAATCAGAATCGCTCCAAAACCCTCGATGCGCCATCCTGGCTTTGGGCCAGCGTGGTCGATCTCGTCATCAGCCATGAAGGGGCTTATCTGGAGCATTGCAGAAAATATGCGATGAACGTGGCGTAGGGCATATGATTTCCATCAATCGTTTTTCCCAGCATTTCGAAACCTTCTCGCACCGCTTCGCCAAGTGGATCGGCAGCGCCACAGGTTTTGCCGCAGCGTTTTTATCTCTCATCGTCTGGCTAATCATCGGCGAGAAATATCATTATTCCAACCGCTGGGAAAACACGCTATCGATCTATATAGGCGTTATTACGTTTTTGATGATTTTCTTCATGCAGCGCGCGCAGAATAAGGATTTTTCCGCCCTGCAATTAAAGCTCAACGAATTGATCGCCTCGTCCGCGCATGCCGACAATAGCCTAATCAATGCGGAAGAATTGACCGAGAAAGAAATTTCCGCCGTTCATGAAACGCACCGGCAGATCGTATCGGAATAGACGATCAGGCTGCACCGGCCAAATAGGAAACCTGCCTTGGCCTATGCACCAGCCTGTGGATGAACGCTATCTTTTCGATGACCGCCGGAGACAGCACAAAAGGATAGATATCCCTCAGCCCCATGCTCCTGTTCATCGCATTCATGGCATAGGTCAGCGGCAGCCATATGTCGATCAATTGCTCAAAATGCCCGCTTCCGTACGGATCGATGGAAGCGTCGGCATGCAGGTGCTTATCGGATGAAATATCCGGATGTACCTTCAATCCGAACGCCTGCGAGGTTTCAAGGCTATCGACGATATGCATATAATGCGCCCAGGTTTCGGCGAAATCTTCCCAGGCGTGGCTCGTGGCATAGGCGCTTACAAAAGATTCCTGCCAGTTGGGCGGCGCGCCCTCTTTATAATGACGCTTCAGCGCCTCGCCGTAATCCACACGATCATCGCCGAAAAGCGCGCGGCATTCATCCTGATGATGCTCGTCCTCGACGAGAAGATCCCAATAATAATGGCCTATCTCATGGCGGAAATGCCCCAGCAATGTGCGATACGGCTCATGCAGGGAAGTGCGGCGCGACTCGCGCTCGGCATCGTCGGCTTCTTTCAGAGCCAGGGTGATAATGCCATCGTCATGGCCGGTGATTACTTTTTTGCCATCGGGAGAAGGATCGGCCAGGAAGTCAAACACCAGTCCGCGTTTTAAATCATCGCTGCGGTTGGGCAGCGGCAGATTTAACCGCAGCAGCGTATAAAACAGCCGGTGCTTGGCGAATTCCATTTTCCTCCAATTTTCCAGATGTTCCGGATTCGATAAATTCGGCACTGTGCGGTTGTGACTGCACGCGATGCAGAACTGCTCGGAGGACCGCACCGGAAGCAACCAGTTGCAGGCGTCATACTGGGCGTTGGCGCAGAATTTATAGGAGTTGCCCTGAACGGCGAGGGCTTGCCATTGTTCACCGCCGATGGGTTTTAATGCACTTAGCTGATTCTCGGCAGGTATATAACCCAACGCATGGCCGCAACGCCCGCAGTTGCGGTTTTCAAAAAACAGCAACAGATTGCAATTCTGGCATTTGAAGAGTTTCATGAGATGGGCTTTGCTTTAGGAATGAAGGCGCAATCATTTCAGAGGCCTTATAAAGATTCAATGCCGGGGTTTTATATTGGCCAGCAATTTTGAGAAATTCTCGAAAATCTACCGGTTTAGTGAGGTGGTGGTCGAAGCCCGCTTCCTTGGCCATCTGCCGATCGCGCTCCTGGCCCCAGCCGGTTTGGGCGGATGATGACCGTGTCTTTGAATGCGGCGTCTTTACGCAGCTCACGGCAGACGTCGTAGCCATTCATTCCCGGCAGGCCGATATCGAGCAGGATGAAATCAGGTTTCAGTTTCTTCGCGGTTTCGAGCGCTTCGAGCCCGTTATGGACGAGGACGGCGTCATGGCCTTCCAGCTCCAGCATCCATCCGGTAGTCTTGCGCGCCCGAAATTATTTTATGGGCCAATAAGTTATTCATTGTTTTCCTGCATTTATTACTTAACAGGCGATAAGAGATATGGATTAGGGTATAAAAAATCCATAAAGAATAGGTAGGATATGAAATTTCTCCTCATGTCATTTCTGCCGGGGGAGTTTTATTCTCAATGGCGAGCATGGGTAAGCACGAGACAGAAGAATTCACAAAGCTTTCTTGTGTTATAATAACGGCCAAGTTATATAAAATTTATTAGAAGGGTCTAAAAATGCGAGCATTTTTTCTGGAACATTGGCGGGCATATGCCGTCATTATCGCCTATGTTTTTTGCGCACATTTTCTAATGATCGTGAATGATTTGCCCTATTGGGACAGCTGGACTTATCACATCAGGATACAGAACGGCGACTATAACGGTTTTATGGTGCCATGGGCGGAAAGCGGGCGCGTCGTTCTGGGCACGATCTATTTGTGGATATGCAAGACGTTTGGCACGCTTACCGGTTTCCGTATTCTCATCGTCAGTGATATCGCGTTGTCGGCGCTGCTGTTTTATACATTACTGGTGCGTTATACTGCCATCGTGCCGTTTTACAGCTTGATGGCGGTGCTGATAGGGGCTTCGTATCTGCCCTATCAGACGCATCTTTCATCCACGACGTTCTTCTATATTTTTACTTTGCCGTTCTTTATTACGGGCATTATTTCGCTTCTCGAATGCTCTCGGATAATAGACCGAAAAAAAGGTCTGGCTCTGCGCTTGCTGGCGCACATAATGCTGTTGGCGAGTTATTTTAGCGAGGCATTTGTCGTGGTGGGTTTTATCGTGCCGTTTATCGTCTGGGCAAGCGATCTGGGCGAGGGCAAGAATAGGCGCGGCGGCCTTTTCCATTATTATCTGAGATATGCCGACTTTCCTTTTGTGGCATTGGCATTTACGGCAATGAAATTTATTCTGATGCCTATAACCGGCATTTATGCGCCGATGTACGCATTGGATTTATCGCTGGCGTCATTAGGGTACTATTATTTTATTTATTTTTTCGCCGCCTTGAATCTGGATATATTCAGCTTCTCGCTTAACAAGATAAGCATACTGGTCAATTTCTATTTCTGGCTGGTTATAATGGCGGTGGGAGCCATCTTTTTCCGGTTTCGTTTTAAGGATCAGGAGACCCGTAAATATCTTGCCTATATAGGCGTTACGCTGGTGGTTATGGGCGCTATAGCCACGCCCTTTGTATTGGCGCAACGTTTCGCCGCTGTCTGGGGATGGGAAATGCGGCATTTGATCCCCGTGGGATTCCTGTCGGGAACCATTATGGTTTCGACCGTATGCTATTTTATTAAACGCGACGGATTGCGCAGGCGCGTTTTATTGTGCCTGGTTATCCTGGCGTTCGCTTCGCTTTCCAAGGACTATGCGATGTGGCAATCACGCGCGGCGTTTGACCACGGCGTGATGGAGCGGATGCGTGAGAATAAGGAATTACAAAAAGCCCCCTTTATTTTTGTCGGGATAAACACCTTCTTTTATACTATTTATCGCCCCGAAGAATGGGAGATGATGATGGCGCAAGTATACGGCAATCATTTACATCTTGTGACTTCCGTGCCAGACGAGGGCGAATTGGCCCATGAGCAATGGAAAGAGGAATTGCCGCGACATCTTAGTGTTAGTGAAAAGATGCCGGCCGATCCTGAAACCGTGTGCATTATACGTATGCGGTTGATTCCGTCCGACGATAGTTTGAGTCTGGAGAGCGGATTGCATTATTTGTGGTTAAGGCTTACAGGTTCAAACCAGGAGCTTACCGATTGGCTCAGGCAACTGGTGGAAATTAAGACCATACCGATAAGGAATTGCGATTAATTTTTTTTGCCTCTTACCGTAATGCCGTAAAAATCGACATATTGATGTGTGACATTGAGTCCGGCATCCTGGAACCATCCTAAAATTTCCGGCATGGTATGGCGCGACGCCAGTTCCGGGTGATACCAGTCGTAATTGACGGCCTCGTTTTCCTGGCGCGGTAAATCGGGATTCCAGAAACATTTCATGAAGAAATGATAGATAAATCGCTGAACGCTGTAGCGCCCTGCCGGAATTTCCAGCACATCGACGGCGGGCGCATCGAATTCGATATGGAGATCATGCAGGCGCTCGCCTAATGCCGCTATTTGCGACACGGCTTTCATGGCTTCGTCATAAGAGAGATGGGAAATTTGATTGCGAATGTAGTCATCGGCAAACTCTCTTGCCGGGCCTTTTTTCTTATAGACATAAATGGCGATTTCCCCGCCGGGGCCGAGTATGTGGCACAGATTGAGGAAAGCCGCTTTGGGATTTTCAGTATGATGGAGAACTTCCTGACAATAAATAAAATCGAAGGTTCCTAAATCGTCCAGCGGCTCCATGATATTTCCGGCGTGAATGTCAATATTGGGCAAGTGCGAAAGGTTGGATCGCGCTATATCTGCTGATACTAGGTCTATCCCGACGATAGGACAACTCGGGGGCGCGTATTGGCGCAGCAGGTTAGTGACGCGACCGTTGCCGCATCCGGCATCCAGGATGCGTTTCTTTTCGGCCAGAAACCGCGCGAGAGCATCGCCGTCGGCAAAGCCGTTGCGCGTCAGAATCCAGGTATAAATATCGGAGCCGACACGCGCTGTTTCCGCAAATGTCAGATCCTGATTATTTTCCCATTTATCTTTAAAGCTTTGCTTGGTGTTCGTCATGATGATTGCGGATCACATCCATAATGTAAAAAGTGGGCTGGGATTTTGCGTTTCTGCTGGTGCGCCAGAGATACTCGACAATGACGCCCAAAAATATCATTTGCACGCCGCCGATAAAAGCAATCATGGTCGCCAGCGACGTCCAGCCATCGCCCGCTTTATTGAAAAATAATTTGAGCATAATGAGGAGCGCGCCATATAAAAATGACAAGGCGGCAATGATCGTGCCGGTAAAGGTAATGAGCCGGATCGGCGTGTAGGAATAATCGACCAATACATCGATGGCGAATCTCAGACGTTTCCAGAACGGCCAGCCGCTTTTCCCGGCCGTGCGCGCCATGCGCCGGTAAGGGATGCGCGCTTGACGGAAACCCATAGTGTAAATAGTGACGAAGGGGATGCCGTTTTTCTCTTTCAGCAATAAATATTTATCGATTATATGGCGGCTGAACAGGCCTATATCCATGCCATCCTCGGGAAAATCCGGTAAGGCGATTTTACGGACCAGGCTATAAAACAACCTGGCGAATAATGCTTTAAAATAGGGGTCGTCCCGCCCGGAACGAACGCCCCAGACTATGTCATTTCCAGCCTGCCACTGGGGAACAAATTCATTGATAATTTCAGGTGGGTCTTGCAGGTCGGCGGAAATAGACATGACGGCATCGCCTTTGGCGATTTGCCATCCGGCATTGATCGCCGCGTAACTGCCAAAATTCCTGGAGAGATTGACGACGATTATGCGTGGATCGCCCTCCGCAAGCGCTTTCAGCAGGGCAAGGCTGCTATCCTTGCTGCCGTCGTTCACCATGATGATTTCGACGTCATAGGCTTTATCAGCGACGGCGGCAGCCAGGCGCGCATAAAAATTGCCGATATTGGCTTCTTCGTTAAATACCGGCACCACTACGGATATGAATGGTCGCGTCATGATTATACTTTTGAGAAATTAAAAGCGGTTATGACAATCCTCGATATACAATTTCTGCACGCCGTGCAAGCATAGCAGCGACCATAATAAAAAACGATGATTATGCGTGCCGTTCATATGTTCCTGCACAATGCGACCCGCCGCTTCTTTTTTGATTAGTCCCATATTCTGAAAATGCTGCGAATATAGCGTTTCTTCAATCCATTCGCGGTTGACGTTACGCATATTATAGGCCTCGGGCGGCGTAAATCCTTGTTTGCGGCGATCAATCACCGCGTCGGGTAATATCCCGCGCAGGGCCTTTTTTAGGACGATCTTGGCGGTGATACCATCATATTTCATGGAAGAGGGAATCGTCTGGGCCAGGTCGATGATTTCATTATCGAGAAAAGGAACCCGCGCCTCAACCGAATGCGCCATGTTGAGTTTATCATCCACCTGCAAAAGCGCGTGCAGAAATCCCTTTACCTCAAAATAAAGCATGCGCGAGAGGGGATCGTCGCTGTCGCACTGCGCCATAATTTCATTGAAACGATGCCGCGGATCGGCCATATCCGAATCGCGGCGAAGTTTAGCGGATAAAACATTCCACCGTGTATCGTCGTTCAGCAGGCGGCATCGCTGCCGATACAATGACGCATCTAATATTTTTTTATCATAGATATTCATATAATCGTGATAACGCCAGTGATAACCGGCGAATAATTCATCGCCGCCTGTGCCGGAAAGCACAACGGCAGTGTGTTTTTTGACGGTTTCGGCCATGGCCATGATTTGATAGCTGATGCCTGCCTGCGGGGTTTCCATGTGCCATATCGTGCGCAGGAAATATTCGCGCATGGCATCAGCTCCAAGCGTCAGTGTGTGATGTTGTGTACCGAGCAGTCTGGCGAGGGCTTCCGCATCCTGACGTTCATCGAATAGTTTTTCGTCATCATCCACGTCCCTTGAATCAAAGCCGCAGGTAAAGCTGTGCATGCCGGGAATCAGGCGGGTGGCGAGCGCTGCGATAGCGCTCGTATCCATGCCGCTGCTTAGGAACGTTCCCACCGGCACATCGCTGCGTATCTGGCGCGCCAGGGTGTCGGTCAGTCGGTGGCGCAGCTCTTCGGCAAAATCATCGAGGCTGCGCGTATTGTCGGGCCGGTGTAGCCAGCGCCAGAATAGTTGCCGTGTCGGTGCGTTTTGAGGTTTGCTGAGGTCGTAGGTTTGCACTGTCGCAGGCGGAAGAAGCCGGATATTCTCGAACATGGTGTGTTCGAGTAGACAGAACTGAAAGCTCATGTAATCGACGACGCTCACCGGATCGAAGGCGCGTTTTACTTGCGGATGACAGAACAGCGCTTTTATTTCCGAGGCGAAAATCAGCGTCGAGCCCACCATGGTATAGTGCAGCGGCTTGATGCCCATGCGGTCGCGTACGAGTAACAACCGTTGGCGGGCGCTGTCCCATATTACGATGGCGAACATGCCGTTGAGCTGTGCGAAGGCAGCGCTGCCGACATCTTCGTAAAGTTTCAGGATAACCTCTGTGTCTGAGGTGCCGTGAAATTGATAGCCTTTTAACTCGAGAGTGCGGCGCAATTCATTCGCATTGTAAATTTCGCCGTTATACACCATGACGAGGGCACGGTTATCGCTAATCATCGGCTGGTGGCCAGACAGGGAAAGGTCGATGACGGCCAGCCTTTTAAAGGCGAATCCCAGATTGTGGGCGCTGCCGCCGGGGGTGGTTGAAAGCGTTTCTATTCCCGTATCGTCCGGGCCGCGATGTTGGAGAATGGCGGCCATTCGCTCAAGCGTTTTCGGGCAAACCGGGCTGCCGTCCAGATTCAGGATGCCGGCAAAGCCGCACATCAGGCGGATGCCGGCGGGCGGACGATGCCGGAGCCGCGCATTTTTTCACGCGCAGAGGAAAAATATTCCCGCACGTTGCCTTGCTGTAAAATCCACTCCGCGTATTTTCCCAACCCTTTCTCCAGGGATACGCGCGGCTGCCAGCCCAGGGCGCGAATCCTGGACGCATCATGCACGAAATGCCGCACGTCCCCCGGGCGAAATTCACCCGTATGTTGCGGCGCTATATTTTTTTGGTAATGATGCGCCAATAACCCCACCAGCCGGTTGATGCTGACCGCTTCGCCGCGGCCGACATTATACACCTGATAATCTGCCTCGGCTTTCTCCATCACCATCATATTCGCGGCGACGTTATCGCTGACATACAATAAATCGCGGCTTTGTTCGCCGTCTTCAAATACGACCGGGGCGATGTTATTCAATAGCTGCGTCGAGAAAATACTGACCACGCCCGTATAGGGATTAAATAGCGACTGACGGGGGCCGTACGTCACGGCGTAGCGCAATGCGGTCACGGGTATGCCAAGAGATCGGCCAATGCCAATGGCGAGTTTTTCTTCGGCCAGTTTGGAAACACCGTAAATCGTTTCCGTATGCAACGGGCGATATTCAGGGTTAAGGATGGGCCGCAGTTTTTCGCCCGTTTGCGGATGTTCTATTTCCCATCGTCCTTCCTGCAGCTGCTTCAACGGGCGCAGAGTTGTAGGATAGTATGGCTCTGCGCCCGACAGGTATCCGCTTTCTCCATACACGGCTTGGCTGGAGGCCACGACAATTTTTTTTATTGGCAGCTTATGATCTCTAATCACCTCAAACATCAACGCGGTGCCGGAAGCATTGGTATCCATATATTGGCTTAATTGCGGCGTGAATCCGCCGAACGCCGCCTGATGAAATACATATTCAACGCCGTCTGAAAGCGCCTGCTGCCAATCCTCGCGCTTACGGCAATCGCCGTGAATGAAACGCGCTTTGGGATTAAGCCATGAGGGTTTGCCGTGCGGATGGGTTTGCGCATCCAAATTATCGAGAATGGTAACCTGCGCGCCTGCGTCTATCAGAGCATCCACCAAATGCGAGCCGATGAGACCGGCGCCGCCCGTGACCAGATAATGTTTGCCTTTGTGCATCATGCTACCGCTACACGTTTTTGTATCACCGCCTTCAGCGATGCGCAGACATAGGCGACCATATCGTCGGTCATCTCCGGATATATGGGTAATGAAAGGCACTGGCGGGCCAAGCGTTCCGCTACAGGGTGCCGGCCTTCCAGGTTTCCAATCACCTCTTTGACGGGTTGGTGCTGATGCAGCGCATCCGGGTAATGCACGCCGCACTGAACATTGCGCGACTTCATCTCAGCCAGCACCCAGTCGCGGTCAGGCACTTCAATAATATACTGGTGATAGACGGAGCGCGATTCCGGGCGCGGTTTGGCTACCGTAACCCAGGATGACAAGGCGTCGTCGTAGTGCGCCGCTATCTGTTGACGTCGGTTTATCCATGATTCCATATGGCGGAGTTTCACGTTCAGAACGGCGGCATGGATTGTGTCGAGGCGGCTATTGTAGCCGATCATGAAATGCTTGTATTTTTCAAAACGTTTGCCGCGTTCCTCACCCCGGCCATGGTTGCTCAGCCGCGCGACGGTCAGCGCTACCTCTGCATTGCGCGAGGTAATGGCGCCGCCGTCTCCATAGGCACCGAGATTTTTCCCCGGATAGAAGCTGAAGGTGGAAATATCGCCGAAGCTGCCGACGCGCTTGCCCTTCCATTCCGCGCCATGCGCTTGCGCGGCGTCTTCTATGACACGCAGGCCATGACGGTTCGCAATATCTTGAATCGTCTCCATGTCGCATACGTGACCGTATAGATGCACCGGCATGATCGCTTTGGTACGCCCGGTAATCGCCGCTTCGATATGTTCGGCGTTTATGGTGTATGTGCCTTCCTCGATATCCACGAAAACCGGTTTCACGCCGAAATTTATCAGCGGCTCTACGGTCGCGATAAAACTCATCGCCGGAATAATGACTTCATCGCCGCCGGTGATACGCAATGCGCGCAGCGCCAGGATAATGGCATCGGTGCCGTTGCCGCAGCCGGTGCAATAGATGCCTTTGCCGCAATAGGCGGCGAAGGCTTCCTCAAACCCACTGACGGCAGATCCGTTGATGAAATCGGTATTGCCGATAACGCCCATGACGGCAGCGTCCAGCTCATCTTTAATGGTGAGATATTGCGCTTTCAGGTCATTAAAAGGAACGTGCATATTCTACCTATTCATATACGGAGGTGCCGTCATCGTAGCGAAGATCCTTCGTGTTGCCGAGGTTTTTTGCCGGATTGCCCGCCACTATGCAAAATGGCGGCACATCTTTGATAACGACGCTTCCGGCTCCCACCAGCGCGCCTTCTGCGATATGCACGCCCGGCAGGATGGTAGTATGGGCGCCAATTTTCGCATACGGACCGATCGTGACGCCGCGCAGCATTTCCTTGGTGCGCCGCGCCGCCGGGTATTTGGCATTGGTGATGCACACCCCAGGTCCTATCCAGGCATGGTCTCCTATTACCGTATATTCCGGTATGAAGCAGTTGGAGTGAATGCGCACTTGATCTCCCAGCGTCACATGATGTTCCAGCAAGCTATGACTGCCGATGCTGACATGATGGCCGATTTGGGCGTATTCACGAATCAGCGCGCCATGACCGGTGACCAAAAAATCGCCTATGACGCTGCCGGAATACAGCACACTGTGCGAACGTATATGGGCGTTTTTCCCTATCTGCAGCGAGTCTTCGCTACCTGCAACCGGAACGCCGATTTCCGCTGCGAAACCGATAATGCAGCCAGTGCCCATGACGACATTGGAGTAGAGACAATAGGAAATGTTCGTATCAGACATAGCGCCTCAGCGGTAACTGAACGGCGTTCTTGCGGTCGACCGAGTCGTAAATAGCGGCCAGTAATTCCAGCGATTTCAACCCTTCGATACCGTCGATTTCCAGTGCGCTATCATTGCGGATGGATTTTATGATGTCAGCATAAAAATCCTTATGTCCGTTGCCATATACGGAATTGGCATTATAGCTGGCGGCAGTTATTTCGGCATCTTCCGGATGAGTATCAGCGAATTCCCAGGTTTCTATCGTGTTCATGGCAGTACCGCCTATGCGCACGAATCCTTTTTCTCCAAGCACGGTGATGGAGCCTTCGCGGTTATGCGGATAGGCGAGCATGGTGACATTGAGCGAGGCGAGGGCGCCGCTGCTGTAACGCAGATTCATCACGCCGGTATCTTCGACTTCGATATTGCGGGCAAGGGTGGCCGTGAATGCCTGAACGGTGTCGACGGAACCGCCCAGCCAGCATAGCATATCCACATAATGACTAGCCTGGTTCATGAAGGCGCCGCCGTCGAGGCTCCACGTGCCGCGCCACGCGGCCTGATCGTAATAGGATTGCGGGCGGGTCCAGAATACGTTGGAGGTAATCATGTAAATCTGCCCGAATCTCCCCTGATCGATAGCTTTTTTCAGCGCCATAATGGTTGGATTGTAGCGGTTCTGCAGCACCACGAAAAGTTTTACGCCTTTCGCGCAACAGGTGTCATTGAGCCTGACGCCATCTTGCCACGAAGTTGCCATCGGCTTCTCAACCACAACGTGACAGCCTGCTTCGGCGGCCAGTATGCCATGACTTGAGTGCAGGCCACTGGGGGTGCAGATACTGAGCACATCCATCTCGGTATCCCGCAGCATGTGCTTCAGATCGGGGAAGCGTTTCGCGTGATGATGTTCCGGCAGGGCCTGTAATGCGGTCTCATTGGTATCGCAAACGGCCACAAGTTCCATGTCGTGTCGATGGTGCGTTATCGCTTCGATGTGCCGTGCGGAAATGCGCCCAAGCCCCACCAATCCACAACGAATATGCTTTTTCATTTTCATATGTATGCTGGCAACCTATCGGGAAAGGGTGTGGCCGAAAATCGCCGGAATTTTTGATAAAGCGCCGTTAGTTACCTACATGTCTTAAGTTTATCATCGTTCTCTAAATTGTTTATAGACACTGAAATGGACATCTTCAAACATATTCCTGCGGTAATGCTATTTGCTACATCATGGATATTTCCGCCAAAAGGGCATGCTCCGTAATGCGGGCGTCGGGTGTTCGAGTCACATAGATGGAGCTATTTTCAATGGGTTGTAGGAATATGAGGCCGGAATCTGAGCTCGCAAAGGTGCAAAGATCACTTGCGACGTTTCCTTGATGCTCACATTGAGGTGTAAGTTCGTAAATAATCGGATTCTGTAGTTATACACCGCCAAGCATCAAGCTGTTTTCCGATAGCTTGTTTTTATTTGGGAGTGCATCGCTACTCGGGGAAAGGGAAGAAAAATAAAATGCAGGCAGATTGTTTCTTGGATCCGCCTGATTGAAATCAAGGGGATGCAGATTCATGCTGATCGAATTGATTGCGCTTGCCGGATTAATCGTGCTGATGGCAGCGATGGCGCCGAGGACCGAATCAGGAAGTGTGAGGCTGTTGGCGACATAGCCTGTAGAGGGATCATGATAAATGAAGCCGTTACCTGAGTTGGGCAGGGGGCAATTGCCGCCCGTGCAATTGAACGCAGAGAAAGTGCTTTGCTGGGATCCTGAATTGTTGGCAGGATCGGTGGAATATACCAGCCAGCGGCCGTTGGTTGCCGATATGGGGCTGCTGGAACTATTGATGAAGTTTCCACCCGCGTTTAAGGAAATCGCCGTGCTTGTGCCGGTTGCGGTGAGTGCGCCATTTAGGGTTATATCGGCGGCGCTGCCCGTGGTTTGCGCTAGGATGGAAGAGGCGTTGATAGCAGGCAGGGATAGGCTATTGGTGGAAGTCACGGATACGGAATTAAGCGCGGTGGCGCCACCTACGGCAGAAGCAAAACTAACGGAACTGGCGGCTGCGGTGAGGTTATAATCGCCGTTTAGCGTATTGCCGAAACTGAGCGCTGCCGTTCCGGCATTGACGGAGCTATTGGCACCTAGCAGGACGGCGTTATTGAAGGTGATGGCTTCGTTGTTAGTGCTGACGTTGGCGCCTAAAATCGTGGCGGCTCCGTAGGTGATGCTGCTGACCGGCGTATCGGTACCTGCCGTTGTGGTGTTACCGAATGTGAGGGTGGCGTTATTGGTAGCCGTCTGGTTACCCAGTACATAGATCGTGCCCAGACCTGCGGAAATACTGGTCGGATTGTTCCACGTTACTGCACCCAGATTCAAAATACCGGGCAGTTTCAAGGATGAGTTGCAACACCTGAGAGCAGCATAGGATTTCTGGCGAGTGTTGTGAAGACCTCTTTCGGGGTTTGGAAGTCGAGGATTTTTCTGGGCGTATTGTTGATACGATCAGCGATAACATTCAGGTCGGCTTGTGAATATGGCCTGAGGTCGATGCCTTTGGGCAGCCACCGGCGGAGGATGCCATTGACATGCTCGTTAGAACCACGTTGCCACGGTGCGTGGGGATCGGCGAAGTAAACATCCAGATTGAGACTGGCGGTGACGGCTTTGTGGTTGGTCATTTCACGTCCCCTGTCGTAGGTAAGCGTTCGGCGGAGATGCTCAGGCACGGGGGTCATCTCGCGGGTAAATCCACCGGTGACGACGGGCGATGTAGCGTCATCAAGTTGCACGAGGATGACGTAGCGGCTGGTGCGTTCGACCAGCGTCCCCACGGCGGATTTGTTGCCCTTTCCTTTGACAAGGTCGCCCTCCCAATGGCCAGGAATCAGACGATCCTGCACTTCCTGCGGGCGCTCGGAGATTGGCCGCAGATCAGGGATTTGGCCGCGCCTGTCCTTGCCACGCGCTCGCGGTCGGCGTGCTTTATGCGACTGGCGCAATGCCTTGATAAGCTCCTTACGCAATTCTGCGCGTGGCAACGCATAGATGCTTGCGTAGATGGTCTCATGCGAAACGCAGTAATCCGAATCTTTGCCCAACATGGTTGCCAATCTGCCAGCAATAGCTTGCGGACTCCAGCCCTGTTTGAGTCTGCCTGTTACATAGCTTTGCAGGCGTTGATTGCGCCACATTCTTCGGGGCTTATGCGCCTTGCGCTCCTGCGCTCGTTTGCCTGCTAAAACCGCCGAATAGCTATCTTTGTGACCATTACGCCGCAACTCGTGGCTGATTGTACTCGGACTTCGCCGCAGTGTGCGGGCAATTGCCCGCACACTGCGAGCCTCCGCCTTCATTACCATGATCCTCGTCCGCTCCCAGTCGTCCAACTGGCTGAACTGCTCTCCCATCGTAACCTCCTATACTCGTTAGAATATAGGTGTTGCGATTCAAACTTGAGTCAGCCG
>Ga0302281_10001105_pt1 | contig 19721 bp, 39 predicted proteins | sample III_Fen_E1_2_FD_198762 | JGI IMG/M metagenome (GOLD analysis project Ga0302281, IMG submission 198762) | Peat permafrost microbial communities from Stordalen Mire near Abisko, Sweden - III_Fen_E1_2 | ecosystem: Environmental > Terrestrial > Soil > Wetlands > Permafrost | place: Sweden: Abisko...
ATCACGATCTCATCGTGACCTATATCCACCCTAAATTCCAACATAACTTGGAGCATGTCATGAATGATACCCAACACAACGAGTCGATGAAATCGACTCATGTCATTACCTACTGCTTGTTCCAGTGTGACAACGCAATTGGCGATGATCATCCTGCAAGATACGACTATTGGACCGATCAGCTCTGCAAAGAGCTGTACCAGCTCAATGAGGCAGAGTTCGACGCCTACGTAAATAGGGGCGAACCCTGATGGATTGGATCATCGGAGCTCTCAAGCTCAAGATCCTCATCCATTGGCTCATAATCTACATCATAGTGAATGTTATCGAATTCATCGTGATGAAGGTCGTGTTCAAGTGGATGTTCAGCTCGTCTAAAGACGAAGCTAAGACCACAACTAAGTAATCACCCTCAAACCTGGAGCAGATGCATATGCGCTCGATTAAGCGAATAAAGAAACTTGTCTTCACGGCAACACAGTTGGCTATTCTCAATGCCAACATCGTCACTCATTCGAAAGATTAGAGCCAATGAAGCTCAATATCCACCTGCTTGCAGGTCTGATCATCATCGCATTCGGAGTGCTGCTGGAACTGTTCATTCAAATGGACACGGCAGCCTCCATGCATATGTGCGAAGCCAAGCATTCTCATAATGTCTGCTTCTCCGCACTCAACCACTAGGAGCATCACTAGGAGGCTCTAATGAGTCAATACATCAGTAAACAGGCGATTCAATTCCACATTGATGGTCTAGATTATCGTAATGCCAAGCCTATCCGGAAGACGTTCCTCGAGATCTTCATCGACTGGGTAACCGGTCAGGATGAGATCCGCAAAGAACTCGAACTTCGTAAGAAGCTCCAAGAGCGTATCACGAGGTTCATATGAGACTATTTGAGACTATCTACACATAACCGTCAGCCGTTTCTTGGTTTGACGGATCGTTAAGCTCGTTTCATTGTTTCTGGGCTTCGCCCAGTTTGGGGAATGTTCCCCGTAATACCTCACAGAATACTCCAAAGGAGCAAGTAGCATGGGTATCTCACCGACCAAGACCTTCGGCCTTCAGCTGGCTGGAAACACCAATGGATCCAAGCAATCCAAGACCGAGGATCGGCCCAAGGCCCAGTTCTGGATGAATGTCGGCTATCAAGTCGAACTCGAAACCGAAGAGGGTCTTGAGACTCGCTTCGTCTCCACGCCTACGGGTATCCCGTTGGATACGCAGGAGAAACTGGAAACCAATAGCCGCAATTCCAACTTTGCGGCTTTCCAGGGAGCTCGCAATGATCTGCTTGATCAGATCATGGAGGTCTGCAATGGCCTGGCTCCGGGCGAAGAGAAGCTCATCACCGGCCTGACCATTCAGGTTCGCCGAGTTAACGGCGATCAGCCGGCCATCAACGTCGAATCCAACCCGTTCCGGCGTAAGCTGAGCCTGGTGGGTTAAGACCAATCCACTACGCATAAAGAGCAGGGGAGCATCCTTCGGGATGCTTCCCTGCTCTTTTTGATACTCGATAGGTTCAAGGGAGGGTTTCAACTCTCTAAAACCTAAGTTCAACTTATCAGATAAGTTTGGCGAGACAAACCCTAAAGCATATATCTATATTCCGAACCAATAAGGAAGGAGGCTCTAATGTTCAAGATATATTGGAGTCTCTTTGGCTCCAATCTTGATTTCATGTGGCATGTTCTCATACTGCCACCTTCCGAACACCAGTCCATCGCAGCGGACTGGAGCCAGAATGGCCTTGGGCAAACCCAACCCTCAACCCGAGGTTATCGCAAGATGACCTGGATTGAGTCCGTACTGGGGTGAGCCCAGTATAAATTCCTGAGAGAAGTTCTCAGTTTGTTTCCCTGTGTTTAGAACATTTAGAAACTCTAACCTAAGTCTATCCCAACATTAGCCGGGTAGTAAGTCGTGGCTCTATGGAGCACGCATGTAAGGCAGCCTCTTTGAGGCATAGGGATCAGCCTGCTTTCAGTGGGGTTGAGCAGTAATCAACTCCACACCGTCACAGGATTAGATCCTGTCTGAAGAGGCTTATTAAGCCGAAACGGTGGTTCGAAACCCGAGTAAACTACAGACACGAGATAATCCAAGTCCTGAGCATGACTTTAATAAAAGGCTCAACAACTTTACGAACATGCAGTTCGAGTCTGCTCGCTGATCGAGATTAGGTAAAGGGAAGGTTCAAATCCTTCAGGCCCTGAAAAAGCCTTTGTATCCCTTGGTAGGGAAGATCATGGACGTGAGTGGTAGCGAATAGTGCAAGGACTATTCGCTCGTAAGCCTGACCTTCGCAGAGGGCCACTCATTTCTATCTAATACATCACCCAAAGGAGCTTCACGCATGGGTAAGCATGATCAGCATGACTTCCACGTCATCACTTATCGATTGTACCTACACCACTTAAAGCGTGTTGAGTACGATCGAAGACGAGCCAAGAACAGAGCCAAGAAGCTCGAGAACTATGGATTCTTACTCTTTAAGGAGATCATGCAATGAACTGCACCATCTGTGGTTATGAGGTTTCCTTGGTTCCCTCTGCTAAAGAGCGAACCAAGAAGATCGGAGGCAAGTCTGAAGACTACATCAAGCTGTTCCCAGTGCATGTGCAATGTGCTCTGGACAAGCGAAGGCAAGAGACTCTCGAACTCATCAGGAGATGCTACAGTGACTAACCCAGTGCTCATCATGGACGGCAAGGGCGCCTATCCCTCGAACTTGGACTCAGCGATAGCCGAGCAAGATCACTACTACAATGGCAATAGGTTTCCTGAGATTGACAGCATCTGGTTAGCCAAAGATGGCCGGCGAGTAAGGATCTGTAAGATCATAAACACAGTCTGGACTCAGACAGGCTGGACAGCCAAGCTCTTCGTGCTACCGCCTCACACATATCGTCAAAGACGTTGGACCCAAGCCGAAGGCTCGTCCTTCACGTCTGGATTTTACAAGCTGGAGTCAAACTGATGGCCAAGAGTGTGTTTGTGTTTGGTTCCAATGAGGCTGGAATCCATGGAGCTGGAGCAGCCAAGACTGCCTACGAGAAACATGGCGCTCGTTTTGGTAAGTCCTACGGCCACTATGGTGATTCGTTCGCCATTCCCACCAAGGATGAAGACATCCAGTCGCTCTTGCTCGAGCGAATCGCTCAGTATGTTCAGGGATTCTTGGCCTATGCCAAGGGTCACCGAAAGCTGACCTTCCGTGTCACCCAGATAGGTTGTGGCCTGGCTGGGTTCTCTCCCGCTCATATTGCTCCTCTGTTCAAGAATGCATCCTTGAACTGCGAGTTTGACGAAGCTTGGAAGCCCTATCTGGGCGACCATCACACCTATTGGGGAACGCTATGAATAAGAACAAGAACCTACCTCTGAAAATGCAGCGTCAATTCCATCGCAGTGATTACGAGAATGGACAGCTTGAGGTGGTCTTCACCAATGCTGGACATCTCGCTGACTCGTGGAACTATGCCAACTTGATTGGCAAAAGTGTCGAGTTCGAACGAGGCATGATGAGCTTGCTTCGTATTGCTTTGGGTCGAGCTGTTCCTCATGCAGATATGAAGGGACGTTCGTGCAAGATCACCATCAGTCCGGATTTTTATAATGTTCCTTCGTTCCTTTGGCAGGAAGAAAAGGGCATGATCGGTGGACTGATCTTCCACTCACACTCTCAGGAATGGGGGATTCACACTTGATCAAGCAATACGACTTTACTCGTAGGGCGCTTAATGCGTCCTACTCCAACCGCACCTGCAAACTGGGATCCATGAAGGGAACTCTGAAGCAGGCTATCAAGCATGCTCTCGAACTCTCTGACAAAGAGGGGCATGAGATCAGCGTCATAGATCGAGACGACAACATCTTAGTAGGTTGTGTCTGGCAGTATAAAAGTGAGGTAGGTAAGATCACCCTCTTGAAAAGCCACACTAAGGATATGATGGAGCTAGTCTCGTGAATATCGAAATGTTCAGCATCCGGCACAAGTCCACGGGAAACTATCTGCATGCCTCATGTCGTGGTCGAGGGATGACTCAGAATGAGCCCTACCCTATAGAGGGTAAGATACTCCCAAGGATGTTTCCGACCGAGAAGTCTGCATCCAAAGCCCTCCAGTGCTGGTGCAGAGGACGCTACAACATTAATTATGGGGATGAAGGCAGCTTTTGGACTGGCAAGATCACACCAGTTCCCACTCGTGTCTTCGAAGACATGGAAATTGTAACCATCACAATGGAGATCCCATGAGCATCGATGTCAGCAAAATCAAAGTGGGAGACACCGTCTGGGTTAAGGCTGTCGTCGTCATGACCGATCCTGGTGACATCAACCACCCAATCCAGGCGGTTGTACTCGATTATCCTGAGGAACCCCACGACTTCTGGCCCTGCCTTAAGAACATCGTCGGCTGGGAAAAGCAAAAACCTCTCCTTCGTATTGGAGCCATAGTGAAGGGCGGAAGACGCGAATACCAGGGTGAAGTGTTTGCGTATGACAATAAGGAAGTCGTCATAAAGTGTGTGGATCACGGATTCATAGTGCTTAAAATTGACGAGATAGAGGTGCTGTCATGACCATCAACACAAGCACGGAAGCGGTGAAGGCCATAATCTATGGCCTTCGCCAGCTTACAAACGAATGGGTAGCTAGTAACGCTGCCAACCTGATCGAAGCCCTATTGGCGGAGAGGGATTGTAGCGAGACCAAGCTCATCTCCGGAGGCGCCGCTTGGGCTGATCATGTCGCGGTGACGATCGCGCTCGAACAGGCCGATCCGAAGGGAAACTTATAAAGAACACGGCAAGGACGATGAGCAAGGCCAGTGGTGGGCGCGAAGTGAGAGCGGTGAACAATTCACATTCTGGATTGAAGGCGAATAGCCGTAAGCGCGGGGTAATATACGCTTAGAAATCGGGTTTATGTTGGTTGACTTTTAAGACATGGTCGCTACATATCCCCCATTAGCCACTGGATGGGTGAGCCTAACGGCGACAGGGCTAACGTGCCGGCGCAAGTCGGTTTCTCTGTGAGAACTCAAGACGGTCCCGTGCGAAACTCCGGTTTCAGAGATAGCCCCTGCGGGGGCTATTTTCTTTTTATCGTCTGGATTGGGCCGCGTATGATCGGCTGGTTCAAGGCGGTCTTTTCGATCAGCGTGTTGAATCTTACCGGCGACATCTGATCGGCGCGGCGAAGAGGTTCGCGATGATGATGAAGATGAACTCGCCTACTCGGTTAAGTATGACAACTGGCCCTCCCGAGAGCACGCACTCAAACTCGCTGCCGCCGCCATCCGCGCTCTCCCGCTCTCTCCACAACCAAGGAAGATTGAACCACGGAGAACACTATGACTACCACAGAACCTGACACACTTACTTTTGAGTATGAAGAACATGGCTTCTGTCGAGTCATGTTTTCTAGGAAGTTCGAGGGCAAAAAGTTCTACTACTGCTGGCAGGAAGAAGCAAAAGGCACCTTCGAATTCTATCGATGTTCTAAGGATGGGGAGCCTTCCCACAAGGTCAACGGCTGGGGTGGAATTACTGCCATCGATCAGACACCTGCCAATCCTGGTAAGACCGATACAGGTCGAGCCCTGAATGTTTTCATCCTCAAAAACAGGAAATGAACATGGACACCGAGATGCTATGTGAGGTTATTCCGCAACAGACGCTGGTGAATCATCAGATCGAGCTCGAGCGGCTCTACTCCAAGAACCAGACAATCCCCAGGATTAGGGCTGAGTTCCAGAACTGCGAACAGGCCAGCTTCACGGACTATCTCATTGAGAGTGAGATCCCTGTGAATTTTGGTTTGGATCTCTTGGTTCAAATGGCTTTGCACAAGAAAGCCTCGTTGCAGACGCTCATTGGGCTTTTGATCAAGCATTTCAACGATGCTCAGACCACGGCTGACATGCTCCTGAAGGCATCCTTGGCGGATCTCGTAGACTGGGATCCCACCATCAAGATGTTCATCGTCAAGTTTGAGATCACCCAGGAAGTCCAAGACGATCTGGATCGGTTTCAGTATCCCTTGCCTATGGTGGTCGAACCCAGGGACATAAAAAAGAACACAGACACAGGCTACTTCCTGAACCAAGGAAGCGTGATCCTTCGTAACAATCATCATGCGGATGATGTCTGTCTTGATCATCTAAATAGGATGAACAAAATCAAGCTCACTATCAACGCTGACACTGCTCAGATGATCAAGAACAAGTGGAAGAATCTCGACAAGTGCAAAGAAGGTGAAACGCGAGAGGACTTTGAGAAGCGCAAGAAAGCCTTCAAAAAGTATGATCGTACAGCCAAAGATGTGATGAAAGTGCTCATGGAGCACTCAGATCACTTCTACATCACCCACAAATACGATAAGCGTGGACGAGTGTATTGCCAGGGCTATCACGTCAATTACCAGGGAACTCCTTGGAACAAAGCAGTAGTGGAGCTTGCTGACAAGGAGCTGGTCGAATGAATGAACCTAGCTTCGTGGATTACCTCAATGGCGTTGGCCGATCCGGAGGAGCATTCGTCACAGAACGAACAGGTCTCCGCATCTATGTTAGAAGATCGCTTAGAGCCAAGGGAGCTTACGACCTCGCCAATGTCAATGTTCCCGAGGATAGGCAAAAGCAAGGCATCTTCACTCGCTTTCTGATTGAGTATGCCAATATTTCCCTTCGCATTGAAAATGTAAACAACACTATCTTAGAGAAGTGGTTGCTTCGACACAGCGAATGGACAGTTGAAGATTCCGACCGGATCGGCTTATCTGCATCGTATCTGAACAAAGCATTTGTAAATGCTTATAGGAAGGAGTTGGTCGAATGAGTAGCACCCACACCAAGGCCGACTACAAGAAGTCCACGAAGTTCGAAGACTCTCCCAAAGAGATCAAGCAGCGGGAAGAGCGCAACAAAGCTCGCTACGATATGAAGAAAAAGGTTGGAGCCAAAGCCTTGAAGGGTAAAGATGTGGATCACAGGGATCCACTCCGGAAGGGTGGCTCCAACATGCCGAGCAATTGGGATCTTCGTAAAATTGGACCCAACAGAGGCGATAACAGATAGTAGAAGCGATGGACAAACCAGAACGTAAGAATTTCACAACAAAAGAGCAGTTCTTTCTCGCATGTGAGAAATGGCTCCTCGCTCAACATGATGCCCATGTCTGGGAATACCGAGCATGGAAGAAGATTAACGCCGGATTAGCACAGCGGTAGTGCAGTGGTTTTGTAAACCGAAGGTCGGGGGTTCGATCCCCTCATCCGGCACCATAGATACCCACGGCGCTTTAGCCCCCAAAAACTAACTCAAAGCGCCCCGCATGTCGGGGCGTTTCTGTGTCCGATAACCTTCCATTATTGGACATAGTGAAAATTCTGATTTTCACTCGCTCGCAAGTACATACCGAGCAAGTCTTCCAACAGTAAGGAAGACCACGGCACAGAATATTCCACCCATCATCGACCCTGAGTCGAAATTCATACTGTGTTGGATCAAAAGCCATAGCTGCGGCAACGACACACACACAATTGAAACACCGGCCATGAAGCAACTGAGCCAAAAGAGTGCTCTGCCTAATCGTCTCAACACGTTTATTCTCCCAACCTATTCAACCTTATGGAGCTTATGATGCAAAGGTTCACGGGACGTCAATACCTACAGATCGACATCGCCAACAATTTTGGCTTGGACAAGAAAACCTGGGCTGAGCGTCTTGCTTGGTTCGATCTCCACAAAGACCATCTCCTTGAAATGCTTCAGCAAGCTGAAGAGCCTGCGCTCTATTACGCCGGCGTCAGAGCCTATGAGGCTATCCTCCGGGGAGAAGCTATTGGTTACCCCATTGCACTGGACGCCACCTCGAGTGGCCTACAGCTGCTAGCTGCTCTCACTGGCGATCGTTCCGCCGCACAACTCAGCAATGTCGTAAAGCAACCTGATGGCGATCATCGTTCGGACGCTTACACAGTCGTCTATGATGATATGTGCAGCCAGCTTGGGGAAACCTCCAAGATCGTTCGTGACGACACCAAGCGTGCCATTATGACGAGCCTCTATGGCTCAAAGGCTGTTCCCAAGGAGGTCTTCGGCGAAGGCAAGCAGCTCCAGGTGTTCCTAGAGACGATGACTCGTTTGGCTCCTGGAGCTTGGGAGCTCAACGATACCTTCGTCAGCATCTGGGACGGAAATGCTCTCACGAACGATTGGGTGCTTCCCGATAACTTCCATGTCCATGTCAAGGTTATGACCCTGGGCAGCGATACGGTGCAGTTTCTGAATGAGCCGTTCGAAGTGTTCCAGAAGATCAATGCCCCTATGAAAGATGGTAGATCACTTGGAGCCAACACGATTCACTCTCTTGATGGGATGATCGTCCGAGAAATGTCTCGACGCTGTGACTATGACGCCAACTGGATCACGCTCATTCGCGAGATTCTCGACGACGAAGTGGTCTCTCACTTCGCCACCAAGGAGCAGAAGCGTGAGGCTCACCTAATGGTAAACCTACTTTGGACTCACTTCAAAGAATCGGGTTATCTCTCGGCCCGCATCCTGGATTATCTCGATAGCGACACTATCGTCTTCGTGAACGCTAACGAGATTCACAAGCTGATCGATTCGCTACCTCTGAAGCCATTCAAGCTTCTGAGCATTCACGACTGCTTTCGGTGCCTTCCCCAGTATGGCAACGATCTCCGTTGGCAGTACAACAACCAGCTTCATCTGATCGCCAAGAGTAACTTGCTCAGCTTCCTGCTGAGCCAGCTGCTCAAGCGTGACGTTCAGATTGGCAAATTAGACGAGACGCTCGCTCTTGATATTTTGGAGAGCGACTACGCCCTATCTTGATTAAGAGGAGGGATGAGAAAACCTAACGTACACACCCTCACCCTCCTATTTAGTCTTATGTTTGGGGTAAGTTCCCAAGCAGAGACGGTAAGAGCCTCCTGGTATGGCGGCAACAGCAAAGAGCGTCTCAGCACACACACTGCTTCTGGGCAGAGGTTCAATTCCTCTGCCCTCACAGCAGCACATCGGAGTCTCCCTTTTGGGACCAGGCTCCAGGTCACCAACATCTCGAATCACCGATCCACCATCGTCACTGTCAACGACAGAGGCCCTGCCGCTTGGACAGGACGGTCACTGGATCTCTCCAAAGCAGCAGCAGCTCAGATTGGTATGCTTGGTTCAGGCATAGCCAAAGTGAGCATAGAACAGGTGAAATAATATGGATGAACAAGTCAAGACGCTTATGGACGCCTTGAGCAAAGCCGTTTTGGCTTTGAACAGTGCCCCTCGTTTCAAAGTTTCGAGCGAGAGTATGGACAGCTACCAGATCGCTGCACAGTGTACGCATGTGCTCAACATAGCTGGTGCTAGGGCGAATGTTCAGACCCGAGACATCGGACTGGCTATTCGGGACTTCTGCATTGATCGACATATCTCAGTCTTTACAGAAGACATCAAGGGTAACCTCACGGAACATGAGTCGGAACGCAGCATCAATTCTATTAATGCGCACGATCCGACTAATCTGATTTTCTCTCTCGACAATGGGCAAGAGTTTATCGTGAAGGTCATTGCAGTATGTTCCTGAAATTCAAGATCTGGTGGAAGCAATGCTGGTGCTCTCATGAAGAGTACCCCGATGGGTTACATTCCTATCGCTGTCGCAAGTGTGGACAAGATTGGTTTGAATGATGAGCACTCGAACCAAATACAAAATGGTCTGCCCCCGTTGTGGGTCAGAGGATATTCGACAAGACGCCAATGCCCATTGGAGCATTCCTAAACAGGCATGGGTTGTCTCCGAGGTCTTTGGCGACATCACCTGCAATGATTGCTGTGATGACTACGACTACGCCGAGAAGATCGAAATAACAGTGAAGGAATCCACTTGACCAAACGCAAATTTGCTAACGACCTTGGAGTCATAGTGCTGCTCTTCGCTTTGTTGTGCCTACTTGCCTGGAGCCTGCCTGCCAAAGCTGCTGATGCAGCTATTGGAGATAGCATCGCCCTGGGAACAGGGAATGCTCTGCACATCGAGACCTATGCTCGTCAGAACATGGGTAGCTGCTGGATCGAGGTCCAGACGCCACTCAAGAACTTCGATCATGTTGTGATCTCTGCCGGCATCAATGATCCTCCGGGATCTTGTCTCCAAGGCATTCGTCAGAAAGTGAAAGCTGGTTCTGTCACTTGGATTGTGCCAGCCGCCATCAATCCAGCCTACAAGCATGTGCTGAATATCGCTTCAGAATATGGCGACAAGGTTGTCTTCTACACCTGCCTTGGCGGGTGTTCAAAAATCAACTTCCATCCCGGCTCCTATGCCGAGGTCGCTCACAACGTCAAAAGGAGTTGGGGTGAATAACGATCAACCACTATTCGACCGCTTCATAGCTATCTGTGAGCTAGTCGAAGCTTTGGAGAAGGATCCCGGTCCCTACAAAGGATGTGCGGCTCAAATCGCATCGGAACTGATCGACGAGGCCATCGGCATTGAGCTCTTGGCTAACGCAGCAAAGGCGCTTCGTAATGCTCTCAAAGATACCGTCTCAATGTTGGAAATCTATACGAACCCGTCTCGACGCATGGAAGGATTCCCCCGTGGGGAAGCTCTTTCGGCCATCCGAGACGCCAAGGCAGCCCTTGCGGCAGCTGAAGGGCGAGCCGAATAGAAAATTTAGGAGCTTTTGAATTGAGTGATTTCATGAAACGTCTGCGAGAACTCGCAGCCACCAAACCCACTCGGAACGCCTTGAGTGAATGGACTGTTCCGGTCCTGCCTAGTGATCTAGCCAAGCTCTTAAAGCGTTATGATTCATCTGTCCGGTCACGGGTTTTATTCCTGGATGGTCAGAAGGTGATCGTCGATGAGTGATTGGCTCGTCTGGGCCAAGGGCCTGAAGGGCGTAGAAGCCACGGTTTTCCGTGGGGGAGATCGTCCAGCTATCTCGCTTGACGAGAAGAAGCACAAGATTGGAGATCCCATCAAGCTCTCCACAGAGCATGAGAAGCTCACCCTCGATGAGCTGGTAGGGATCTATCTACCCCCAGTTATTGCCGAGTGAGTTACTACGATGAAGAGGAGGAAGACGAGTATCTTCCTCCAACTCGAGAGTTTGGCTATGACCACACTCTCGAGAGTGACATCAACTGTTGGGATCCCAAAACAGTAAAAGAAGCCACCCGGCTTGTGAAGCACTTTAAGACCAATGTTCGCCAGCGATGGGAACACTATGGCCTAGCCAAATTTACTGGCATGTGCAAACGCAAGCGAAGCTTCACACTCACACCTACTGGCAGAGACTATGCCCAGAAACTTTTGGAGCAAGAACGTGCATTCAACCAGGGACATACCTAGAGACGTTTATGAACGACGAATCAGTGAGCTGCTCAAGGCCAACAACGAGCTGCTCGAACGAGCCAGGAAGGCCGAGAGGCTCACAGAGCAACTCAGAGATTTGGTCCACGAAGCAGCAGGCAACACGTTCAGAGCTCGACTCGCTTTGAATCAAGCAGGACTCTCTTGATTTTGTTCCTTGGTTCTGTGGTATCTTGTAGGAACTGATTTGCCTACAGGGGATACCAATGACCGACAAAGATGAAGACCGTCTCAACATCACCACCATTAGCGTGCATTCGATCACACCTGAACAGGTGGAGGCCGAGGCCAAGCGTTTCGCCATGAGGACAGGGGGCATTCTCCTCATGGCCATGGCTGAGCGAGGGATCACCGAGAAGCAGCTTGCATCCATGCTGGAGGTAAGCTCAAAACAGATCCGAAACCAACTCATAGGCGAAGCCTGGAGAAGCTATCTCCCAATAGCTGCGCTGTGCTTAGCTCTGGGGATCAAGATGGATCTAAGAACTCAACAGAATTAGGGAAGTGTCCAGCCGGCTGGATCCATACATCCCTAGTCAGCACCTGAGCATGTGCCATCGCCATGATGTGATGTGATGTGAAAGCTAAAAGGCTCCGTGTTACCCACGTAAGTGCAGCAATCAGCCTGTGGATAGTCTGGAAGTAAACTCTACAGAAAGAATTCAAGAATCCCAAAACTTATCGACAACCTATCTACAAAAGGATTGTTGATAACCTAGGGATGTGTTCAATGGATACCACGCTAAAACCCGTGACGGACTGGAGAGACAGTCAGTGCGGTCTCTACTCATATGACCGATTTAGCCCGTTACTCAAAAGAGTGACGGGCTTTTTCATTTCTGAACCAAGGAAAACACAGTGGCCGACATCAATAATATTTATCGCTGCGGACCTCGACAGACTCAAGCTCTTATCGAGGAGATTCTATTCGCTGGTTTGGTTCCCTTCGTTCGGAGCTCTCCAGGGATGGGCAAGAGCTCGCTCTTCCGGAATGTCACTAGGATCGCAAATCTTCATATGATCGATCATCGAGCCAGCACCTCGGATCCGACTGATTTCTCAGGGCTTCCTAACTTCGACGCCAATGGCATGGCTCGCTTTGCGCCATTCTCCGAACTGTTCCCTTTGCAGAGTACGCCTCTGCCCAAGGGCAAGGATGGATGGCTGATATTCCTGGACGAGTACAACGCTGCTTCGAAGCAGGTTCGTGCAGCTGCTTTCAAGCTGATCTTGGACCGGATGATCGGCCAGCATCCGCTTCATGAGCGTGTAGCCATTGGTTTGGCTGGAAACCTGGACACTGACCGTTCGATCACCACGGCGATCTCAACGGCCGAACAGTCCCGACTAATCCATATTGAGATGATGATCGTCTTCAATGAGTGGCTTACGGATGTGGCTCTCAAGGAAGATTATGATCCTCGGATCATTGCATTCCTGAGCCAATACGAGTCCTACCTAATGGACTTCAAGCCTTCCCACACTGAGAGAACCTTCTGCTGCCCTCGTACCTGGGAGTTCATGAACGCTCTGGTAAAGGGCAAAGATGTCACTGACAGCAAGGCTGTGCTCTATGCCGGCACCATCACTTCTCTTGTGGCTGTTGAGTTCGTGCAGTTCTGTCAGATCTGGAAGAAGGTGATCAATATCCGGCAGATCATCAATGATCCCAAAGGCTGTGAAGTTCCTCAAGATGTTAACCTCAAGTGGGCTACTGTTGGCCACATGATGGACAAGATCGAAGATAGCAACTTCGCTGATCTAGCCACCTATGCCAATAGGTTCAGCTTGGATTTCCGAGTGTTGTTCTATCGATCCACCATGGTGCGTCACAAGCACCTTCGTCGGCATCCTGACTTCATCAACGGAGCCATCGAACTGTCGAAGTATCTCCATGACTGAGACCCAAGCCAAATATGTCGATGATCTGGATCTTACAAAGGATCTGGATCGCACCAAAAGCAAAGTGTTCTTAAGCAACACAGCTGCTTTCCTTGGTTCGATAATGTGCTCTCTAGCCTTCATATGGGACAGAAGCATCGAGACAGCCTGCACAGATGGGCTCTCAATCCATTGGAGTCCAGACTACTTCATGAGTCTGCCTCCTGACTCACGTAAGACAGACCTCAAGCACGAACTCTGGCATAATGCTCTGCTACACCAGGTACGACGTGGAGCTCGTTGCCCTGACGTATGGAACATTGCGTGTGACATCAAGATCGACCTGATGTTAGAGGCTGGTGGCGATACGTTCGAAGGTATCAAAGGTGTCCTCTCTTGGCCCAATCTCAATGCTCACCAGTATGTGGGTTGGGTTGAGGAGGACATCTATGACCATCTTCAAAAGAATGGTCCTGCTCCGCCTCCGGATTACGTTCTTGATCTCAAAGAATGTGATCCTACTCAACTGGCCAAAGCCATCAACAATGTGGTCAAGGCCGTTCAGCAAGCCAAGCTCGCTGGTCCTGGCAATATGCCTGGGGATCTCGAGCTGCTTATCACCAAGTTCCTAGCGCCTATAGTACCTTGGGAGAATTACCTACACCGATTCATGCAGGATCTGGCGGAAAATGGGTACACCTGGAAGAAGCCCAATCGTCGTCACCCGAAGATTTATCTGCCTTCGAGCTACACAGAAGATGGGGCTCTCAGCCATTTGGCCTATTTCGAGGACACATCCGGATCTATCACGGATAAAGACGCTCTGAGATTTAACTCAGAGTTCAAGTACGTGAAAGACACCTATTGTCCTGAGCTAATGTCTCTCATCCAGTTTGACGAAATCATCCAGCATGAACAAGTCTACACGAAGGATGATCCGTTTGAACAGGTAACGATCTATGGTCGTGGTGGGACTTCATTGGTTCCTGTACGAGAATGGATCATAAAAAACAAGCCCACTGCTGCTATCATATTCTCAGATATGCAGTGCAATCCTATGGAGCCTATGGGCTTTGAGATCCCTATTCTTTGGGTTTGCATTAGCAACAGGAAAGCAACAGTGCCGTTTGGACAGATCATTCACATAAGCTGAGCTTCCTACAAGTTAGCTCTAGTTAAGTGAGCATCTATTCTATTTGACGGGAAGCAGGTATAGAGTTTTCGTCTCTTAGAGAAGGTACACACAAATGTCTGATCTACCTCCCGGCATCAATGCCAATGGTTTCACATATGTTGCTCCGAACAATGCTCCGCAGTTCACGCCTCTGACGCCTGGTCAGCATGGTGTCTCGATTGCGGCGGCCACCTCCCTGACGATCCCGACCGGCGCTACTTTCGCCACCGTCATCGTCTCGGGTGCGGCTGCGAAGTACACCACAGATGGCACCACCACCCCGACTGCTACCATCGGCGAACCTGTCGTTGCTGGCGGCACTGTCAGCCTTGCTGGAGCCACCGAGGTCGCCAATTTCAAAATCTTTGGAACTGGCGCCACCATCGACGTGGAATACTTCAAGTAAGCCAAAGACTACACCAAGGGAAGCATCCTGCTTCCCTTGGCTAAACAGGAGCTATTTCTAATATGGTTGTAAATGGTAAGACGTTATTAGACTTTGCCCCTATCAAATCCATGCTGACATTCAAGCAATATGAGCATGGTGTGAGTTATGGCTTCAGCGAAGCCGGCTATGACATTCGGATCAAGCAGAACATCAGCCTAGATCCAGAGAATCGCTTCAACATTGCTTCTGCGATTGAAGAATTTAGTATGCCCAATTTTCTAATGGGCATCGTACACGACAAGTCCACCTGGGCTCGTCGTGGGCTCTCAGTGTTTAACACTGTGATCGAACCTGGATGGAAAGGTTTCCTGACCCTGGAGCTCGTCTACCATGGGCCTGGAACCCTGCATATCAGTGCTGGTTCTGGCATTGCGCAGGTTATTTTCCATGAGGTTACTGACCCCATTGTATATATGGGAAGGTATCAGAACCAAGAAGACAGGCCGGTAGCTGCAATTTCTGCTTAAATATAGCCTGAACTTGTAAGATACTGCTTGTTCCATCGGTTGACTTTGCATAAGTTGACCTCGTTGAAAGCTTTCAAACAGAACAAGGACTACGCATATGGCCAAGAGTGGTGGAAAAATGGGCAGCAACAGTGGAGCGATTCCGAAGTCGGCTGCGGTCAAGGGAAATCAGAAGCCTGCGGGCAAGGGCTTCGGCAGCGGCAAGCGAGCGATCGGCGCCGTTGCGGGTCAGGGCAAGTCCAGCAAGTCTAGCTGAACCACTGATCCTCAAAATATGTCTACCTGAAAGGCAGTCTTCGGACTGCCTTTTTTGTTAAGGAAGCTAAAATGGGTATATTTGGGGGTTGGCTTGCCGGTGATAGCAACATCACCAGCAAACCCAAGAAGGTAACAACAATCGAATGTCCCGATTGTCATACCAGCATACTCAAGCGAGGTGGTAAGAAACGCTGTTCAGCTTGCTCTGATCTCCACCAAAGAGCCCAGAAAAAGAAATATCGTGAGGCACACTGCTAATGAGCTGCCATGTTACTCTTCCTGGTTCATCCCTGATCGCTAAGACCGAGCCGCCTCTGAAATACTGCCATGGCGACATTCATCGGATGATGGCCCCTTTACCAGAGGCTAAGTTCGTCACGCAGCGTAAGCAAAAACGCTATATACGAAAGTCTCGAGCCAATCCTGATGATCCCTACAAGCATGTCGTCTGGACAACGGAACACATCGAAGAAGTTCGTCGGCTTCTGGATCTAGGAACCAGTCGAGCCAAGATCGCCGAGGCGTTAAATCTCAAATTCCCGCAAACTGATCCAGATGTTTTCTTCACGAAGAATTCTGTCATCGGTATCCTTGCCAGATTGGCTGGCTACATAAAGAAAGACAGACTGTAATGTCTACAGTTGTACTCATCAATTGCGAATACCGATTGAATGATCGTGTTCGAAAGAAGAAAGGCTCAAGCTGGCAAGGCCACATTGTTGGCTTTTACCAGACGAGACTCACCCCCGAAGGTTACTGCATTGAGAGTGAGCGAGAACCTGGCAGTGTGCAACTCTATCCTCTCGAGGCCATTGAGAGCGTACCATTCAATGAAGGAAAACGAAATGAATTTTGATTTTAGTTCAGCCCTCAATCACATGAAAGCTGGCTTCCGTGTCTCTCGAGCCGGTTGGAATGGCAAGGGCATGTGGCTGACAATCATCGATGCAATCCAAGGGGAGCAGCTTTCACTCGATCTCCAGGAGCTTAACGATGGCAAGAAGATCGAGCTACTCCAATGGATCGGCATGAAGACGGCGGACGACAAGTTCGTTCCTTGGCTCGCTTCACAGACTGACATGCTGGCCGAGGACTGGGGCGTTGTCGGATTGAATTGACCAGAATCGCTTAACGGTTCACCTTGACGCTTCGCGAATCCTCGCGAAGCAGGAGACCGTTAAAATAGAAACGGCCCATCAGGCGCCAACCTGACAGGCCGTGATTCACATAGAGGCTTTCGCACCCCAACAATGCGAAGGTCTCACAATCCACACTGAAGTGCAAGCTCTCAGCGAATGGAGTTGTGTGATCTTTTTTAACGGCCCCACTCAGGGGTCACACATGAGTAAGAGAGAGAAACTTTTCGGTATTGGAAGAGCTATCCCATTGGATCGAGAAGCCAAGATTCGGATCTTGCACCGGGGAAAAGCCCTGATGCATCGAACCAATAAGGGAAAACACTATGGAATCATCACCGCCAAGGCTTTTGCGGTCCTCAGAGCTCTCCTTTATGGCTTTCATAACGCTGGTTCGGGCAGGTGCTTCCCATCCTACGAAGCCATTGCCGTGGCAGCAGACTGTGCTCGAAGCACTGTCGCGGAAGCCATCAAGACACTGGAGAGAGCCCAGCTCCTCACATGGCATAATCGGATCATCCGAGACAAAGGCATTGTGGTGAGAACCTCCAACGCCTACCAGTTCGTAGGCGAGGCATCCAAGTCCGAGGATCGGACAGGAACACAGACCAAGATCTTACATTCTTTGGATCCACTTTTAGAAGCCTCGATTCAGAGGCTCAAAGAGGCTTTCCAGAATAAGAATTCGCTTCAGCTAGGATAGCTGAAGCCTTTATCAGAACAATCACGTCCGTTTTTTGGGTCGATAACCCATCAAGCGGCGCTTTTGCACGTCTGTATTTCCCCAACACTTGAACCAAGGAGCTTAATTATGCAGGTCAATCACACCGCTGATCATATCACTCACGCTTTTATAGGCGGTCACAAGACCATCGAATTTGGCATCTCCAACAGTGCGGAGTTCTTCCAGATCCTGAGCTCCACGCTCTATTCCGACCAACACCTGGCTGTCGCTCGTGAGGTTCTCTGCAACGCCTGGGATGCTCACATTCGGGCCGGTATCCAGAACACGCCCATCGAAGTCACAATCACTGACGATATGATCTGTGTTCTGGATCATGCCTACGGAATCCATCCTGATCGGATTGGGCCGCTACTAGGTACGTATGGCGGCACCGACAAGACCAACAACGGTCAAGAGACTGGTGGCTTTGGTCTCGGGTTCAAGGCTCCCTTCGCTTACACGGATCATTTTGAGGTGATCTCTTGTCACCTCGGAACCAAGACCATCTACAATGTGTCGAAGAATTCCGCCGACAAGAATGGCAAACCGGGAATCACACCCATTGTGGTGCTTCCGACCACAAAGACTGGCCTTCGGGTTAAAATTCCTCTGAAGGAACTTAAAGACAGCAGAAAGTTCATCGACCTGTTCAAACATATCGCCCGCAATGGCGAGATGAATGTCACTGTAAATGGTGATCCAGTAGATGTTCTGCCGATGTCTAAGTCACAATCCAACTGGCTTATCACTACCGAATATCCGCTTAGTTCAGAAGAAAAAGTGTTCTTACGCTATGGGAACGTGATCTATCCAGTTAAGCGAGTGCTGGCTTACGATGACCAATATACAAAGGTGAGGAGTTTCCTATTTAACCTCAGTGGTAAGCATGGGCATAGCCAATACAATATCATCTTCCAGGCTGAGCCAAACACAATCTCGGTCACACCATCTCGTGAGTCCTTGTCTATGCAGGAACACACGAAAGATACGATCAGAACTTTGCTTGATGGGTTCTTGAATGAGAAGCTCGATGAGCAGATCGCCAAGGAATCCGTGGATCTACTCAAGCTCGGAATTGAGAAATCCATTGAGAATCGTCAAATTGGCGATCTGATGCGAGATGACCGGATTATGCCGGGACTCACGATCAACACCTCAATTCAAGACTTCACTTATATCACCAATGCCTCCGAGTTGGCGGGGCAGTTCACACGTCAAACCTATCCCAAGACTGACGCCTTCTGGCGTCAGGATATGGAGCTTCGGATTGATGCAGCCATCACTCTGGGAATTGGTGACCGTGGCCACCTGAATGAAGTGAAACGCTGGACATCCAAAACAACGGCGACCAGAGAAAGCACTCACTACAACTATCCTTATATTTGGTTTAAGAAGCGAGTCCTTCGCCCTCTGTATAGGGATATAGTCGCTGACCCTGTAATGGACATCAAGCGTCTCTTCATCACCACGGAGAGCAATTTAGACCACCTCCAAAATCCGCTTAGCTACCAGAAAATAGTTTTCAGCAAGTATCTGCCTATCCTTCGCAAGATCGTAGTGATCAGCTATGGAAAGAAAGATCTCTACTGCAACATTCGTAATCACGAAAAGCTGAAAACACTTGGAAAAGCAAGCGACATTTGGATGTATCATGCTCCAAACTCGAAGACCAAGATACAAGCGATCCGAGACTTCTTCACCAAGCGTGGCTTCATCCTCATTGATGAGACCGCCGAAGAAGTCATGGAAAACAAACGAGCAGTATCCGGCTATGTGCCAAAGGCCCAACGTATTGTGAAGCCAAAGGCGCTAGGTCTTCCCGCACTCTCTGGTGTCTATGCATCAGGGAAAACTATCCGTGTAGATAATTGTTTTGATGAAGGTCAACCTCGGGTGGATAACCCGTTGTTCTTTCATCAGATCAAGTTCGCTAAGGCTAGTTGTAGACCCTTCGTGCTGAGTCATTTCAGTGGCACCGGGGCGCTCACTGTCGCCAAGATGTTCGGAGATGTCTGTGCGGTAGTTCGCACCAAGCCGGCAGCTCTAAAACTCAAGGAGGCAGGTTTGTTAGAACTCAATGAGTATGTCGTAAACTATGTTTGCGACAAGGTTACTACATCTCCTAGTTTCCTAGCCTATTGGCCTGAAAGCATTAGTCGGGCTATCGGAGAAAAGGATGGGAGATCCAGAAATGAGTTGATGACCACACTCTTTG
>Ga0302281_10001106_pt1 | contig 19710 bp, 15 predicted proteins | sample III_Fen_E1_2_FD_198762 | JGI IMG/M metagenome (GOLD analysis project Ga0302281, IMG submission 198762) | Peat permafrost microbial communities from Stordalen Mire near Abisko, Sweden - III_Fen_E1_2 | ecosystem: Environmental > Terrestrial > Soil > Wetlands > Permafrost | place: Sweden: Abisko...
ATGGCGGGCATCTCCAGCATACTGGTTCAGGGTCGGCGTCAATGACTGCTGGAGTTCCGTGAGCATACCGGCGGTTGATCCCCGGCCCCAGCCACGGACCGCCAGGCACTCCATCCGGTCGGTGTGGATGGCCGGCGGCAGGCTCGGCTTGATGGCCGGCGCCTGGACAATCAAGCGCCGGTGTTTGAGTTCGAGGTGCCACCGGTCGCGGAGGCAAAGGTGGTAGCGATACGTCACCGGGGCCTGCACCTGAACGGTGGACGTGCCCAAGTCGATCATTCCCCAGCAGGTGCTCAGGTCACTCTTCCGGGTGAACGTTTCGTTGAAGACCGCCGTGGCCAGTTCCAGGTTGAGTTCCTGGGTCAGCTCCGGGATGGCCGAGATGAATCGTTCGGTCAGGTTCTCGGCGGTGAAGGTCGTGGTGGCCGGCGGGGCGGATGTCGTCTGCGTCTGCCGCATCAGCAGCAGGGCGGTCAGGGTGGCACCGCCGGTGATCAGAATCGGGGTGAGATTATGGTTGTCGATAGGGGAACTCCTTTCGGGGAAAACAAAACCCCGGTTGAGAGCCGGGGTTATGCGGGTGATGATCCGAAGACCGACGGATCAAACAAAAGCTATGGCCTTGTCAAAAGCTTATAACACAAACGGAGGGTCTGTTGCAGACTCAACAAATGGCCATTATTTTGGGGCCATTTGGGGACAAAAAATCTTCGGTTGTCTTCGGAAAAACGCCCTGTGACAAAAATTTAATAAACTGAATCGTGCGAATAATCCCTTTATTTTACCGAATCAAAACCGTGTTTTACCAAAGGCAGCCGAAGCTGCTGATTTGGATTCAAATCCCACTCTCTCCGCCAGTTCTTCCCGGCGGTCACGGGGTCCACGGGACGTAACAGAATGTCGTGGAGCGTTCGTTCCGCCCGGCCTGCCGCGCTTCCGTTGATTCTTTCAGCAGCGTTTGAATCGTCGATAACAGTTTAAAAAAATCCAGAGGCTTTTCCAATAGCGCGCTGACGCCCGACGCCACGGCGGAGAAATATTGATTGGGTCGGGCCGTGATCAGAATCACCGGCAGCAGCGGATTTCTCACACACAACTGATTACAGGTTTCCCAGCCATCCTTCAGCGGCATGTTTAAATCCAGGACAATGAGGTCAATTTCGGTGGTGTCCACCAAACCGAGGGCTTCGACCCCGTTGGCTGCCGTCAGTACGGAATAATCTTCCTCCGTTAGGAGACGGCAGAGAATCTGACGGATGGCGGCATCGTCATCCACCAGCAGAATCTTTTGTTTTGCCGTTGCCCCCGAGTTGATCATCGCAACCGGCGCGGACATGTCACCAGCGGCATTCATAAAATTTAACTTAGCTCACGCTTAGCTCACGTTATGTAAATTTTATCCACGGCATTATACCCGCTAACTGATTTTGTTCAACCGGCGTTTTGCCAGTTGGAAAATCGCCGCTGCCGGCCAGGTTGATGGTACACCTCCGGCCGGCCGTGAAAATATCCCGTTGGCAATTTTACGCCGGGGGTTCGCACCCGCCAACCGCTGCAACCATTCACTTCTCCCGGTTCAGCTGGTCGCCGGCTGCCGCACCGAGGGCAGGATATACCTCGAACTCATAAAGGGCCGTGCCATTGGTGTTCACTCGTCGGGTCGAATTCAAGCGCACGTATCGCGCCGCGCCCGACACTGCCAAGTCGTTGATGCCACCAAGACCGTTCGTCGTACCATAAACTTCGGTCCAGGTGTCTCCATCATTAGAAAACTGCACGTTGAATTCCCGGCTGTACGTCGCGTGACCGTAGCCGCTGTCTTTCCAATCCCCGCTTTGCCAGTCCAGCCGGATGCGCGCTAGGTTCTGGACCGAACCCAGATCCACCATCAGCCATTGCGGGTCGTTCTTCCGCGAAGTCCAGCATGAGCGCGGATCACCGTCAAAGGCATTGGCCGGCAAGTTGGAGGATCCGACCGAGGAAGCGGTGGCCGGCTGGTTGAGGGCGAGGTTCAGGGTACCGCAAGTCTGGACCCGGTCCACTTGAATCCAATTGAGATTGAAACCGCCGCCGAGCACTTCGAGGCGCAACGCCCGGCTGCCCGTCCCGCCGGCAATTGGCACCTCGGGCAAAGTCAACGTCTGCCAGTTTTCCCAGCCACCGGTTTGGGGAATTGTCACCGTGCCAAGCACCGTGCCGTCGAGCCGCAACCGCAATTGGCCGCCGCCGGGTTTCGACGCCACCCGGACGCTGATGCGATAAATCGCCGAAGGATCGGGTGGGTTCACGGTGTATTCCAACCAGTCGCCGGTTTTGATCCAAGCGACAATATAACCGCCGCCATTGTCGGTGGTCGGTTCAAGGCCGACATCTTCATTCGTCCGGTAAACGCCGCCGGGATTGCCGACCGTGTCTTTATGGTAAGCCACGCCTTCACCACCGTTGTCATAATTCTCCGCCTCAATGCGCGCCGGCAGCATCGGCACTGTGCCGCCAAAGGGCGCCTGGGATTGCGCGTAAGCTCCAAACTCCTCCAGCCCATAGCCAGCGTCGGGGATTGCTGCCTGCGTACCCACCATCCGCACATACCGGCCCCGGCCGTTGACCAACAAGTCTTCCAGTCCGCCTTGACCGTTTGTGTTTGCGTAGATCGTCGTCCACGTGCTCGCATCCGTTGAAAGTTGGATGGTGTAGGCCGACGCATAGTTGGTGTTCCATAGCAGACGGACCCGGGACAAATCCTTCATGAGGCCGAGGTCCACCATGAACCATTGCTGGTCGCTGGTCGCCGTACTCCAGGCCGTCGTCGAATCGCCGTCCACGGCGGCCGGGGCGGAACTGCTTCCGGAGGAGGCCGAAGCGGCTCGATGCATCGCCGCGTTGGCCAGATCGCTTGACGGCACGGCGGCTACGGTGAACGAACCCTGCAAACGCAAATCGCGGGAAGAGGCCCCGACCATGACCTGAAACGTCCCCGGTGTCACCAACCAGCCGCGGGCGCTGGCGTCCCAGTTGGCCAGATTCAGCCAATCCAGATTGAAGGTCACATGCCGGGTTTCTCCCGCGGCGAGCGTGACTTTGGAAAAGCCTTTCAGCAGTTTTGGCGGCTCACCGGCGGCGGACGGAAAGCCCAGGTAAAGCTGGGGCACTTCCGCGCCCGAATGGCTGCCGGTATTCGAGACATCCAAACCAATCTGCACCTGACCGGAAGGACTGACCGCGCTGACCGTCAGGTTGCTGTATCCGAAGGTCGTGTAGGACAACCCATGACCAAACGGAAAACGGGGCGTGACGTGATTCGCATCAAACCAGCGGTAGCCGATGTCCAAGCCTTCCACATAAGCCACATGGCCCTTTTCTCCGGGAAATTGCGCCGGCGTATTCGCCGGCACTTCGTCGGCGGCGGCGGGAAATGTGACGGGCAATTTGCCCGACGGATTTACGTCGCCAAACATGACCCGCGCCAGCGCATGACCGTTCTCCTGTCCGGGATACCATGCAACCAGAGCGGCGGCGACCTGGTCAGACCACGGCAGCAAAGTGGCGGACGAACAATAGATCACCACGATGGTGTTGGTGTTGACGGCGGCTACCGCGTTGATCAAGGCGTCCTGATCACCCGGCAGCGAAAGACTGTCACGATCACGGCTTTCGCCCGTCCGCTCCCCCACGCAGAGAATGACAATGTCGGAGGTCTGAGCCAGCGAGACCGCCGCCGGGATGTTTCCATCGCCCTGACTGTAGTTCACCGTCATGCCCGGCCCGGCGCGGTCAACAATGCCGGCCAGCGGCGTGGTGTCGTAGGGCAGCGGGACACTGCCGGAACCGAGGCCGTTTGAAATGGGCTTGGTGCTGGCGGCCGATCCGATCACGGCGATGGAATGGACGGTGAGCGGATTCAAAGGCAGCAACCCGCCACGGTTTTGCAGCAGCACGGTTCCCGCCGCCGCCGCATCGCGGTCAAACTCCGCATGGGCCGCGCTGGTCACTTTGTCGCTGATTTTTCCCGTGGACGGATGGTCAAAGTCGCCCAGCCGAAACATCGTGGTCAGGATGGAATGCACCATGCCGTTCAGGTCGGCAACGGGGACATCGCCGGCCGCGATGGCGGCGGCCAGCGGGACGCTGCTGAAGGCGCCGTTATACATGTCCATGTCCAACCCGTTGTTCGCGGCGCCGACCGTGCTGAAATAGGCGTCCCAGTCGCTCATGATAAAACCGTCATAACCCCAGAGTTTTTTCACCGTCGCGTTCAGGGCCTCGGACTCGCAGGCGGAGCGGCCATTCACGCGGTTGTAGGCAGCCATGATCGCGCCGAGGCCGGACTGCACGCAGGCCATGAACGGCTGGTAATAAATTTCCTGACGCGTGCGTTCGTCCGCATCCGCGCTCACCAGCCAGCGGTCGGTTTCCTGGTCGTTGCAGACAAAATGTTTGGCCGTGGCAATGACGCCCTGGCTCTGGATGCCTTGGACATGCGCGGCGCCCATGACGGAGGCGAGATACGGATCTTCGCCGTAACTTTCAAAGTTACGGCCGTTCTGGTAGGCCCGGGCCATGTTCATCGTGGGCCCCAGCAAACCCTGACCGCCTTTGCCGCGCTCCTCCATGCCGATTAAAGTTCCGTATTGCCGCATCAGTGCGGCATCCCAACTGGCCGCGAGGCAAATCGGTGCCGGAAACGCCGTCACCTCCGTGTTCCAATCGCCCGCCCCGCCGGGGCCGTCTTGAAAGCCCAGCGCCGGAATACCAAGCCGTTTGTTGCCCGGAATGTTGCCGATGTAGGGACCACCCGCGCCGCAGACCATGGCGATTTTTTCCGCCTGGGTCATCGCAGCCACAAGCGCGTCGGCGCGCTGCGCAGCCGTCAAGTCGGTGTTGGTCCAGGTTTGGGCCGGCAAGCGGATGGCCAGTCCGAGTCCGCAGAGGCCGAGGCCAAGCCAACGGGAAAATCGATTCAAACCGTGGCGAAATTTTGGCGGGTGGGAGAGGGTGGATTTATTCATAGGTCTGTGGTCGGACGGAATTTAGTCGCTCCCAGGTAGGCAACCAAGAAAATAAGCACGGTAAACGGAGAGCCCTCCATGACGACTAAGTTATCGGAAGAATTGAAAACTCCGGGCACACCCCGCCTGAAAACCCGGCGAGCCAGGGTTAAAACCAAGCCCGACCGCTTCAGCCCGGAATGCCGCCGGCGATGTATTGCTCCATCTGCTCAATGGCCGCGTTCTGCGTGGAGATGATCCAGTTGACGAGATCGCCGATGGAGATGATGCCCACGACCGTCGCGCCTTCCACAACCGGCAGGTGGCGCACGCGATTCTCGGTCATCAGCCGCATGCAGTCTTCCACGGAATCGTCCGGCGTCACTGTCAGGAGTTCGCGGGCGATCACTTCGCGGATGCGCGTCTCTTTCGAGGTCTTGCCCATCAACGCCACTTTACGCGTGTAGTCGCGCTCGGTGAAAATGCCCGCCAGCCGGTCGCCGGACAACACCAGCAGCGCGCCAATATTCTTCTCGGCCATCAGCCGGATGGCTTCAAATACCGTCGCTTCGGGCGGGACGCTCCAGAGCGCGGAGGTCTTCTGATGCAGCAGGGAACTGATGGGGTATGTAGTGGTCATAGGCTTATAGGTCTTTTATCCGCCCGTTTGAGGAAGAATTCAAGTAAATAATACGTCTTATTAAATAATTTTACTTCCCCGTTCATTCCCGGCCTGCGAACCTGACGTTATGTCTACAATCATTGATACGCTCCCCACGGTTTTGCTCCGGCCCGGTGAGGCCGACCGCATTGTCGCCGGCCACCCGTGGGTTTATAACAACGAAGTGCTCCGGCTAGCCTCCCCCGCCAACGACGGCGACCTCGTCCAGGTCAAGGATCACCGTCAGCGCCTGCTGGGCACCGGCTTTTACAATTCCAGATCCAAGATCAACGTCCGGTTGCTCGCCCCCGAGCGTATTGTGCCGAACGAAAACTTCTTCGAGGAACGCATCCGCGCTGCGCTGGCCGTGCGCCAGCGGCATCTGCCCGGCGCAACGTCCTTCCGTGTCGTCAATGCTGAGAGCGATTTCCTCAGCGGCCTCATCGTGGACAAATACGAGGATGTGCTGGTCGTGCAGATCTCTTCGCTCGGCATGGACCTGCGCAAAGCGCACATCGTCGCCGCGCTGCAAACCATCTTTTCGCCCTGCGCCATCGCCGAACGCAGCGACGTGGCCTCGCGCAAATTTGAAGGCTTGGCCGAATCTAATGGCGTCCTCTTTGGCGAGGTCAAAGGCCCCCTGGCCGTGAACCTAAACGGCCTCAAATTCGAGACCGACCTCGTCGCCGGTCACAAGACCGGCATGTATCTCGATCAGCAGGCGAATTATCAGGCCGTCTCGCAGTTCGCGAAGGGCGGACAGGTTCTGGATTGCTTCAGTTTTCTCGGCGGCTTCGGTTTGCATGCCGCCCGGGCCGGGGCGGCCCATGTCCATCTTCTGGACCAAAGCGCGGACGCCATTGCCGCCTCCGAGCGCAACGCCCAAACCAACGGCGTGGCCGATCGCTGCTCATTCGAGACCGTAAATGTCTTCGACTGGCTCAAGCTCAACACCGCCGTCAAACCGCACGAGCGCGTCATCCCGCGGTTCGACTTCATCATCCTCGACCCGCCATCGTTCACGCGCAACCGCGCCTCCGTGCCCGATGCGTTGCGCGGCTACAAGGAGATTCATCTGCGCGCCCTGAAGTTGTTGAAGCCCGGCGGCACGCTGGCCACCTTCTGCTGTTCGCACCATGTCAGCCCGGAACTGTTTCAAGACACGCTGCTCTCGGCCGCGTTCGACACGCGTCACATCCTGCGTCGCGTGGCCACTTACGCGCAGTCGCCGGATCACCCCATCATCCCGATGATCCCGGAGACCGAATACCTCAAGGGTTTTGCGTTTGAAAAAGTGCGGTGAGCGCTGCCGGTCCCGTGACCGCCTTTCGCATTCAGCAGCCCCAGCTATTTCGCCGCCAATCAACCTCCTGATCCAACGCGCGACTTGCCGCCGCGCGTTTTTTTTGGCAGGATTTTCCGCATGAAAAAAATCCAGTCCGCTGACTCATTGCGTCCTTTTTCCAGCATCCTGTTTGACGGTGACGAACGCGCCGCGGCGCGCGCCATGCTTTATCCGGTGGGTTTCAAGGCCGAAGATTTCAAAAAGCCGCTCATCGGCGTCGCCTCCACCTGGAGCGATGTCACGCCCTGCAACATGCACATCGACAAGCTCGCGCTCGAATCCGAAAAGGGCGTGAACGAAGGGGGCGGCAAGGCGATCATCTTTAATACCATCACCGTTTCCGACGGCATCTCGATGGGCACCGAGGGCATGAAGTATTCGCTCGTCTCGCGCGAAGTCATCGCCGACTCCATCGAAACCGTCGTGGGCTGCGCCGGCATGGACGGCTACGTAGCCATCGGCGGCTGCGACAAAAACATGCCCGGCTCGCTCATCGCCATCGCGCGCATGAACCGCCCCGCCGTCTTTGTCTATGGCGGCACGATCCTGCCCGGCTGCATTACCGGTGACCCGCGCAAGCTGGACGTGGTTTCCGTTTTTGAAGCCATCGGCGCGCATGCGAACCACAAGATCACGGATCAGGAATTTCAAGCCGTCGAACAATGCGCCATTCCCGGCGCCGGTTCCTGCGGCGGCATGTACACCGCCAACACCATGGCCAGCGCCATTGAAGCGCTCGGCATGAGTTTGCCCAACAGCTCCGCGCAGAACGCCGTGAGTCCCGCGAAGCTCGCCGATTGCCGCGCCGCCGGGGCCGCCGTCGTGAAGATGTTGCAGCGCGGCATCAAGCCGCTGGACATCCTCACCAAGAAAGCTTTTGAGAACGCCATCACCGTGGTCATCGCGCTCGGCGGTTCCACGAATGCCGTGCTGCATCTGCTGGCCATCGCGCACGCCGCGAAGGTGAAGCTGACCATTGACGACTTCACCCGCATCGGCAAACGGGTGCCCGTGCTCGCGGATTTGAAACCGAGTGGAAAACATTTGATGAGCGAACTGATCGCCATCGGCGGCATCCGGCCGCTGATGAAAATGTTGCTCGACAAAAAACTGCTCCACGGCGATTGCCTGACCGTCACCGGCGAAACCATGGCGCAGACGCTCGCTGGCGTGAAGCCGTATCCGGGCTATCAGACCATCATTCACGGTTTCGACAATCCCATCAAGAAAGACAGCCACCTCGTCATTCTGCGCGGCAATCTGGCCAGCGACGGCGCGGTCGCGAAGATTTCCGGCAAGGAAGGCCTGCACTTTGAAGGCAAAGCCATCGTGTTCAACGGCGAGGAAGCGGCGATGAAAGCCATTCTCAACGGCACCGTCAAGAAAGGCCACGTCATCGTCATCCGCTACGAAGGACCGAAGGGCGGACCCGGCATGAGGGAAATGCTTTCGCCCACCTCGGCCATCATGGGCAAAGGCCTGGGCAAAGACGTGGCGCTCATCACCGACGGACGTTTCTCCGGCGGCAGCCACGGTTTCGTGGTCGGCCACATCACGCCGGAGGCTTACGTGGGCGGGACGATTGCACTTATCAAGAACGGCGACCCCATCCGGATTGACGCCGAAAAAAGGGAACTCACGTTGGCGCTGCCCGCGAAAGAACTGGCCGCCCGCCGCAAAGTGTGGAAGCAGCCCGCGCCCCGCTACACGCGCGGCGTGCTGGCCAAATACGCCGCCCATGTCACCAGCGCTTCTCTCGGCGCGGTGACGGATGATGATTTGAAGTTGTGAGCGATACTTGATTGGGAAAAGCGGGCGTTTCCTCAGCCCCGTTAGGGGCGAAATCTTTGTAGCACCAAATCCCTAAGATTTCAAAGCTCCGTCAGGAGTGACAGCGAGTGCGAGGCGGAAGATTTGGATGATGCAATGCCGGTGAAGATGCCACCCCGACGGGGCTTGTCATTTGTTCGCCGGTGTTCTACAAAGATTCCGCTCCTGACGGAGCTAAACAATGCCGGCGCAAATCAAACTTACCATCCGCTATTCGCGCGGCGTGCTGGCCAAATACCACAACACAACTGCTTGGTCTATTACTTGAAGCGCGAACCAACCCAGAAAAGCGAAAAGATTTGGTGAATGGTTTATTCTCGACGGTTGGCGTCTATCAGGAGTTTTCGGATTGGCAGAAGGTTTTGATTGCTCCAGCCCCCGCTCCCATAAAAGCCAAATAGTCTCACCGAACCCCACCGGTCTTCGATCCCTCAGCCTAGGGTTGGTTCGGGCCGGACTGGCGAGGAGCCGGGGTATGCGTATAAATTCACCGCCATGGATCATCCGCAGGGCAACCTGATTAACCTGACCATCCTGAAATCATTTTAAAAAATGGCGGGAATGGTCAGCCGGCAAGATTATCACCGGACCAGACAACGACAGGCCGGCTGTGGTAGACGCCCAGTGACATGGGTAAAATACCTAATATAACTTCCGGGATATTTCTGATCATTATTGCGACGTGAAAGTAAACATTGATTCGTCGTATTCAGGGAATGGTTCACCCCTGACGACCTGGCGATTGATGATCGAACAACAACTTCGCTGTCCGCTTAGGTTTGGCAGAGAGGTTTTGCCCGCAGAGCGATCCGGACAGCATTTCCACAAGCAAGTCGCGCTGCACTTCTGAGCGCCTTGGTGAAGGCGTATAAACCTTGTCACCGCAAAGGCCGGACAATTTTTGTCCGGCCTTTGCTTTTACCGTGGGTTGTTCCAAGCCGGACTGGCTGCACAATGCGACCTGTACGCTGAGCACGGCCACGCCGCCGCATGCGATCCAGTAGAATCGCCTGCTTTTGTTAATCCCGGAGCCACGGCTCCGGGATTTTTTTTGCCCAAGGCAAGGTTCGGCACCGCTTTTAACCGCCCGAGGTCAGGCCGCTTTGCCGAACCTGAATTCGCTTAACTACGAGTGGTCATGGCCGCCGTGGTTTTCACTGGCGCCAGCAGGCAGAATCCGTCACTTTGCGCGCGGTATCATCCGTTGAAAACGCTCCAGAAATATCTCGTGGGCCAGGTTATCGCCGCGCTGCTGCTGACGGTGGCGGTGTTCACCGCCGTGCTGCTGATCGGCAACGCGCTGAAGGAAATCCTCTCGCTCCTCGCCAGCAGCCATGTGAGCCCGCTGCTGCTGGTGAAGGCGGTGGTGTACCTGATTCCGTTTGTGTGGGTGTTCGCGCTGCCGATGGGGATGCTTACGGCCACGCTGCTGGTGTTCGGACGGTTCAGCGCGGACCAGGAACTGACGGCGGCGCGGGCGGGCGGCATCAGCTTGTTGTCGCTGATCATGCCGGTGCTGCTGCTGAGCCTGTTCTGTTGCACGCTGAGCGCGTGGTTCAATCTGGATCTCGGCCCGCGCTGCCGGGTGGGCTATCTCCACTTGATCGAGGATGTGAAAAAGAATTTGGTGAACGTGCAGTTGCCGGCAAACACCTTCATCCATGATTTTCCCAACCTGACCTTATACACGGAAAAATCCCATGACGGGATCATGGACGGGGTCAAGATCTGGTCGGTCAAGGATGTGACGAACTCCGATGCCTACATCTGGGCGGCCCATGGTCAATTCGAGACGGATCGCACAAAGAACCAGCTTCTGATTGTATTGACGGATGCGCACATGGTCAGTTGGGGCCAGAAAGGGGTGAACGACAGTCAATCCAGTTGGTTTTCCTATATCCTGAGCACGAATTTGAACACGCATGTGACGCTCAAACCCCAGGTAAACGACATGACTTTCCTCCAACTGCGGCAGGAACTGCATGATCTGGAAAATCTGCACGTCCACATCGGCACCAATAATTCGTCGGCGGAGCTGAAGCAGCAACTGACGGCCCTGCGCGCCCAACGGGGCGATTTCACAGAGCCGATCCGGGTGGCGATGAACCGGCAGGTGGCATTTTCATTCGCGTGCTTCGGGTTCACGCTGGTGGGCATTCCGCTGGGCATCCGCGTCCACCGGCGGGAGACGAACATCGGCATCGCCATCGCCTTGCTGCTCGTGCTGGGTTATTACGCGTTCATCATGCTGGGACAGGGGCTGTCGTCCCGGCCGGAGTTTTATCCGCACCTCATCGTGTGGGTGCCGAACTTCATCTTCCAGGCCGTGGGCGCGGTGCTGTTGTGGCGGGCGAACAAGGGCATCTGATGACCCGGCCCGAGGAAGAATACAGCCGGTCGAATTAAAACGCGGCGCGCGAATTTTTCCGTCGGCTGCATTCGGCCGCCTTACTTCAGCTTTCGCCGGAAAACTTTCCCCATTTCCGCCTGGTCGGTGGGTTTGACGAGGAGTTCGTCAATGTTGACGTACGGTGGACGGCTGGCGACCCAGACGATGATTTCTGCGATGTCGGCGGCGGTGAGCGGGTTCATGCCGGCATAGACTTCGTCGGCCTTGTTCTGGTCGCCCTTGAAACGGACGTTGGAGAATTCCGTCTCCGCCAGTCCGGGATCGATGGTGCCCACGCGGATGCCGGTGCCGAAAAGTTCCTGGCGCAAGGCGCGGGTGATGGCCAGTTCGCCGGACTTGGCGGCGCAATAGGCGGCCGCGCCGGCATAGGCGCTGCGCCCGGCGATGGAACCGATGTTGATGATGCTCGCGCCGGCGTCATGCGGCAGGAGCGGTAGCGCCGCGCGGGTGACGCGGAGCAGGCCGAGGACGTTGGTTTGAATCGTGATCTCCCAGTCCACGTCCTGGGCGGCGGCCACCGGGTCGAGGCCGTGCGCGCCGCCGGCATTATTCAAGAGGACGTGGAGATTGGCGAAGGCGGATTTACGCTGGGCAATTTTTTCCTTCGCCCACGCCATAAAATTCTCAACGCTCTGGGTCTGGCTCACGTCAAGTTCGTGATACAAGGCGGCGCGGGCGCCGGCCCTAGTTGCGCGGGCGGCGACTTTGGCCAGACGGTCCAGGCGGCGCGCTCCGAGCAGGAGTTTTGCCCCGTGAGCGCCGAAGGCTTGGGCCGCCGCCGCGCCGAAGCCGCTGGAGGCGCCGGTGATGAGCACCCATTTATTTTCGAGTGGTGATTTCATGCTGGATCATTCTTGTTGGCCGGGTTTAACGGGGTCCCCGCCCGGTGGCCGCCGGTGCAGGCTGGATAATTTGTCGAACAAAAAGCCAACGGCCAGCGCGCAGCCGCAGCCGATGATGACGCCGATGACGCGGTTGCGCGAGCTTTGCCATTCGGCGTTCTCACCGATGAGCGTCACGATGATGACGGCGACGAACGCGGGCCGGAGCGCGTCATCCTGTTTCAACATATAACAGATCAGTCCGGTGAGCATGACGCCCACGGTCATGGCGACGAGCGGCTGGCCGAACAGGGCCAGCAACACCGCGCCGCCGAACGCGCCGGCGAGGTTGGCGGCCACGCGCAGGGACGAGGCCTTGAACGAGGCATGAAGATCCGGTTGGGAAACCAGCACGGCGGATACCGCCGCCACCCACGGCGCCCCGGGCAGGTTGAGAAATTTATAGCCGAGCGCCGCGACCAAGGCGGCAACGGCGGCCTTGACGGAAAAGACGACGGCTTCAAAGTGGCGTGATGGCATGAAAAAAGAAGATCCAAATGGTTGGCGCGGTCTAACGCGGCGAACTGAACAAGCCCAAGCGGTTCGGATCTGCGTCAGCCTTCGCCTTGACCCGACTGCATCTAAGGCTGGTGGAGCCTAGCATATGTTCAATGTTTGCAATGGTTTTATTGATGTTAAAAATAGGTTGCCAATCGGTTGACAAACTCTCAGCTATGGGTGACAATTGGAAAGAATGAAAATGGCCATCCAAAAGCAGCGTTTCAAAATTCAGTCTTTCACCAACCCGCGCTCCGGTAGCGTATCATGGCGCGTTGCCGGCTCCAAGCGCGACGGCACCCGCATCCGTGAGAATTTCGCCCGCGAGCATGATGCAAAATGCCGGCACATTGAACTAGAGGCCGAATATCTCACCCGCGCGACCGAAACCAATTTGCGGGCAACCACCTTGACCGATGTTCAAATCAAACTCGCAGAAATGAGTTTCAACCGGTTGCCGGATGATGCTGATTTGCCACGGGCCGTGGATTACTGGTTGAAGCATGGCCGGAAACTTTCAGCGCAAGGCGAGTCGCCCCGGCTGGACGAGGCGGTTAAACAGTTTCTCGCATGGCTGGACGGTGCCACGGATAGCACCGGCAACGGCGTTTGCAAGTTGCGGGAAATTTCCCGCGTCTGCCTGCGCAGTCGAGTGGAGATGTTCGGCAACAGCATTGGCAATTTTCCGGTTGATGAGATCACGCCGGAACACATCGAAGGATTTTTGGGCAAGTTGAAAGTCTCGGTTGTCACCCGCGACAATTACAAACGAGCAATTTCTCGATTCTTTGCATGGTCCATTGAGCGGCCGCGCCGATGGGCCATCGCAAACCCTTGTAATGAGATTCACATTGATCTAGGCGAACGCCCCACGCCAGCGGTCTTAACCTTGAAGCAATGCGAAGATTTGTTGCGGGCATCGGAGCAGCACGGAGTTGCGCCTTACACGGCAGTTTGTATGTTCGGTGGTTTGCGTCCGTTTGAAGCTGCCCGTCTGACCTGGGACAGCGTAAATTTACAAGACAAGGAAATCCGGCTTGACCCCAGCGTTACCAAGACCAAAAAGGGCCGCGTTATGACAATCTGCCCGACGCTGCTCGCGTGGTTGAAAACTTACAAGGACACGCCGTTTTTCCCGGCGAACTGGCAGGCGAAGTTTGAGGCGGTCAAAAAAGCGGCAGGATTCGGCAACCCGAAGGTGGACCCGACGCGGACGAAATGGACAGTGGATGTTTTGCGGCACACGGCGATCAGCCATTATTTCCGGCAGTCAGGCAGCTACGGCCGGACGGCGGAGCATTTCGGAAATTCAGAGACCATTATCAAAGCACACTATCAGGCCCGCGTAAGCACCAGCGACACGAAGGCATTTTATTTACTCAAACCAAAATTATGAATCCAACACCTACCGAGCTCGCATTAATCGCCGCCGCATTGTCTAAAGGCGACGGTTCTAAACCCGAGGATAACATTTCCGCCGCCGCCGAACTTTGGAGCAAATGCAGCGCTTCATTGGACGAAAAAAAAGAAATCAAAGGACGTGCGCGTTTTATCGCGGATTGCAAGATGCCGGCCATGATGACCTTGAAGGATTTTCTAAAAGAGAAAATGCCAAAGATTAAAACGCCAGCATTGCGGCAGACGCGGTTTCACCAGTTTCTAGTGGCGGACTATCTCCCAAAGCAACCACGTGCCAAGCTGTTTGAAGGCGGCATTAACACATTGGCCGGGCTCTTTATTGAAGAAGCAAAAAAGAGCGGCGTTTCTGCAAACGCCTATCCGGGCCTCGCGGAATGGTGCATGGCCAAAGCCAGCGCCGGGCACGCGACGGGCGCGAAGATTATGCACGAAAAGCGCCGGAAGACCGAAGCGATGCGACAAATTGAGCAAGCTGCCAACCGCAAGGCCAAACAGACGAAAAGCCGAATTGAATTTCACGATCCGGAAACTTTAGCCCGAATCGCAGAAAAACAGCAGAAAGCAGGCGGATAAATTTGCACGCCTAAACCGGCCTTAAAACTGGTTTTGCACAGATCGAGCGCACTTTTACAGGTGCGCTCTTTTGCTTTTGGACAAGTCTTGTTCATCGGCAATTAAATTTGCATCACCCAAAGCGGCCAAAGTGAAAATTTGCACCGGGAAAAAAGGGCTAAAAAATAGTGAATCGAGGCGGACTCGCGGTCTAGGTATATGCGAAACAATCCGAAACCAAACGATTCAATCAACACGAACACGGCACGGCTTGCAACTCTGCCCGAACTCAAAAAAAACACACTGGCAATATATATCAACCCAATTCCGAGCGATGAAACTTTGCGAGCATGGTTGGACGACGCCGGTATCCCACGGCTGAAATCCAACCCGCTTGCCCGGCGTGGCGGGGGACCAGTTTATTACAGCGTCGCAGCCGTCGAGAAATTCTTTCGGGGGCGCATTCTTCCCAAAATTGGCGCGAAATGAAAACTCGCTTCACCCGTCGGCCGCGCGGTGTCAGCGGCAGCGCGTTGCGCAAGGTTTACGAGATCGCGAACCATTGCGGCAAATACGCTCCCCGCCTGGTCAATAAACGCCGCCAGCGCCGGCAGGAAGGTTTGACCAATGAAAAATGAACTTCCCCAAGCCGGCCAGCCGCGAAAGATTGCACCCGGCTTTTGCTGGCAATGTAAACGAGCGTTGCGATTGATCAGAGAGTCATTCGATGCCGAAAAGGCCGTCGCCAGTGCCATCGGTGTTTATGTCGCCTTAACGGAAATTGCATCGGATGAGGAATCCGAAACTTTCCAGACCACACACGCATGGATTTCGCAAAAGTCCGGCCACTCTCCCCGCACCGTTCAAGACCGCCTGCCGCAGCCGACGCGGACGCCGTCGAGGCCGCCAGCGCCAATGCAACGGCCCTGGCGCTCGCCAGGAAGGCCGAGAGCGCGCTTGCCGATGCGGCCGCCCAGGAAGCGGACGCGGAGGCCGTGGTGGCCTCCGTGGGGGCCATGGGCACCGCTACCACCATCATAGGTGGACTCGTCGCGACCGCCGTCCTATGGCACACGCGGATCAGCATGTTGGCCAGCCGCCTTGGTGGGCTTCAAGCGCCTGATTTCAATGTCGAACCGCTGGCCAGGCAAGCTCACGCATTTTCGGAGGCGTCCGAATCGCAGAAAAAAATTGTGGATGAGGTTCAAGCCGTCATCGAAAAATATAATAGTGCGACGAGCGCGGCCGAAAGGTTTTCTAAAAGCATCGAACGGCAAGCCGCCCATGCGAAACGGATGCTCGAAATTGCGAAGGAAACGGAACTCGCCCAGCTTGGCAAAAATGCCACGCCCGAGCAAAAATTTGCCGTGGAAAAGAAGTATTCCGACGCGGCACTTGCGAACCAGAAAGCCCAGGACCAGGCCGAACTGGATAACATGAACCGCGAACAGTACAACCTGGTGAACGAAGCCCGCGCCGCCAAGCAATCCGCCGATTCCATCAAAGTGCCCAGCGCCGCCGAGGACAAACAGACCGAGGCCCGCGCAAAGGGCAAAGCGGAATATGCTCAAAAATTTCTTGAGACTTCATCCAAAGATCCTTCGATGTGGGAATCGGTGAAAAATCAATTCGCGGCCGGCTTCAATCCCGGCACCAGGTCCGCCATCGCCGAGGCCGGCAAGATGCGCGCGGAAACTGCCCGCGAATGGATTGCCGAATACAAGCAGACCGTCCAAACGATTGCCGATAACGAAGAGATCCGAAAGCGCCAGGAATCTCTAAACAAGCGCGCTGGCGAATCACTTTCCAAAGCCGCGCAGATCGGCCTCGAACTTCCTGATAAGCAAAAGGAGTTTGCGGCATCGGAAAAGGATTCGGCCGACGAGTCCGCCGCAAAGTTGGCGGAGGAAAAAACCAAGGCGCTTTCGGAGGCTCACCCCGAGCGCGGCTACGGCCTGAACCAGCAGCAACGTGTCGGCGCTTACGCGGCCACGCCTCCGGAGATGAAGGAAGCCGTAAAACATCTCGCCTCGATTGATTCCAAGATCACGAACGATCCCGGCCGCATGGCTCCCCCGACTGCGCGACCGCCGAGGCTTTGACCTTGCCTTCCGCGCCCGAGCGGCGCAAATTCGTTTTGTCACTTCGCAAAAAGTGATTCGGAATTGTCAGGCGGAGTAATGAACCGCCGTTTCCGATCAAAGACAACAATCTGGCAGTCACGCAATAGCGAGCGGCGTCATTTCCGTTTGCGATAAGTTTTGCGACTTTGTGTGACTGCCTTTTTGTATCACGACCATGAAAAAAACGAAAAAATCCGTCCGCCGCCAGATCCTAAAAATCGAACTTGTGCAGCACTTCCCAGAAGGACCTTCGCCATGCGGCTTTGGCTACCTGGAAGGCCAGCTTGTCGAATTTACAACGCCCGAGCGCGGCCGGCCGACAATAAAAAAAATCACCTTGTTGCAATCATTGGACTGGATGATCGAAATGACCAAATTCGAGGAGAAATGCGGGGAGGATGAAAATGAGAAATGTTGGGGCACCGGGATTATGCAAAATGGCGAATACGAGGCGCAGTTGCGCTGGTATCGCTCGCTACTCCGTGCCCTGAAAGCGAAGCCCTGACCGCCCCTGCTCCCCGCAACCGCCGGCACCGCTGGCGGTTTTTTGCTGCCGTCGCCGAGCGCCCAGGCTGCCCGCCAGCGAGGCCAGCAGCGCGAGGCCGCCGTTCGCGTCATCATCATCCCGCCAGGGCGACGCGGTTGCCGGTGAAATTGGCAACCACAGCCGGAGACCAGCCGAGCCTTTGGGATAAAAACGGTTGCCAAAGGTTGCCAAAAATCAACTATTTCCCGCCCATTCGTCGCCATTGTTGATTATTGGCAGCGGAAAACAGAGAAGCAATAAAACCCTTTGTTTATGCGGTTTTTATTGGGTTTCCCGCTTGAAAAATCGGCAACTTTGATTTTTTATATTTAGGCTGGTGGAGCCTAGGGGATTCGAACCCCTGACCTTCTCATTGCGAACGAGACGCTCTACCAACTGAGCTAAGACCCCATCCACCGCCAAATCAACAACTTGCAGCTATTTTGCAACCGACATAAAAAACTTGTCACCCCCATTTGTCACCCCCTATAATCTTCTTATGGATACCAACCACAAAAGCACAAGGCAACATTTGGAAAAGATTCCGAATTTTCCGTGTCTGTATCGCCACTCAACGAACGGGAAGTATTATGGAATAAAAAAAATATCTGGCAAGAGTAAACACTACAGTCTGCGGACGACCGACCGAAAAATTGCCGAGCGCAAATTGGCCGAATGGATGAGGAATTTGGACAAGATTGATCCCACGGCTGAAAAAACGACCCTGAATCAGTTGCTAGAAAAGTTTATCGCCGGACGTCAGGGTAAATCAGATTCAACGAAGGCCACCGACGCGTCCATCATCAAACGATTCAAGGCGGAATGGAAAAATGGTTTGGACATACGCGTTTCAAGTATCAAGCCGTCGCAGTTGGATGAATGGCTTGGCTCAAACGAAGGCCGCTTGAAGCACACGTCGTATAACCGATATTGTGGCTTTCTGAAGGAGTTGTTTGGAATCGCGGTGGCCGACAAAATAATTATTGATTCACCGTTTAACGGCGTTAAAACAAGGTGGAAAAAGCCACAGAAACCGGAAAGATTTGTACCGACACTGGAAGAATTTGAAAAGATTGTGGCCGACATTCGCTCACAAAAGTTTAATGCCGAAGCAGAAGACTCAGCTGATTTCATCGAATTTGAAGGGTTGGCAGGCTTAGGTCAAGCCGAGGCCGCTTCACTTAAATGGGGCGACATCGATTGGGAACAAAATGTCATGCACATTTTGAGACACAAAACACATGAGCGATTTCAAGTGAGAATTTATGAATGGCTAAAACCGATGTTAAAGAGGCTTGAAGAAAAATGTCCGTCACCACCTTCGCCAAACACAAATGTCTTTAAGATGAAGGACGCAAAAAAAAGTTTAGCGGCGGCATGTAAACGTCTTGGTTATCGCAAATTCACCCAGCGGAATATCCGGGCTGCATTGATTCGTCGTTTGTGGCGAGGTGGCGTCGACAAAAAGCTGATTTCAATGTGGCAGGGGCATCAAGACGGCGGCAGGCTTATTTTGAGCACCTATACAGAGGTATTTGGCGCGAATGATAAAGAATATATCGAATCTGAACTTGCAAAGGTTAAGTAGCCTCTAAATCGCCGTCTTTTTATAACGCTCAATTGATTCACTAGTTATCTGCTTTGTTCGCAAGCCTTTGAGTGAATCAAGCAACTTTCGCTTTAATAAGCGATATACAGTTTTATTGTCACACCCCAGCTTGTAAGCTGTCTCTGCTACCGTAAATGTTTCCTTTTTAAGATATGTTGCAAACATTAGGTTGTCGGCTTCCTTTTTAGCTTTTCTAACATTTTGAGCTTGGACTTTATCATAGGCTTCCGCAAATTCTGCGCTCGACCACTCTTCATCGCCAATCCCCTCGGCGGCGTCAATCATTGATGCAAGCTTGGCTTCCGCTTTTGTTAATTTTAGTTTGTTACCGTTTTTCTTCATGTTTTAACTTTTAAATGGGTTTTATGGTTTTAAAAGTCAAGAGATATTTATCAACTAAGAAATTAGCTATCAGCCATTGTCATAAGATGGATCGCACTTATTGTTTATATTTTTCAGCAGGTTCGCGGGAGAACCAGAACTTCTACTGCCACACCCCACCAATCAAACAACGCCCGCCTCTACGCCGGGTTCCGGTTTCATCCAGTTAATCCGGATTCGCCAGATGGGTTGTGCGACGCGGTAAAGATGGGTTGTGAGATCTTGGACGGACGTGGTGTGGTTGGATGGGTTGGATTATCTGGTTAACCGGCCAGCATGCTGGTATTTCTTGGATGAACTTTTTAGTGTTCAGATGTGAGGGCCAGTTTCGCCAATAAAGACAGGGTTTTTGTGATGAAGAAACATTTGTCAACCCCTTGCAGTTTATGGTCTGGTAAAATCAGCTGATTTCTGCTATGATCTTTAAAAGTTAGATGGAGCGTCTGGAAGTAAATGACACTCCGCTGAGCAGTTTTACAAATACACATAT
>Ga0302281_10001112_pt1 | contig 19642 bp, 14 predicted proteins | sample III_Fen_E1_2_FD_198762 | JGI IMG/M metagenome (GOLD analysis project Ga0302281, IMG submission 198762) | Peat permafrost microbial communities from Stordalen Mire near Abisko, Sweden - III_Fen_E1_2 | ecosystem: Environmental > Terrestrial > Soil > Wetlands > Permafrost | place: Sweden: Abisko...
CAAAGCGCAAAAGCCCCAACCTCGCCAGCTCGCATCGTAAACGTCAGAGCCTAAATCTCTCGCACCTCTGATCCGCTCGGTCCATTGTCAAGAGGTGCCATGCGTACCGCTTACACCTCATCGAAAATCTATTTAGTGATTCGGATGGCGGTCATCAGTAGTGCGGCGGCAGTTGTCCTCATGCACAATCACCCATCGGGCGACCCGACCCCATCGGAAGCCGACATCAAAGTTACCCGTGATTTAATCCGGGCCGGCCAATTGATGAAGATCGAGGTTTTGGATCATGTCATCATGGGACATCCGAACAGGTCATCATTGCGGGAGTTGGGATATTTTGCTTGGTAAAGCAGGCTGTAGCGTCAAAGAGGTGATTTCTTCGTTAGGAAATCATCTCTTTTTATATTTATGTATCAAATAGGCGAGCAAACAGGCGAGCAAATAAATATAAACAAGTTCTCCAATAAGCCCACTAATAATAGCGCCAGTCGTAAAAGGTTGAATAGGCGACGCCGAAGACATCGTTGCTGATTTTGAAAGCGATTCCCAAATTAAGGAGCCGCCTACAAAACCGAATCCAAAAACTATAAGATAGCCGGTAAAAATTTCCAAGGAAAAGGCCGTAACCTCCCGTGAGGGGAAAAGAAACCCATAAGCAGGAAAACACAGTGAAAGAGCGCCGCCAACCAAAATTATATATACCATTAGCCACATTTTTTCCTTTGAATACAAAATAAACGGTTTCATACGTACAGTGTATACTTTAATGCAGTTATCATCAAGTCCAGCATGAGCTAGATTGCCCGCTGTTTACTGCACTATAGTTCGATAGAAACGAGAGCCTAAGCTCGCAGAATTTGTATCATTAAATTCTAAAGTTCCATTAGTATTAAACAATAACGCGAGCGGCGTCCAATCGACAAGATTTGTGGAACATTGGACTTGATAAGTAAAATTTGAAGCACCAATAATTTGCAACATCGTTGCCTCATGAGCGGAAGAAATACTAAGTTGAATTGGCTGTGATATACCGACAAATCCAGTCGCCACATTCGTGATTAAAATGCCGGAGGAAGCGTCGGCAAACGAGTCCAGACGAAAACTTAAAGCGTAAAGACCATTCTTAGCTGGGCTGGGCAGCAGGAAACGATACGTTTCTAAATTTGTTCCAGAAACGCGTTCGTCAACCATGCCGACTTGGTTGGTATTCCAATAAACCGTGAGCAAACCTTCGGCCACATTTGTGTCGATAAAATCCGCATCGAATTGAATAAAGTTAACCATATTTGAGACCGTTACTCCCACCGCGAGCCACGCTGGAGCATTGGTAGAAACAGTAACATCTAATGGATGAATTTGGCTCGAACCTGATTTTGTTAAAGGCGTAATTGACGAAATCGAATTCAGTAAAAACCCCGTATTGCCAACCAAACTAGCTCCAAAAGCACTTAGGGCGTGATCGGCATTAGCAATTGCAAGTTCGGATTCAACTAAAGGAAGATTGGGAGCTGGAATCGTGCCAGGGGGGCCGCAAATGACTTGTGGGTCATAGTCATTGCCTGTTGAATAACTTACTTCTTTGTTCTGTCCGCCATTCTCGACACTCAATGCAAAGCCAAAACCCACCGCACACCATGTTGGATCAGTGTTTGTGACAGTAGCGATATAATAATCATGTGAGTAATCATGAGTCGCATAAGCAACCTGAGTTGAGCCATAAGGTAGTGTAAAGTGGTTCGGATCAACCCAATCCACATCCACGTTGTAGGCGTAAAGCAAATTACCTTGAGCAAATCCTCCAGTCCAATCATGGGTAAAGTAGCAATCAGACCAATCCGCATCATTTCCGTAAACATTTTGCCATTCGTCCAAGGCTCCCAGGAATGGAGCAAGAAAAGTCATTTGCACAAATGGCGGATTGGGTGACGATTTAAGTTGTTTTGCTATTGCCTGAATGACTGCGGCACCAGCACTATGTGCAATGAGATGCACATAGCGCCAATTTTTTTGTTTTAGTTGTTGACCATATAGTGTTCCCAGGATCGTCCCTATCGGAAGATCATCTTCAGGATTGATGCCCCATGCATATTTGCTCCAATCAAAAGACGTGACTGACCAATTCGTAGTTATAGTCAAACTATTGCTTATATCAACTACTAGATTTGTTACCCAAGTCGGCATTGTCGGCGCATCCGTTATCGGTATAAAACCATGTGTTACTATTATAAGGCCGTCTTGTGCGGGTTGTGTTAATGGTTGATTGGGCGGAATGAGCTGTGTCGGTTGGCTGCCATTTGCGCCGTCAGTGAGAACCGCAAGCGACGCATTTTGACTTGTGATAGAATCATATGAATTGCCAACGACTACAGAATAATTGCCGTCATTCCCGGCCACGACAGAATTTAAGATGAGAGTCGCATTTGTAGCTCCGGTAATATTTTGCCCATTGAAAAGCCATTGGTAGGTCAATGGCAATTGCCCATCAGCCAAAACAGCAAATGTGACATTTGATCCGTTCAAGCTTGTTTGACTAATGGGGTCAATGATCACAAAAGGTGACCCGTAACCAACCTGGTACAAATAGCTCACCGGCAGACTGTTGAGGAATTGCACACTGCCTACATCCGGTTGATCGAAGTATTGGTAGCTAATGATGGGGCTTGTGATCGACGAGGTTGGGTCTTCACCTAACGACTGGTAATATTGATAGCTCACTATTGGTGAGATGACATTATCCGCCATCGCCGGAAAGATTTGTAGAAATACGGCTACTATTATGATCGCAGTTGGCAGCGAGAATATCATTCAGATTTATCAGTTCGATGTCGCCGCCGTAGCGTACATTATTCCCCCGCCACGCGGCATACTCAAAAGCACCGTGGCGGTGCTGGAGGCCAGTGTTCCGGCGGTGTTGTAGCCTACCGCACTGACGGACGAACCATTCGCCGGATTCACGGTTACGGTGATGGCTGTGTTTAAGGGAAGATTCGAGCAATTTACCACGATGGGAATTGGATTTGCCTGCTGGCTGGAAATCGTGGCATCCGGCGAAGTCAGTTGGCCATTTGGAGAAGCCGAAACGGAAGAACCAGCAACGCTCGCAATTGTTAATTGAACACCTTGCCCTGCGACTGGAATGATAATTGGTTGAAAACCTTGTGATAATACACCATATGAGTAGCCGCCGAACGTGTTTTGAAAGTCGTCGATTCTAATCCGCCCAAGCCCACCAGATGTTACACCTGCGCCGCCCCTTGCAAGCAGGTTGCCTGTTCCCGAGAAATTCAGCGCAACCAATCTTATCCCACCACCGCTTCCTCCCGTGCCACCGTTCCCTCCGTCTGCAAGAATTTGGCCATTCAATATAATCGAACCGGAGGCAGCGATCAGTATAGCGCCACCACCACCGCCTCCTCCAAGAAAATTACCCTGAATGCCACTGCTGCCACTACCACCTGACCCACCGAGGAGCGGTAGTAGAAACGAATTGCCATAAATTTGTCCACTGATTCCATATGTATTTGGTGCTAGAGACCCATATGAACCACCGACGGTTATGTTGCCCCCTCCTGGCCCTTGCCCAGGAGTCTGGCTCCCGCCGCCATTGCCACCAGCCCATCCGCCGGGACCACCGGCACCACCGATTGGGCTTGTGGAAAGCGATTGCCCTCTGACATCAACATTTCCGTCAATTTCGCAATTGCTCTGCACGAGCCACGTCACCGGGGTGTTGTTCGCGTTCGGAATGAACGTCACCGTTACATCGTTGGAAATATTAACGGAAGTATATTGGTAAATCCCATTCGTGTGATCGGCCATGTTGATGACGGTGTTCGTCGCGGGATCGAACGCGCCATCACTTCCGTTGCTTCCGCTGTTTACCTGTGCCAAACCTCTTGTTGCGATTAAAGCAAACGGCAAAAATACGCCTAAGATGAGCAGGACTGATACATCGCGTTTTTTCATGTAATAATCTCCAAATTAGGGCAAATTTGTGTCAACGACCATTCCGTCGCAGTGCAATTTAATATTAGTCCTGTGATGATTGCCAGACGATAACAACAAAGCAAAAGCTACCCGTCAAGACTATTGTCTGTGTTTTTCCGCTTTTTCGCTTGGCATTATGGGTTGATGCGTCCAGATATGGCTTCTGCTTTTGCTGTAGTGCTCAAAAAACACCGACAAAAAAAGGGCTTTTCCCAAGAAACGTTGGCTGAGAAGGCTAATATCCATCCAACGCATGTCAGTCTGATTGAACGATTTGAGCGAAATCCGTCCATGAATGTGGCAAAAGCATTGTCCACTGCCCTTGAATTTTCGTTGGCCGAGCTCATTCAGGAAGCGGAACATTTGCTGAAGCAACCACGGCCTTCCAAAAAGGAAGGTAAGCAATAGTTGCCGACCTGAGCTTACGTTCATCAGGTTGCCCATTTCAGGCTGGTTTTGATATTATTATCCCATCCGGGCCATTTCGCCCCTTTTGTTCCCCCACATGCTTCGCGCCAAACGAAAATCAGATGGCCAGATCGTCACCGCCTACGAGGAGTCGAAAATCAATGCTCCGTTCTTTTGCCTTGAATGCCAAGACATCGTCAATCTCGTGACCAGCGCCAGCAAGGTCAATTATTTTGCTCATCAGAACCCACTCACATGTCGAAACGAAGCGAGCGAAAGCGATGACCACCGACGGTGCAAAAAGGAAATTTTTGAAGCACTCCGGCGAGAACCCAATGTCCATGATGCCGCACTAGAGCGCCCGCTCGGCAGCAACCGGCCGGATGTGAGTGCCATCATCAATAACGTGCCGGTGGCAATCGAGATTCAAATCAGTTCGCTGTCAGAGGAAACGATCAAACACCGCACCATGGAATATGCCCGAAAAGGCATTTACGTGTTGTGGCTCCTGCTCTGGACACCCGAACTTGCCGACACCCGCTACACCCCTAAGCACTGGGAAAAGTGGATTCACACGACATATTTCGGGCATGTTTATTATTGGATCGAGGGGCTTAAGGTTGTCAGCTACAAGTTTGAACCAAGCATCAAATCAGTCCCAAAAACGTTATGGTATTCAAAAGATGGAAACAAAATGACCGGAGGCGGCTACACCCGAAGATCAAAACGTTACCGGACCCCCATGCCGGATGCCATGTGGCGGCAATGTCTTTCCCAAAAATGGCTCGGCATCCTGCCCGTCGGCAAGCAATTTCGCATAGACCTCATGGTTACCGAGGCCCGACAATTGGCTCGCCCGGCACGATTCCCCAAAGGCTTGTTCCAGGACTTTCGCGTCATGGTGTCCCACACGAAAGGCCACGATTGAGCCGACATTGCCAAATACGGAATCCCGGATTTCAGGCCGCAATTGGTCAATGTATTGGTGCGACAGGGTGAGGCAGAGACGATATTTCCGGGCTTCCGAGAGGATGGAAACGAATGAATCCGATGCAAATGATTGAAATTCATCCACATAAAGATAAAAGTCCCGGCGGTCTGACTCCGGGGTGTCCGCCCGAGACATGGCCGCAAGCTGGAATTGGGTGACGAGCATCGCACCCACCAGATTCGACTTGTCGGCCCCGAGCTTTCCTTTGGACACGTCCGCAATGAAAATGCGGCCGTTGTCCATCATGAAGCGGGCATCAATGCGGTTGCGCACCTGGCCCAGGATATTGCGGACATGCGGGGACATGAGCAGTTGCCCAACTTTGTTCTGGATGGGGGCGATAGCTTCGTGCAGGAATTTTTTGTCATAATTCTCGAATTCATTGACCCAAAACGACCGCACCATGGGATCTTTGATTTGCTTCACCACCCAGGCACGATACCGGCGGTCGGTAAGCATCCGCTGAACACCGAGCAGCGTCACGTTGTCGCAGTCCAGAAGTGCGGCGACCGAGGCGTACAAAATATATTCCAGGCGAGGTCCCCACGAATCGTGCCACAGCGTCTTGAAAACGCCGACGACGCCAGAGGCAACCAGATGCCGTTCATCCGGCAACGTGGCGCCGAGCAAATTAAGGCCGACTGGATGTTCCATGTCGGCAGGATTGAAATATGCCACGTCCTCAATACGATGCCGAGGGATGTGGTCGAGAATGTCATTGGCCAAATCCCCATGGGGATCAATGACAGCGACGCCGCGTCCGGCCTCGATGTCCTGGAGAATCAGATTGCGGAGCAGCGTCGTTTTCCCCGTGCCGCTTTTGCCGATGGTATAGAGATGCTGTCGGCGGTCCCGTTGCGAAAGAGTGAAGGGCAATTCCTGCCCCCATCCGTCGCGTACCCCTACAACAATGTGCTCATGGTTCGCCATAATCCAGTCGAACCTCCACTCCGAATAAGGGTGTTCTCGTTAGACCTGTATGTAACGAGAACACCTTTGTTGGCGACATGCGGTTGATTACGAGCCGCCAAGGTAATGGAGGCTCGGCCAGAAACGAGTCCCAAAACAACATGCGATGAAAATTATATCACATAAAAATAGTGGGCCGCCTATCGGCGGTATATATATTTTTCACAAAAATTTAATTAACCCGTCCGTGGGTGAACCCGTGGGGAGCGTGAGCGAACGAGGGAGGTTTTCGGCGAGCGCGGCATCCATTACTAAAAAATGGAGCCGCGCGAGCCTGAAAACCGACCGAAGTCGGGGATGCAGAAAATCTCAAATTCAGTGAAAAACCTTTGTCCAACAACGGTTTTTGAGAATCGTTACCCTTCCTGCTGTGAGGAAGGGGGTGGGGACACCCTAAATTTCTGGATTTTCATCAAAAAAGGTTCTAACTTTATCCAATAGGCACCACCATACAGAATTTGCCGAGAAATCAATGGGCGCATTGCGCACGGTGACGTTGGTTTCAGCCAATAAATCAAAGGGTTTTTTGAAGGAAACGGTTACGGTTTGAGCGCGTAAAAGGCGGTAAAAATAAATCACATTTGTTCTGTGCAAACATGCACAGTCGAGCTGGAATATTGACCTGTTAAAAAGGCGAACGTGTTCAGACCTGTAACCGGTTCACGATCCTCCAACATTGGCGAACGGTCAGAGTGATTCCAAATTTTTCAGATATATAATGAGCAAGGTGTTCAGCTTTTTCAGACTTTGAATGAGCGGAAGATTTATCCAAAAATATTTGCACGTGCTTTAATTGGGAAGCATTGAGTTTTGACGGACGACCAGGGCGTGATTCCTCATGCAACCCCTGTTCACCGTCTTTCTTGAATCGTTTGACCCAATAGGCGACGGCACGAGGCGAATCTCCATAGATGCGTGCGACCGCACTTGATGAAAGGCCGTTTAATACGAGGGCGACGCAATGTAAACGATGCAGCAGCCGTTCACGCGGAGAATCACCCCGCAATGTTTTAAGCAACTCTGAATTAATTGTGCTATGCGCAATTTGTTTCATTTTTAGCTCGCAAATATTTATGTCATTTGTTATAATTTGTCCATGCTTAAATACTTCATTTATTGCCGCAAATCGAGTGAGGATGAAGACCGCCAAATGCTCTCCATTGACGCGCAGCTTTCCGAATTGAATTCAATTGCGCGTGAACGTGGCATAACGGTTGTCCGCACCTTTACAGAGAGCAAGAGCGCCAAGGAGCCGGGGCGTGAAATTTTCAATGACATGCTCCGGCGCATTGAACGTGGCGAGGCAAATGCCATTCTATCATGGAAATTAGACCGCATCGCCCGCAATTTTGACGACGGCGGGAAGATCATCGGTCTGTTGCAACGAGGGGTGATTCAGGAAATTCGCACGTTCGAGAAGACGTATTTGCCCACCGACAACGTGCTCATGATTGCGGTCGAGTTTGGCATGGCCAATCAATATGTGCGCGACCTGTCGCTGAACATCCGCCGGGGAATTCGCGAGAAAATCCGCCGGGGTATATATTCCTGGAAAGCTCCGCTCGGTTACTTCAACGAACCCCGGCTTCGCACCATTGAACCGCACCCTGAATATTTTGACAAAGTGAAGAAGCTCTTGGAGCGTTTCGCAACTGGAACGCTTTCCCTCACCGGCTTTCAAAGAGAATTAAAGGCTGCCGGGGTCGTTGGTGAACGCAGCAAGAAACCATTGGTGCTGTCTGCAATCGGTCATGTGCTTCGTAATCCCTTTTATTACGGCGTATTCCTCCATAAGGGGGAAATGCACCAAGGAGTGCATGTGCCGATGATCAGTAAAAAGACGTTTGATGACATTCAAAAGGCTTTGGTGACCGTCGGCAAACCGCGCAGGCGTCGTGAGGAAAAGAACCTCGTGTTCCTCAATTTTGCGACCTGTGCTGAGTGCGGATATTCCATCACGGGCGAGCGGCACATCAAAAAGAGTGGCCTCCGCTTCCACTATTACCGTTGCACCCACAAAAGCAGGGAGCAACGATGCCCGGCCACGACCTTCATCCGGCAGGAAAAGCTGGCAGAAGAAGTGAAGCGTAATGCCGAACTCGTCCTCATCCCTGATGAATGGAAAGAGAAGTTCCTGGCCAAGATCGAGACGTGGGAGACGGAAACCTCCATCGAGAAACAGCAGAAAATCGACAGCCTTAAGGCTGAATTGGCCCTTCTCAAAACAAAGATTGACCGGGTTAACAAGGCATTTACCGAGGGGGCAATTGACATTGCCGAGTTCAAAGAACTCAAAAACCCGATGGTGGCCTTGAAAGCCGATTTGGAACAACAAATCGTCGTATTGGAGGGAAGTAAAATAAATCGGCTCGAACCCTTAAAAAAATGGATTTTGGAGGCAAATACGGCCCAAAATGACGTTTTTTCTGACAATTGGTTAGGAATGAAGTCATTCCTTGAAAAAGTTGGCTCGAACCGCCTTTTACGCGCTCAAACCGTAACCGTTTCCTTCAAAAAACCCTTTGATTTATTGGCTGAAACCAACGTCACCGTGCGCAATGCGCCCATTGATTTCTCGGCAAATTCTGTATGGTGGAGCCGACAGGGATCGAACCTGCGACACCCACAATGCCATTGTGGTGCTCTACCAACTGAGCTACGACCCCATCCAGAGTGGCGTTTAATTTAGCGAATACTTCGGTTTTGTCAAAACTTTTTGACGAACTTTTTATGGTGTGTGGCGCGGCTTGGGGATTGCCACCGCACCGGGGGCGGAATAGCATCGGGCGTTCACGAATCATGAAACCATTATTTACTTTGGCCATGTTATTTGCCACGTCCGCACTATTATCCGCCGCTGCTCCGCAATCGCTGCCGCTCTGGCCGGGGGCGGCACCGGGGGCGTTGGGGACGAATGTGGTGGATATCCCCACGCTAACGGTTTATTTGCCGGAGGCGACGAATGCCACGGGGGCGGCGATGGTGATCTGCCCGGGCGGGGGGTATTCGCATCTGGCTCCACATGAGGGGCAGGATTATGCGTTGTGGCTGAATCAGCACGGGGTGACGGGGTTTGTGCTGAAATATCGGCTGGGGGCGAATGGATACCGGCATCCGGCCGAACTGCAGGATGCGGCGCGGGCGGTGCGGTTGGTCCGGGCGCACGCGGCGGACTGGGGGATTGATCCGAAGCGGGTGGGGATCATGGGGTCGTCGGCGGGCGGGCATGTGGCGTCGACGTTGCTGACGCATTTTGATGCGGGATTCACGAATTCGGCGGATGCGGTGGAGCGGGAGAGTTCGCGGCCGGACCTGGGGATTTTGTGTTACCCGGTGATCACGATGGGGCAGTATACGCACAAGGGGTCAAAGGATAATTTGCTGGGGAAGGATCCGGCGCCGGAGCTGGTGAAATCGGTTTCGAATGAGTTGCAGGTGACGAAGGCGACGCCACCGTGTTTCATCTGGCAGACGTTTGAGGACAAGACGGTGCCGGTGGAGAACAGCTTGTTGTTTGCCACGGCGCTGCGGGCGGCGGGGGTGCCGTTTGACCTGCATATTTATCAGCATGGCGGGCATGGGATGGGGCTGGCGGACAAGCCGCCGTTTGCGCATCCGCATCCGTGGGCGGGGGATTGTTTGTATTGGTTGAAGTTGCAGAAGTTTGTGAAGTGAAAAGCAGAAAATGGGAAAGCAACAGAAATGACCGTGAATTTTATTGCCAGGGGTTGACGGTGTCACGTTTTTGGTGCCTATTATTGACATGATGGAAATCACTTCCAAGCAGTTGCATGAGCAGACGGCCAGCATGCTGGACCGGGCCAAGGGTGGTCAGCGGATGAGGATCATCCGTAATGGCAAGCCCGCCGCCTGGCTGGTTCCGGCGAATGAAGAGATTGATCCGTCCTGGGATGAAATCATGGCGGAGGTCAGGAAGGCGCGGGCGAAGGGCGGTCCCACCCGGCCGAATCCGGTTCTGGGCGAAAGAAGGAAACGTCATTATGCCGCTCGTGTACACTGACACCTCCGTCCTGTTTGCTTATCTGCATCCGGACGATGAATTTTCCGGGGTGGTGGATGCGGCGGTGCAAAAAGATTCGCCGGATTTTGTTTATTGGGTTTTTCTGCGCCACGAGCTGAGGCACAATCTAAGGCAGTCGCGAACCAACCGTCATGGGGAAGCGGCCTGGCGGGCACTGCGAGCGGCGGAAAAGACATCGACACGGCTGCGTTGGCAGGGCGAGCTGACAGCGGACAAGCTGTTGGACCTGGCCGAAAATTTGAGCGCGGAACTGGCCGGGGACTTTGACTGCGGCAGCAGTGATTATCTGCACGTCTCGGCGGCGCGACGGGTGAATTTGCTTTCCGGATTGGATGCGTTTTGGACGTGTGATGTGGCACAGGCGAAACTGGCGAGATCGATCGGATTAAAGACCCGCTTGTTTGTTTAGGGACACTGGAGTCAAACGCGAAGGCAAAAGCAGAAATGAAGGCGGGGGAGGGATTTCATTGCGGGGGGCGGGTGGGGGCGTTTATAGTGGGGGTGTGGAATCTGCTTTGGAAATGGACATTTTGAAGGTGTTGGTGGAGCTGGATGCGGCGGTGAAATCGATGCAGACGGCGAAGCCGAAGCCGGATTTACTGGAGATTTTTTCCCGGATCGATGCGCTGGCGGGCCGGTTGCCGCGGCAGACGGATCCGGTGCTACTGCATTATCTGCACAAGAAGAGCTACGAGAAGGCGCGGTTGTTTCTGCAGGGGCGGGAGGCGGAGAATCAGGCGGGGAACTGCCGGCACGTCTAATTTACCGGCCATTTTTTCCATGTACGATGACACGATAGCCGCCATCGCGACGCCGCTCGGTGAGGGCGGGCTGGCGGTGGTGCGGTTGTCGGGTCCGCAGGCGCTGGCGATCGCGGACAAGTCTTTTGTGCCGGCGGGGGCGGCTTCACTCAAACCATCGGCGGCGACCACGCATACGATCCAATACGGGCATATTGTGCGGTCGGGTCAGCGGGTGGATGAGGTGCTGGCGGCGGTGTTGCGGGCGCCGCGGACGTATACGCGCGAGGATACGGTTGAAATTTCGTGTCACGGAGGTTTGTTGCCGGCGAAGCTGGTGCTGGACACGTTGTTGGAGCACGGGGCGCGGACGGCGGAGCCGGGAGAATTCACAAGGCGCGCGTTTTTGAACGGGCGGCTGGATCTGGCGCAGGCGGAGGCGGTGGCGGATTTGATCCATTCGCGTACGGAGCTGGCGTTGCTGGCGGCGAATGAGCAATTGGCGGGGAAGTTGTCGGGGCGCATCAATGCGTTGCGGGATGAGATGGTGCGGACGCTGGCGCATGTGGAGGCGCATATTGATTTTCCGGATGAGGACATCGCGCCGGACACGCGGGACGAGCTGATCGCGCGGCTGGAGCGCGGGGTGGCGTTCATGGAGGAGCTGCTGCGGACGGCGCGGGAGGGGCAGTTGCTGCGGCGAGGCATCCGGGGCGCGATCATCGGGCGGCCGAATGCGGGGAAGTCGAGTTTGCTGAATCAGTTGTTGGGGCATGACCGGGCGATTGTGTCGCCGGTGCCGGGCACGACGCGCGATACAATCGAGGAGACGGCGAATGTGCGGGGGCTGCCGGTGGTGTTCATCGACACGGCGGGTTTGCGCGAGGCGCAGGATGCGATCGAGATCGAGGGGATCCGTCGCAGCCGGGAATCATTGGCGCGGGCGGAGTTTGTTTTGCACGTGCTGGATGCGAGCGAGCCGCTGACGCGGGCGGATGAGGCGTATCTGGCGGAGTTTGCGGACAAGCATCGTATATTGGTGCTGAACAAGGTGGATCGGCCGCGCCGGTTGCAATGGCCGGGCGAGGGGGCGGGCAAATTGCCGGAGGCCCAGGGGATTGTGGAGGTTTGTTGTGCGGACGGGCAGGGGATTGAGGCGCTGAAAGATGCGATCAAGGCGCTGGCGTGGGCGGGGGAGATCAAGGCGGAGATGTGGCAGGTGATGATCAATTCACGGCATCAGGAGGCGCTGGGCCGGGCGCGTCAGGGAACGCAGCGCACGGTGGCGGTGTTGCGCGCGGGGGAGACTTTGGAGCTGGCGGCGGCGGAAATGCGGGCGGCCGTGAATGCGGTGGGGGAAATCGTGGGCAAAACGACGACGGAAGATTTGTTGGATTCGATTTTCAGCCAGTTTTGTTTGGGGAAATAAGCGGTTAAACTCAGCACTCGACGGGCATTTGCGGCTGGCAAATTTTTATCGTCACTTCCCAGGTGTTTATCGTCGACTCCAGGAGGGGAATGGTCTGGCAGAGGGTTGGCGGGGTTACTGGTTGGGATGGCGCAGCTGCGACTTTCTCAATGGGGCTGAGCATAATCTTGTGGGCGATCCATTTTTCGTTGGCGTACATTTTAGCAAAGGTTTGAATGGTTCATTTTTTAGGCGGCAGGTTGAGCCGCGCGGTTGGTCATGGTTCGGCGCACGCAGCCAATGGTGAATAATCCGGCGCCGAGCATGCAGAGGGTGGTTCCGCCATCCGGGACGGCCGAGATGGTCAAGGTGCCTTCCTCGTATTGGTAGGCTTCGTTGTTGGCGCCGCCACTCCAGAAAGTTTGGTTGCCCGAATAATCGTCGGGCGCATTCAAGGAGAGATAGAAGGCCAGGCCGGTGGCGGTGTCGGGAAAGGAGTAGGCCGGGTCATTGAACAGCAGTCCGCCAGCATAGGTGACCGCATAGCCACCGGCGGCGGCGGGGTTCTGAACAATCAGGTCGTCATAAGTCAGGACCGTACCGCCGTACATTTCGGAATTATAGGTGTTCCCGGGTATGCCATCGACGGGAAGGGTGGCCAGGGTGCTGGAGTAAGGATTATTGTACGGACCGGCCGACAAGCTGAAGGAACCGCTGGTGGCGAGATAGGTGCCGGCACTGATTTCCGTGGCGGTGACTAAGCCGCTGCCGACGTCGCCATTGTTGCCGGTGAACTGTAGGTCGAAGGTCATGACGTTGGCGGTGGCGGAGGTCGCGCCGGCCAGTGCCAGCCCGGTCAGGCTGGCGAGCAAGAGTTTCGTCGTGGTTTTCATAAGTTTCACAGTTTGATTGTTCGCGCTGATTGGCATAGCGCATGCGCCGTGCCAAGCGATTGATTTGGCCACGCAAAAGGACGCATTCCCCGATTTACGTCCCAGAACTGGCTATTTTTGGTTTTGGGCGGTGACCATGTTGCACTTTTTACGCCTGGAAATTGCAATGCAAAAACATGGCAAGCAATGCGATTGCATTGCGCGAACGTTGCTTACGGTACTTCAGTGAATCGGCTGCGCCAACCTGTGTTCGATGGTAAAAAATAATTACAAAGCCAGGCAGGCCGGAGCAGAATCTTAGGGCGGCTTTAAATTGCTAAAAACAAGCAATTTATAAGACATGATGGCGTAATGTGTGTTAGTGCAGGTTCTAATGGTCAAAAAAGACGATTAAATGAAAGGATTGGTACAAATATTGCTAAAGAAGTGTCGCAGCATGACAATACGTCATAAAAAGTGGAAAGCTAAAATTGACATATTTTGGCCGAATGTAGTTGATTAATGTTTAAAAAAACAATTGAAATGACTTTGGGTTTGGTGTTAAATTAACTATTATTGGGTAAACATCCAGTATACGAAACAGCCTTAAATTTATGAGTAAAAATTTCAAACGCGTGGTCGCGTGTCTGTGTGTAGCGTTGGTATTTTTTGTCTGCGCCCCCGGGGCGCGGGCGACGATCATCTATTACAACTTCATCGGTGGTTATGCGCCAGGCCAGTGGGATTTGGAGCCGGACCAGGGGACGGTGGCATTTGCCAATTCGGACACCGAGCTGGACATCATAGGACCGACGGGAACTTTTTCCACCAGTTATGACCAGGCTTCCGTGACGGCACCGGCCTCGCCGCTGGGGCCGGGGCCGGAATCGGGGTGGTATGTGAACCTGCAATATGCCTTTAATGTGGGCGACGCTGAAGACGCCACCGCTAGCGTTTACTGGACCGGCATCGCGGGCAATAATCCCATGGTGCTGGGTTCCGGCGGGCCGGGCGCCAGCGACAGCGGTGACCTCTCCTTTTATATGCCGGCCGGCGGCACCCTAGCTTTTGAGTTGGATAGTGGTCAAACGGGCATCGGCAAGCAGCCGGCGGAACTGGCGATCACGGATTTCTCCTATACGGTACCGGATGCAACGCCGTGGATTGAAGCCAGCTTGCTGCTGCCTTTGCTGCTGCGCCGGTTCTGGCCGGTGGCGAGTCGTCAGAGTTGATCCGTTGGTTGAAGGGGCCGAGCATGAAGCGGCCCGGGTGAGTTTTTGTCTTTAAATGATGTGGTGCAGGCATTATGAAAATTATAAATCAGATCAAATCCGTAGTCGTCACCGGGGTGGCGGCGTTGCTATTTATGGCCATGGGTTCGGCGGCGCATGCCGGCGTGGCCATCTCGATGGTTTATCCGCTGGCGGCCACGCCGTGCGACACGCTCTCGGTCACCAGCACGGTGGTCAACACCGGGGCGACATTGTCGCAGTTGCAGGTGAGTGAAATTTTGCCGGGGGGCACCTCCTACGAATATGTCACGAACAGCCTGCAGATCAGCGTGCAGGGCGGGGCGACGAGCACGAATCAATCGGTGATGACAATCAATGGTGGCACCAACCTGGTGTTCAATCTGAGCAATATCCAAACGACGAATGGTCCGGCTAATTTGGTGTTGTCCGAAGTGTTTCCCGGCACGAACACCACCCAGGACTGGTTTGAGATCTTCAATCCGACGGCCAATACGATTTCCTTGAACGGCTGGTCCATCAAAGACGCGCGGCCGGGCATAGTCGATCCGTTGCCTAATTTCACGCTGGCCGCCGGGCAATTCCTGGTGGTGGCGGCGAATACGAACAATTTTCTGACCGGTCATCCCAACTTCAACACGACGAACAATCTGGTGCAATTTGGGGACAACTTCGGTGGCAACGGACTTAATATATATGCGGACGGTTTGTTTTTGATCAATTCGAACAGTGTGACGGTGGACACGCTCTCGTGGGGTTTTGACACCTCGGCCTTCAATCCTTCGGTGCCGTATCCCACGAGCCCGACGGCCAGTCTGGCCCGGGTGCCGGCGAATGTGGACTCCGGCACGGCCCATGACTGGGTGCAATTGAACACCCCGACGCCGGGCACCGGTGTCATCCAGTCCGGTCTGGCTTCCGGGACGAGCATCACCATCGTGTACCAGTTGACGGCGAAGTGCGGTGGTGTGGGCGGTTATTTTGATTCCACGGCCACCTATCAGCAACCTCCGGGCAGCTCCACCCAGACGAATAACACGGTTGATTTCATCGCGTTTGAGAATCCGGTGTTGTTGGTGAGCAAGACCCCGCAGATCCAGCAGGCCACCTTGAATGGTCTGGTGACGTGGCAGTTGCAGGTGATCAACAGCGGTTTTGGGACCGCGCACAACGTGACGGTTTATGACAGCATCCATTCGGGCCTGCAGTTTGTCGGCTTCAGCATCCCGCCGACCACGGCCAATCCGACGGCGACGAACAGTGTCTACTGGGATCAGACGGCGATCGCGGCGCTGACAGGTTTGACGAATGGGGAAACGCCGATCAGCATCACGGTGACGGCCCGGGTGACGACGTGCGAAGGCGATCTGGGCAACCGCGGGGATGCCTCGTTTGGCTGTGACAATTCGGCCCTGTGCCAGGACACCCGGCTGGAGGCCGATGGCGCGACGGCGGCGATTGAATATTTTGGCACCCGGCCTTATCTGAATTTCAGCGTCACGCCCGCGAACCCGATCGCCGTGCCGTATTGCAGCGGCATTGACATCACCTTGTCCGTCACTAATAACGCCGAGCCATACGGAGCGGACGCCTATAACATCGGGGTCTCGCCCTATCTGGTGCCCGGTTACACGTTGTCCCAGATCGGCGGAGGATCAGTCACCAATGCTGACGAGTTGATCCTAAGTTCCGTGCTGGCCCAAGGGACCGGCACCAATATCACCCTGCATCTGCAACCGGGCGGGGTCTGCCCGCTGAACACCAACCTGGTGGCGCAATTGATGGAGCCCGGATATTCGGACATCTGCGGTATGTCGTATGCCGCGCCGATCATTCCGGTGATGACGTGGCTTAACGGTTTGTCGGCTGCGGCGGTCACGGAATCCTTTAATCCGTGGGCGATCCATGCGAACACCACGACCAACGTCACGGTCATGGTGGATTTGGTTTATACGAACATGGGTTCCGGGAGCATTCCGCAAACCTTGTATTCGCAATATCCGACGAATGGCGGCTGGGGCACGCCCACATCCATTTCGGCCGGCGGCGTTTTGCACGCCAACACGAACACAATCACCTGGACCACCAACGTGTCGGGCAGCGGCGAAGCGGTCTTCACCTATCAAATCAGCGTGACGAAGGGTCAAAACTGCACCACGAACCGGAGTTACTTCCCGTTGACGCCGGCGGTCTATCATGATTGTGAAAGCTGCCCGCAGACGGTGGACACCAATTCGCTGTGGGACATTGAGATTCCCACATATGATTGCACCTGCACCAATTGCGGCGGCAACGGGACGAACTGCACCTTCGAGGCAGGGATAAATAATCCCATCCCGCTGGTGGAAACGTGCCAGTCCCAGCCGTTCACCATGGTCATCACCAATCTGGCCGGACATTATCCGAACCAATGGACCAATGTCGTCTGGTCGGCCTCCCTGACCGGCGGTTCATATTATTATGAATCCAGTGCGGTCACCGTGCTGGCCAACGGTGTAAACGTCACCACCAACATGGCGGTCACATTGGTGGGCGGTTTGTTGCAGATTGATTTTGACGGTTTGAACACCAATTCGACCTTTAAGAATGTTTCCTCGGTTACCAACCTGCAGGTTTCCTGGGATGGGGCCATCGGTCAAACGGGTGCGGTTAGCCAGGATGTGCAGTTCAACCTGTGTTCTGCGTCCGACCTGCAAAGCGATTGGGTGGTGGGAACCTCCGCGATGCAAATCACGTTGACGCCGCCGTTCGTGGGTTTCGAATGCGGAAAAATCACCGTGCCCATCGGCTTGCAGCAGGTGGCCAGTCCTTTCTCGCTGACATCCACCAACGGCATCTTCCCGGATTATAATGTGGATGTGGTTTTGAACTTGGATCCGTTGGGTGATCCGACCGCTTCCGGCAATGGCACGAACAGCGTGTCCCTGAGTTACGTGACCAATTCCACGGTGCTGGTAAACATTGTTTCCAACGCAGTCGGTCGACCGCTGATTCTGACGAATGAGCCGACCCTGACCAACAACCTGTTGATCTGGCATCTTGGCAACCTGGGGCTCTTCACCAACGGCACGTTGAACTGCCAGTTCCAGATGCAATGCGGTGGCGCCCCGATCCAGCAGATCCAGGCCGTGCTGCGGTATAACAATCTTTGCCAGCAGGGCTCGACGCCCCAGCTGAACACGTCCGAAACGCCCGAGCAGCTGGTGTCGGACCAGGCCTCGTCCTTGTCGGAATCGGTCAGCCCCGGGCTGGTGACGATGAGCACGACGAATTTCAACTTCCAGGCGCAATTCTTTAACGCCGGGGCCGCGCCGGCGCACAATTTCTTCATCGAAGTGCAGGTGCCCACGAACATCGTGCTGACCAGCGCGACGGTGCCATGGAATTATGTGACCGCGTTGAACAACGGCACGAACGCCTATTATTGGAACTTCACCAACAACACCGCGCCGTTGCAGGGCTTGGTGGATGATCTGGGCGACGGCTCGTTCAATGATCTGGCCTACGAAGGTTCCTTCATCCTGAGCGTGACCGGGGCGGTCATCTCCTGCGGTAACCAGGAAATCAACACGCTGGCCGGGTCCGGCTGTCTGGGCCGCCAATGCGAACAGGCCGGGCCGCTTCCGGTGGATCTGGAGCTGCTCTCCGGCACGGCCGTGGCCATGTTGGTGTTCCCGACGGCATTGCCGGTCTGCGAAACGAACGCCCTCTATTATGATGTGCGCAATGCCAGCCTGGCCTCCATCTATCAGGTGACGCCCTACTTCTATTTGCCCAGCGGGCTGACCTATGTGGCCGGCAGCGCCGTGGCGACGAACAAGCTTACCGGCCAGCACATCAGCATCCCTGACCCGAGCGGTTCCGGCACGGTGGGTGATCCGTATACGTGGAGCTCCACCAATGTGGCTTATCTGGCCGAATTGGTGTCGGCCAACGACGTGATCATCGGCTTCAAGGTCAATGTGGCTTGCGACTCCACCGTCCAAGGCGAGGGCGGGGCTTACGCCACTTACATCCTGCCGTGCGTGGGCCTGACCAACACGGCCACGGAACTGTCCGCCGGCAACGTCGGGGTGCCTGTGCTGTCCCTCACCAAGCAGTTCTTTGACCTCAACAATCATCCGAAGACGGAATCCACGGCGGGTGAAACGAACATCTTCTATCTGACGATCCAGCCGACCGCGCAATCGGCGGCCAGTGCGCAGGAGATGCTGTTGACTGATTATTTCCCGACGAACAGCTTCGCGTTCATGGGCGCGTCCATCAAACCGGACTCCACCAACGGCGGAATCCTGGTCTGGAGCAACAATGCGATGATGACGCACATCCCCAATCAGGCGACCGGGCCTTACGCCATCACGTCTGCGCCGATTTCGCTGGTCGTCACGACCCTGACCCTGGCCGACTGTTCTTCACCGGCCATCAACACGGCCGAGGTTGACTACGGCTGCTCGAATTCGCTCTGTCAATCCACCACCGGGTCCGCCTCGGTCATCATGACCCCGGAACTGCAGTTCAATTCACCGGGTGAAACCCTCCAGTTGGATTCCTGCGGGGGTACTTATACCACCACGCTCACGAACTACGGCGCGCCGGCGGATGGCATCATCTGGACCAACTATGCGCCGTCCGGCTACCTCATCGCCGCCGCGACGGTCAGCGGCGCCTTGAACAGTCCGAATGGTCAGTCCGCGACCCTTACTTTGGGTGGCACTGCGCCGTATGTGGGGCAATATGCGATCCTGAATTTGTCCAACACCAACCTGACAAATGTGCGCGGCACCACTAATTATAATCAGGGGGCCGGTGATATTTATCTCGGGCCAGGCCAAGGTTTCACCGTGACCTTTACTTTGGTACCGGAAAGCGCCGTGCTGGATTGCTTGCTCAATGACTATCCGCCGTCGCCGGTACCCGTCACGGCCACCAACGCGGTCACTTTTGACAGCTTCTGCGGTTCGCCGGCCGAAGTGAA
>Ga0302281_10001115_pt1 | contig 19626 bp, 18 predicted proteins | sample III_Fen_E1_2_FD_198762 | JGI IMG/M metagenome (GOLD analysis project Ga0302281, IMG submission 198762) | Peat permafrost microbial communities from Stordalen Mire near Abisko, Sweden - III_Fen_E1_2 | ecosystem: Environmental > Terrestrial > Soil > Wetlands > Permafrost | place: Sweden: Abisko...
TCGCGCCGCTTGAAAGTATCTTCGTAAACTTTGGTCGGAGATACGGTGGACCCGGCGCTGTGATCGAGCGTCCACTTGAGCATCGCGTCCTGCTCTTCTGCGCCGAGGCGCGCGAGCAGCAATGCGTGGTCCATAGTAATGAGAAGATCACGAACAGCAAAGCGGCTCAGCTCTCCGAGCGAGACCAATTTGAGGCGCTTGGTGACATACTCTATATCCTTGCCCACGCGCGCAGCTACAAGCTCGACTGACCCGAGCCGCTGATAGAGCAGAGCGAAGGCATCCGCCTCTTCCAGTGCTGACACGTCCAGGCGCTGGAGGTTATCAACCAGGGCGATCTCATCCGCTTCTTCTTCGGATAGATTGCGAACGATACATGGAGCAGTCTCAAGTCGCGCACTCACCGCGCCGTGATAGCGCCGGTGGCCGGCGACGATCTCATAGATGTCATCCTCGTCCAGATCAACCGAGAAATTAAGTGGCCGCACAATCAGTGGCTGGGTGATCCCGATGCTACGGATCGATTGCGCCATGTCGCGAGCTGCTGCTGCGTCCATCGTTCGGCGCGGGTTGCGAGGGCTGGGCTGAAGCAGATCGAGGGCGATCTGCTGGACCTGATCGAGAGCGTGATCCTGGGCGGTTGTCATTGGACACCGCCATTGGCTTCAAGGTATTCGATCGTAGCGCCCTGGCAGAAGTTCACGCAAGCTACGATTCGTCTTGCGAACCCCTCGCGAAAACCACTCGATACCAATTTTTTTGATCCATCGCAAACAACGTCAGTGGGGCCGTAACTTTCCATGCTCCACGGCTCATCAAAGTCCGGAACGGCTGTCTCCTCAGTGGCCAGGTGCTGATGGAGGGATACATGAGGTTGCGCAGGCGAGCGCATCCCAACACTCGCCTGAGAGTTTTTCTCGTCTGGCGCGCGGGCCTCCTTTCGGCAGGGATCGTGTGGGATCAAACCGGCGCTACATCCAAAGGCGTGAACCAGTTCGCCTTGATCGGAAGCGCGCAGGCATTCGGGACAAATCATGGTCTGCGCCTCAAAGGGAGCGTCAGCGGCGGACATCTGAGCTGCGTCGCACAGTCCGGCTATTGTCTCCAGCACCTGACCGGTCTGGCAGTTCCGGGCGTGGCAAACGCTGCCGTCCACCTGCTCGCCATAGCACTCACGGCAGGAGGCGGTGCGCACCTCGCGGCCATTGACAAATCCCAGGGACGCGGAGTCGATGAGGTTAGAGCAGGCAAGAGCGCGGGCATCGGCGACCAGGCGAGCGAGGAGGGCGACGCGGCGACTTTTACGCAGGTCGAAGGGCTCGGAATCGCGGTCGATGAAGGCACGAAGAGACGCTGGAAAATCGTCCAGATTTCCCTGCTCGGGAGCAGCATCGAGGCGAGTGATGCCGACTCCGGGGGTGTCGATTCCCACTGAGGAGGAAACGTGTCCACTATTTGGGACGGTGTTCAGATGGGAGTTTATAAGGGAAATCTCCTCCGCGCGGGCGGAAGAGACGGCAGAGACGGTGCGAGGTACGTCCATGGATCTCTCCTTGATAAGGTTCAAGGGAGAGCGACGGCTCAGCCGGGGACCACGATTGTGGAATACCGGGTGAGTAAATCGCTATCTCCTTGTTTATCAAGTCGATAAGGACGGTGGTATAATGGTTAAACGCGGGCGAGTAGCTCAACTGGACAGAGCACCGGCCTTCTAAGCCGGGGGTTGCTCATATCAAGCCGGGTATCCCCACATCCCCTACCATCGCCTAATCGACTCAATAGGAAATACAAATACAATCTTCTTCAGCGGGTGACCGCTTACTCACAATAAGGCAACCGGCTCGATTCGCAAGCGCCCGTTTTGCATATTTATTCGTTTTCTGTGGATAAGAAGGCCGTAACTCTGTAATATCCCTATTTCAGCCTAGTTACTGTTCTGGTTCCACTCGAAAATGACCCGTCCGACCGCGATCTATCGACTCCTGTTCGGCTACTCGCATCACGCAATATCGGATCGTGTTCGTTTTATCTAATCCAAGCTTTTGAGTCAGCTTCTCCAAAATCTTCACCTGCTGCGAGGTCAGACCGACATGTATACGCGTAAGCGCCATAGAGAGATCATAACGCTTGTCGAATGTGCATATTATGCCCATTGAATCCCACATCATGGGCGCATCATACACACGAAGGGTCCAGATGCTCTCCAATGTGACCACCATCACTACAACAACGAGAGGACAAAATCATGAATAAAAGAAAGCATACCGATGCGGAAATCATCGCACCGGGCGTCATCGTCGATTTACCCGTCGAAAACGGAATGGAGCCCATGTCTACCTTAGCCCTTATCAACATGAACCCAAATATCAGAGCTGCAACCGTGTCGCCACAACTTCATACCCCCGACCACATCAACTGCCCAGCCTGCTGGGAATCTAACGTCGCCCTCCAGGCAGTAGACGTTGATCTCAAAAACCTGACCTTCAGCCGCGCGGCTCAATGGTGGATACTCCTGCGCCAACAATCAACTACCCTCAAAGGCCGCACCCACGAAACAAACCTGGGCTACCTCCGCTCCCTTGAGCGCTTTTTCGGAGGGCTCACCCTGCGATCTATCTCCCCTGGACACGTCCGCAGCTACCAGGTCGCCCGCCTCCACAACCTGGTGCGCATCCAGGATAGGGAAGTACATCCATGGCGCAATCCTGCCGGCAACTCGATCATCAATCACGAGATCAGCGTGCTGGCACAGATGCTCACCCACTGCAAGCTCTGGCACAATATCAAACCCTTCTACTTCCCACTCTCCACCCCAGGATGGAGCCCGCGCCAGATCCTGACCGAAGAACAAGAGGCCGATCTCTGGGCGATAGCGCAGAACCATCCCGAGGCTAAACTAGCCTACTGGGCAGCATTGATCACCAACAATACGACAGCCGCCGGCATCGAGCTGCGCGGCCTGCGCCTCAAAAATCTCTTCATCAACGATGGGCAGGTCACTGATATCTACATTCCGGCCGACTCGGTAAAAAACAACTCAAGGCCGCGCAAGATAGCACTCAACCCATCGGGCCAATGGGCCGTCGGCGAATGCCTGAAGCGGGCCATCAAGCTCGGTTCTCGACTTCCCGATCATTACCTCTTCCCGTTGCGCTTGCGCAATCATAAGTACGACCCATCCCAGCCCGCTACCCGCTGGTTCCTTCGCAATAGCTGGAACAAACTCCGCAAAGTGACAGGATTCTACGACCTGAACCCGCATGACCTCCGCCACCACTGCATCACGCGTCTTCTTGAGAACGATGTCTCTCCGGAGACGGTGCGCGCAATCGCCGGACACGTGACGGTGAAAATGATGGAGTATTACGCCCACCATCGTCGCCGCGTGGTTCATGCCGCCACCATGCGCATCGAATCACCAGGCTCTCACCCGTTATTGAAATAGTCCTCCATCTACACTGGGAACTGTACCCGCTACCCAACCAGCAGGTACAGTTCTCGGCCCACTCGATCCTCTCTCCCCGCGCCAAGCGAAAGAGCGACCGGAGACGAGAGTCTAGTGTCAGCACACATGCTGGCACACAGCAGAGCCCGTACAAGAAACACCATAGAAATATCCCGTGGAGTTATTGGTGGCTACCACCGTCACCGTATGGCTTCCGGCTGTCAAACCAGAGATCGAGGCTACGAAGGCACCACTTGTTGTCACTGTGCCAGAGTGGTCCAGCAATGCGTAGACGTTTCCCCCTCCATAGCTGGTGCTGCCCCCATCTACAACTACAGAGACCGAGATCGCACCCGCCCCTGACACTCCGTTGAAGATGGCACTGATTGTGCCGATGATATTGTAGGTGTCGGCAGGGCTGAGCGCGGTAATCGTCCACGCCATCCCCGGTAGAGTCTGCGGGGTTCCTGTCGCAAGCGCCTGACTCGTAGCGAGGGCCATGCTCGAGCTGTAACTCGTAGTCGACATCATAGGACGATATTTACCGTGGAATGTAGTACCACTTGAGGCCAACTGCCAGGGCGACGCTGCACCATTAGCCCACAACGATCTGATCTGAATATCAACAGCCGTCACCGAACTAACACCATCCACAAAGCAGGAAGTAGCACTTCCACTAAACGTCCCAACATCTATCCATGCCCCGGCATTGAAATTACCCGACGCATCCTGCCATTGCACCTGGATACTGCCGCCAGCAGTGACATAAACATCATTCGGCGCTGTCCAAGTGACCAGAAGACGCGGCATGATCGTTCCATCTGGCTGCATCACAGCAGTGGCGCTGCTATCGGCGAGAACAATGTTAGTGGGTGGGGCTGGAGTCGTTGGACCCGCCCCGACACACGCCTCAACATCGTATGGAGTCAATTCCTCGCTGATCTCCCACTCATAGCAAGATGGATCAGTTTGGGAAACACTTACAGCCAAAGAGAGCGCCGGCGCTCCCTCCTCGCCGTTTTCATCTTTCATGGGCTCGCAAAGCATTTGAATCCTGTCAACTTCCAGATACTGGTTTGTCATATTCAGCGCAGGCCAAGTAAACTGCATGATCGATGTCGGGATCATCTGCCAAGCAGCCAACGACATCTTGAATGCGCCGGTCCCCTGAAAGCGATTACGCATCAGATCGATCTTGGCCAGTCGTTGCGCCTGAACGATGGAGTTGACTCCGCGCAGGCTCAGCTCCTTGGGCAATTGATAACCGCCATCAGCCACCAGAAACACATCGCTTGCATATCCGTGCAGATCATCGCAAGCATACTGCGGATAGTTGGTTGGTTGCCACGCCAACGGCCATAGGTTTGCCGTAGTGCCGTAGTACCAGCCGTTGGCGTCATAGAGATTGCCCGCGACGTTGTAAGGACTATTGGGGGCAACGTACGTGCCGTTGACCCGATTGTAAAGGTCTCGCTTACTGCGGAAGGGATTCCATTCCGCCGTGTCCAAAAGCATAGACTCATCCGCGGTAAAGCTTGGACCCTGCCAGTAGGCTGGCCAGATGTACCACTCTCCACCAACGCGACTCAGCTTTCCTCCAGCCGAAGGCATCATCAGAGCAAGCGCGTCACCTGGCGCAGTAGACGTATCGTAGTGGATATTTTGAGCGAAGTTAGTTTCAAGCCCCTGAGAGGTCTGGACCTGCTCGTCACAGACGTTGGCAGCAGCAATCAACTGCGCAGCATTGATCGAGCTATCGCCCAGGCCAAATACTGGATCAGCTATCACATCTGCAACCTGCAATGCCCAGTTGGACGAAAATGCGGTCTGCTCCGTTCTTGGATCGTAAACTGGCTTACCGTTGACCGTGATGCGGATCTCCGGAGCAGATGGGAACAGACTCGTATCATAGCCAAGGTTCAGGTAAATGTAGGCGCAACCGCTGAGTGACGGAGTAGTGGCCACAACCGAATCAAAGGCAACCTGTGTTGTACCTGCCCCATAGAAAGTACCGCCAGTATCTACGACGATGGATTTAACGGTCCACATTCCATTTGATAAAGTCCCCATAACCGCGTGGGCGGTTGCACCAGTTCCGGTCTGTGCAATAAATTTAACACCCGTTTGTGGATGCGAGATGAATGTAACTGTGGGCGTAAAACCTGACGGAAAAGAACCGCCCTCGTCTACAAGGACAGATGTAATCACCCCATGCGCGGTGACAGTTTTTCCCACAATGATGTCAGAAACCTTAACATGGGCAACTGCACCGCCACCGAGGGTCGATTGTGCCCATGTGCTGTCGTTGGATGTAAGCGACTGCATATAGTCTCCGATTGGTTGATCCCCAAACCGGGCTTCACAATACAATTTGTCTTGAAACTCGTAAGACTGCCCACCTGGCCCGATGCAGTGACCGATTCGGACACCACTGTTACCGGTGCCGACAGTTACATTAGGGGCAGATGTGTATCCTTGGCCGCCATCGTCGATTACATAATTGGCGATGGTTCCGCCAGTCGTACAGGTGCCAACGCCGCTCATCACACAATGCGCAGTTGCACCATAACCGCCACCACCACCGATGGACACAATAGGCACGCAACCTGACGGAAAGTGGAAACTGTCAAGCCAGTAGGTTGTGCTATTAATCGCAACAACCGCCCCATTGCTGATTGTAGCCGTTGCGTCAGTCCAGGGCGTCTGTTCCGTATTTGCGCCGTTACCACCAAATGTATATGCACCCTGGATATCAGCGATGGTCTGGCTGCTGTACCCGTTGCCGCCATTAGCGATAGTTACATTCCACGCATCGCCATTGACTTGGTACGCCCACGCCACAGCGCCCGACCCCGATCCAGCAGGATCATAGATGCGCACCCTGTAGCCATCCTGAGGAGCAACCTCAGCAAAGCCCGAACCAAATGTGCTAGCTGTAATGGCAGTTATCACACCCCCAACTATTGTCACCTGTGTTGCTGGAGGCTCAGATACTGTGCCGCAGCCGATGTTCGAATGAAATCCCTGGTGATTTGCCACCTGCGACCAAGATATTTTTCGACCATCCAGATAGACATTAACGATGGAATCGAGTATGTGCGAGGCGAGGACGATCACGTAGTTGTATACATAGTTTCCGCTCGATCCATTCGCTCCTGTTGTGCTCTCGTAGACAGTCACACCACCGATACGCTGCTGGCCATAAACAATCTGCCTGAGCCCTGCTGCCTCACGAGTGGTGATACCCATCCCGCGTTGGTCTGTCAGAGCCTGCGAGATCGCAGCGGCCTCAAGGCTGATGCCCGTTGATGCCATGGCCCCGATAATCAGGGGCAATATAGCGCCAGCCGCACCCCAGGTGAAAAATGTTGCGGCGGCACCAGCGATCAATGCTGCTCCATAAATAGCTTTTGACATTGTTATACCTTCCAGGCGCGCTTGATGTTGGTTTTGGTGAGAGCGATGCGCTTTAGGCCGCTTTCGCCCGCAGCTACGACATGCCTGCCGGAAAGATGCATCAGGCCGGCAATAAGTCGGCCCGCATCCTCAACAACTACGAGATCGCCGCGCTGTGCAGTGAGCGGATACCTGCGCTCCACGAGGCCATGCTTGTTGGCACAATAAGATGCTGCATCCGCAACGGTTGGATTCTGAACTCCGGTTAGCTCTGTGATGAGATCCATAGCAGAGGCTTCGTCGTGATACTTGTCCCTGAAATCTGCGGCGATGTCCACGCCAGTCATGGCCAGAATGCCATCAGCCGCAAGCAAAGCGCAGTCGTTCTTCCCCCAGACAAAAGTAGAGTCCGAACGCTCAGAAAGGAATCCATGAAAGCTGCGTGTCGCCCAGTGGTGTTGTCTTTTGATTGCCATGGCTATCATTTCCATTTCAGGGCGAGATCGTTGAGCTGCTCGACCCAGTTAAACCCCGAATCACAGGGATAAGCGATCTGCTGGTCAGCAGATGTATATCGGCGCAGGGACGCACGCTGCAAATCGAACATCCTTGTCTCGAGAGCAAGCGTGATGGTGATGTCGCTTGTACCCATCGAGATAGTGGGCTTATCCACCGCGCCCACAAAGAGCGGATAAGGCGTTCCGTAGATTGCCCCGTGGTCATCGAGCAGCGCGAAATAGATGGTCACAGGAGCGCCAAGCTGCACGTCGGAAAGGCACTCTCCCAGAATGGATTGATCGATTCCCGAGAGGCTGATCGATGCTCCATACGACTGCACATCCGTCCCCTCGGCTACAGGGCTTAGCTTGCCGAAGTCGCCTACGCCCAGATAGGCATTGCCGTTGTAGGTGATGGTTCCAGCTCCGGTCCAGCAGTAGATGGTTTCGCTCTTGAATGCGATTGACGCCATAAAGATGGGTCGGATGTAGTTGCTCAATAGTGGGGTGAGCATACCCGTACTGATTTGGCGCACTAGCGGGCCTCCACGCACTTGAGCGAAATGCTGGATAACCGACCAAAGTCGTTTTGCCAGCCACGCCGGTTTTGGGCTAGGCGGAATGTCCCAGTGGTGTTTCTGAGGATCAAAGGCAATCCAGACGGAGGAGCCTCACGGAGCGATGGCCAGATGGTAATCGTGGCATCGCCATTCGCATCAGAGTTAACGTCTTCGCACACCTGGTGCAGTCGATACGAGTTCACTCCGGGCGAACCCAGGCTTGGGCAGCTCAAAAGGCTGATATAGTCCCCAGCTTTGAGCTGGCCATTGATATTCGGGGTCCATCCCGCCGTAGCCAACGTTATAGCGGATGCAAGGTTAAGTGTAGGGTCAACCGTGGTGGCGACGGGAGCGCCCAAGGCAACGCCTCGAGGAGCAGTACCGAACGGATCGCCGAGTTGGAAGATGTTTTGCATACCGCGCAACTCTGCGATGAATCCCCGCCATGCGGCAGCCTGCGCCGCGGTGAGCTTGGGAAGCGTGATGGTCATCGTCCACAGATCTGCACCAGGCCACGCCTGTGTCTGGCTCTGGCCGGGGACAAACGGTGAGGACACTACCGCAACCGCATCAACCATGTCTACCCCTACCTGAGAAAGTCCAGGAGAGGTCGGCATGGAGACACACTGATAGGTTTTCCCGCCGAGATTGGTAGGAGAGGACATGGATGCTCCAATGCAAATGAAAAGAAGACGTACGAGAATGCGCCCCCGGAGCGTGCCGCGAGGGCGCGAAATGAGAAATTAACTACCTTGTGAGTCGTCCGGCGGCTCTTGCTGTACGACCATTGCCGACGGCGAAACATAGTTCGGTGCGGCAGCCAGAAATGCGGTCTTGGCCGTGGCGATTTGGGAAGCGAGTGCCACAGATGCTGTTGCTTGCGTCCACGCTGTCGATTGTGCGGGAAGCGTTAACCGCGTGTAGTTGCTTGTCAGAGCGGCATTAAACCCCATGCCACTCACGTCGAACACGACCGCGAGAGATGCCGTGCCATCCGCGTTTGCCTGAAAATCTACGATCTGATCCATCGATTACCATCCTTGGAAAACTGCATACCAACCTGCTCCGCCATCTCCGCCGCTGTAGCTGCCGGTGTATTCGGTGTTTGTGTATCCGCTTCCGCCTGACGCGGTGCAGCTTACCATTGAGCCACTGCTCCATGTGGGGGTGATAGATCCGGTGGCATTGAAACCGCCTGTCTGGTCAATTATTTTCCAAACGATACCTGATCCAGTACCACACCCAGCACCCTGCTGGATTACCGTGCAGGCTGTAAGTGCTCCGCTTGCAGCTGTGAGCAAAGCCTTCGGTGGCGAGGTGCAGCTTCCGGCTGTAGCAACAGCTTGAGGGACGCTATACCAGTTAATTGTGGTGTTTACTGTCGGCAACGCCCCAGAGGGCGTTACCGTGCAGGTATCCACGAACGATGGGGTCGAAGTCCCTACACCGACCGTTCCGATAAGTTGCTCAACGCCCGTTGTGCGCCCGTAGATGTTATAACCAGTTGCTCCGACGACAGCATTCCAGGGAATAGTATTCGTGTTTGTGTTCGTGGTTGATCCTGTTGTAACACATAGCTCTGAATGCGGCGTACTTATACCGCTTGGACCCTCCAGAGACGCAACCTGATAGCAATACTGTGTGCTGGCAGCACAGGAGCCGCCTGTGGTGACTGTTGTCACCGCTGACTGTGATGGAGCAGCAAGAACAGCCGTTCCAGTTTCGCCTGGTCCCCCTGCAACACTAACGACAGGTAGAGTGCCGATTGTCGCCTGTGACGACAAGACAACAACGCCCCCGCCCCCGCCCGCAGCCTGAACACCGCCTGCAATGCTGTAAGGCGTGGCTGGGCCGCCGTTGGCTAGCAGCGTCCCGATGTGCGTGCCGTCTGTGCCGACAATAGAGCCACAGATCAAAGTGACACCTAGTCCGGGGTCACCGTAGGCAGCAGATCCATTCGGCACCCCCGCTGACCCCCTAAAAAACAAACCGTCATTAAACGGATTTGACCCGAGAATTCCACGAATTTGCGTGTTCGTTAGCGAGTATCCATTTCCTGAGTACGCTTTCCCTGCTGGCAAGGCATTGATAGAAGAATTGCCGATATAAGTTATCGTACCCGTTCCCGTTGCTACTCCACCTGTTCCTCCGCCATAGCCATACGTGCTTGAACCGATCAACGGAATTAGGTCCCAGCTAGCATCTATCTCGCCAGCCACAGTACAGGCCCCGGTGGCGTGTACTACAAGGCTGTTTTGATTGCTTCCGGTTGGGGCCTGCATGACAACTTGTACAGTAGCCCCATATGGCACAGAAAAATTAGTGAAGTAATACTCACCGCCCATCGTAAGGGTGCTGCTGGAACTGCCAAGGCACGATGTACCCACCACACAGGAGCCGTCAGCGCCCGTGCCGAGCATGGTCAGCCACGCCGGGGTGTTAGTTACAAGTCCGCTTCCCGCCGCCGCGATCATCTGCCAATATCCGCTCGTAGTCGATGGATCATTACCTGTGTTATTCCCGGCAAGGGAGACATAGCTTGATCCGGTTGCTGCGCACACGGCACAAAACACAACTGCGCCTTGAGCGTAGGTCGTAGACGGCGAGTAGTTCACTGTTACTCCGATGGAGCCTTGAGGTCCAGTGTTTCCGGTCAGGCCTGTATTACCTGTAGCGCCTTGAGGTCCTGTAGCGCCTTGTGGCCCAGTTGCACCCTGCGGAATCGTGAAATTAAAGACAGCCGCGCCAGTCGTGCCGGAGTTGCCGACCGTGGCGCTCGACCCGGCTGCACCTGTTGTCGTAATACCAACGGCGATTGTTGCCGCCGTGCCGGTTGCTCCGGTGGACCCGGTGGCACCTTGGATGCCCTGCGGGCCCGTCGCGCCGGTTGCGCCAGTTGCGCCCGTTGGCCCGATTGCGCCCGTGGTTCCCTGAATTCCCTGTATGCCCTGTGCGCCCTGCGGCACAGTGAAATTGAACACTGCTGCTGCGCTTGTTCCGGCATTGGTCACAGCGGCATTGCTGCCCGCCGCTCCTGTAGCAGTTGTACCGACTGCCACCGTGGCGGCTGTTCCGGTAGCGCCCGTCGCGCCGGTCGATCCAGTCGCCCCAGTTGCCCCCTGTATGCCCTGAGCACCCTGCGGTACGGTGAAATTAAACACTGCTGCTGTATTGGTGCCAACGTTACTCACAGCGGCACTGCTTCCAGCCGCCCCAGTTGTGGTAGTACCGATAGCCACGGTCGCCGAGCTTCCTGGCATACCTTGCGGCCCTATCGATCCTACAGCTCCCGTCGCTCCGGTTACGCCCTGAATCCCCTGCGCCCCCGTTGCCCCTGCCGGGAGCCCAAAGCTCATCGTGTAGTTTGGGCCGCCAGAAACGGTCACAGTCGGAGAAGCGCCAGCGGAAAGAGGAGAAACGGTACCGATTGCAAAAGTAGGCGTCGTGCCTGTTGCGCCTTGGATACCTTGAGCACCCTGCAAACCAGTGGCCCCAGTGAGGCCCGTCAATCCCTGGGGTCCGGTCGCACCCTGAGCTCCAGTTGCACCCGTGTTTCCGGTAACCAAACCAAACGCGAGCACCGCCGCATTTTGACTGCCGGTATTGCTTACGGTCGGCGTACTCCCAGGGGCCAATGCGGTGACCGCGCCCACGCTAATTGTTGCGGCAGCGCCAGGAGGCCCCGTCTGGGTCACAGCGAGCGCAGTCAGATTAGGCGCAAAGTTGTCAAAGTCACATTGACTCGCCTGGCACCAATCGCTTGCCCCCGTCGCTGTTGCATGCGGCTGTGAGCACGCATACCCAGAAGATGCGAGCAAGTTGTTGCCTGATGCAACATCGATCACGGTAACCGCAAAGCACACATTCTGCGGGCTCGTGATTGTAGTGTCAGGCAGCAACAGGCTAAACGCTCCATTGCTCACCAACGCACTCACTGGCACAGCAGAGACCTGACCACTCACTGCGCACTGAGAGCGATAGCTCAGGCGATTACCGGTAGCATCCACAGGGGTAAATATGATGCGCGCCCTGTTTGCCAATTTGCCGCTGGAATCCTGTAGTCCAAAACCATACACCCTAGTGCAGCCCAGAGGTACAGATTGAGAGCGCGCCGTGGGCGCGAGGATGCAAAGCGCTGCGAGCAGCGCCAGAGCGATTTTCAATGTTCTCATTTTCATACCTTCACATTTGGCGGGATCAACTGAATTGCAGAGATGGCGCACACGAGGCGTACGCCACAGAGCAGGGGATTCGACCCTGATAGACAGGGCGGGGTTAGTGGCCGCGAGGAGTACGGCGCTTTTTGTCGGCAGCCGCGGCGTGCGTGGCGGCGGCTATGTGCGGAGCTGCCTGCATAATGCCGCGCTGCACGGCGGCATGGACGGCGGCGGGATCGGTAGCTCCGCGAGCGTCGATAGCGCCGATATGGTAGTGATGATGGTGCGTCGTGCCTCCATTCATCAGGTTGGCCGTGTCCCTCGCATTGTTGATCTTCGACGTGTTGCCGACTTGCAACAGCTCGGGGCCGTCCTCTCCGGTCAGGTACCAGCTACCGGGCCCCATGAGTCCGCCGCCGGCGCGACCAGGTATGTCGGAGAAGTCATCTGGACCCAGGGTTGACGGAGCGAGTAGTGACGATGGCATCATTGACGAACTATCGTCCCCCGACCTTCCTGAAGAGGCCTTACCGGATTGCGGAATGAGCAATTTGGAAGCCGCCTGCCCCCCGGCGTTTACATAAGACCCAATCGAGGATTCATTTGGCTGATTCTTAGAGACACTACCGGCCTGCTTGTCAAGGAGTCCGCCTTTTCCAAATATGCCTCCGATGTGAGCAGCCTTCTGCTCGATATTCTTGACAATACCGAGCAAACCAGATGAGCCCGCGCCGGCGAGATGATTCGCCGCGCCGCCTTCAGGAGGATTGGTGACGAACACTTTCTGGATATCATTTTTGGCAAAGCCGAGAAGCTTCAGCACCTTACCCTCTGCATCCTCTAGACCGGTCTTGGCGACACCGGCAAAGATTGCCTTGCCAGCCGCGTTGAAGGGATGAGGATCATCGTGCGTGGTCATCAACTTGAGGATCGCGCCATTCACATCGGTGACCGTGTTCATCAAGAGGTCTTTAAACTGAGCGTTGAAGTCCTCAGAGCGCTTGATCAGGTCATCAAACGCACTCGTCATGCCACCCTGAAATGAAGAGTTCCAGACATCTTGCTTATCCTTGATACGTTGGAGATCAACCTCCCCGTTATGAGCCTCGGCAGTCTTCAGATCATACCCAGCACCCGCATTTTGCGCGGCCCCGAAGGCTTTTATATAATCCTCATTGGTCTGATCATGCAGAGACTGTAACTGCTTGGCGGCCTGCGACGCTGACAACTTTCCGCTAGCTTCATCGATCTTGTTTTGCAGTTCGGCCAGCTTCTCCTTTTGCTTGAGGTCTTCAGACACTCCCTCAAAAGTAATCCGCGCCGCCTTTTTGGCGGCTACTCTGGATTCCTCATCAGCCTTCACGATTGCATCATAGGTATCGTTCAAGCTCGCAGGAGCAGACAAAGCAATTCGCTTACTCTCCGCTTCCAATGATGCTTTGGTGCGGTCGAAGTAATCTTGCAGCCGAGCAGCAAACGCCTGCTTTGTCAGCTCAGCCTGAGTCCGAGAGGCCTCCATTCCCATCAGCTTCTTAGCGCCATTTGAAGCCTGCGCCGCCGCCATCTTATTCCAATAATCAATAACCTCCTCAAGAGACATGTCATGGACGGCTTTCATCTCAGTGAGATGATCTTTCGCCTTTTCCAAAGTCTTTCGGTCTGCCTCGGAGGCCTGGGTGATGGCATCTTTCCTAGCCCTATCCTCTCCGAGCTTACCTGTATCAGCGAGGTTTTGTTGGTCCAGACTCTCAGCACTCAACTGAGATTGATACTTATGAGCTTCGCCACCCGCTATGGTGAGAATGTTTGTCCAGTCAGCACCATGTCTACCTTTAGGGTCTGTCTGCCATGCATTTACCTGGTTATATGTGTCTGTTAACGTCTTGGCAGCAGTTTTCAGGGCTCCGATTACAGAGTCCGTATCCCTTCTGTACTGCCTCATGGCCTCGGTAGCAATAGCCTCCCGAGCCAATTTGTTGCCCGCCGTAGCAGAGCCAAGGGATTCTATCTTGTCCCCGTAGTATTGCTGGTGAGCGGCACGAGAGGATTTGGCCGCATCTACATTTTTATCCTGTTCCACCACCTCTCGGGTTATATCCTTGGTTTGCTCCTTTCCTAAAAATCCGGAATACCACGCTGTCTGATTACTCTCCAGCAAAGCCTCAGACTCTTTATTCGCTTTCTGGAGTGCGCTGTAGAGCATATTAGCGTGATCCGCAGCCTCATCGATCGCTGTCTTGAGTTCGTTCGTTGGCTTGTGCTCTAGCTTCGCTATCTGCTCTTCGAGTCGGTCGTTGGTGATCCGCATTTTATCGTTCGCAGAGTCAATAGGCTCGCTCAGGTTACGCCATGCTTCTATATTCTTCTTTGCCGCTTCTTCTGACTTACGCCCGAACTCGACGATCTTCTCGCCCGCCTCATACACAACCTTTACAAGAGCGATAACCACTACAGCATCGAATGCCATATTGAGCGCTCTAGTCACGCCTGGTGCAGTGGCGATGATCTTCTGCAACCCACGCGGTACGCCGACGCCAATAGACTCTGTGAGCAACCGGACAGATTCGCGGCTCTTCTCATTCTCTTCGCGGAGCTGCTTGGAGAACTTTTTCATACTTCCGTCTGCTTCGCCCAGAGCTGCTTTAAACTTGGCGATCTGCAACTCGAGATCGACGTAAGCGGATGCTACCTTGCGGCTTGTAGCCATGATTGTTTCTCCTTTGCGCGGACCGGCCACGCAGTTGTCGACTCAATAAAAAAGGCGACCCGAAGGCCGCCTAGAATCACGAGTACGAATTGAAATACTATGGTCCACTCGCCACAGAATCAGTAAGTGGATTGGATGTTCTCCACGATCCCATCATGGTCAACATAGACAAAATAGTCATGCGGATAGACAAGTTGCTTCCCACTTAGAGCGTCATCATTGGTGTGGTCTGGATAGCCGAGGAGAATGTAAACACAAGCCTCCTCTATGCCAATACGGACCACAGATGGGCAATGGTGAAGATCTAACCGATCCTGCCTATCTTCCTGTTTAGCAACTTCTTTAGCTCCAGCAAGATCTTCTAAAGCAACCAACTCAGGATGTCCTGATCTGATCGCGTTAACCTCCGCCGCTTGAGCAGCTATCACTGCATTATATGAATCCTCTACTGAAGCCCCACCTAACGCGCTTTTCTCACGCCTAATCTTTTCTAACGCCTCACCTTTACTTGGAAGACGCTGAGTAAGAGTCACTTCCTTTTTAGTATTCCCCGTACCACTTGACGCGATCATAGCCCGACAGACTTTGAAGTCTTCCGGATCCACAAGCTCTGGATGCCCATCAAGGATCACCTGAATCTCTGCCTTATAAATGACATCACGTGCAGCTTCAAATTCAGCGTCCGTAGGGAGTCGGTGCGCGTTTACAGCCATGTAATGGATAAGCTCAGAGGCTGCGGCGGAAGAAGATTTCAAGCGCAAATTTGATCCGGAATCCTTGGAACGCCCCTGTGCAGGGACGACAACGACAATCAAAGCCATGCAAAATACAAGAAAAAACCTTTTCATAGGGATATCCTTTCGGCCAATTCTACCACCGAAATCCGCGTGTTTTCTCATAGATAGCCCTGAAAAATCATTGCGACCCAAAATGAATTGCGCGGCCAGGGCGGAGGGCTTACTCGCAATATCCCTCCGTTACCAGGTGATGCCGAGCCGATGGCGAAGCATGTCGATCTGCCATGCTCCGCCGTGGTTATAGAGTGATAAGCAACCGACGATTCACCCTAGTGAACCGTCGAAGAGATCGAACAGGCTAAGCGCCTTGCCAGATCTTCGGAAATCTCATCCTCAGACCGCTCCTCACTCTGACGCTTACCCCTTGCAGGCATGAAGTCAGCCACCGTGTATGGCTCTTTGGGGCGAGACATACTAAAGTTCGCTGTGGTTGAGGCAACGATGGCAGCCAGAAGGTATCCACGTTCCTTGTGGGCTTCGTTCCGGCTTATCAATGCCTTGAGCTGGCGATCCGTACTATGCCAAAACTCCAGCTCCGACAATCCAAGGTCATATCGCGCCATGGACCAGAGGTCAAGCCAACGCTGTTCGTTGGTTACCGCTGGCCCTGGATGGGGCCCACGCCCTCTTCGGCCTCGTCCGCTTTGGGCTTGGCCAGGCCCGCCGCCCACGCCTCAAGGACCGCCCGCCAGATCTCGTGGATATTGTGGCGCGTGACCATGGCTTTGACATCGGCGAAGGAGATGCCCGGATGGTCAGTATGGAGGCAGGCATAGAACATGGCCTGCACAAGGCGGATTGTCGGTGTGGCGATATCGCGCTGACGCAGGCCGGTGAGCAGGGGCCGGTCGGACAGATCCTCGGCGAGAGCCGTGGCTTGCATATCGAAGAGCAGTTCGTAGGTCACGCCGTCAACAGTGAGCGACGTCTTGGGTGCAACAGGATTCTTCATGGCTTCCTTCTAAAAAAGCGGGCATGAATCATGCCATGCCCGCTCGGGCTGAATTGACGGATGTTTAGCTGCCGACAGTGACGGCGATCAGAGAGGCCATCTTGAGCGAGATCTTCACCTGGGCAACCTTGTCCACACTCAGGCCGGAGGGCATGGGGAGAGCCTGAACAAACGCCATCCAGGTATAGAGATTGCCTGTCGTGGTCTGGCCAGCAATCGGCTTGAGCTGGAGGGTGAACTCCACCGCCGTGCCCGTCGCGAAGGATGCCGCAACCGCCTGCTGACCCGCGTCAGAGGGCAGCCAGATACCGGAAAAGCTGGCCTCGCCGGGATCAACCACGGTGGGCGCATTCTCGTCGAGCACCTGGTTGCCAACTCCAATCGTGGGGCTATTGGAGTTGGTGATGGTGTCGTATTTCCACTTGGCTTCGGGGAGATCGTACTCCTTGATCTGGAGAATCGGAGTTAGCGTAGCCCCGACCATAATGCTGAGCACTGCGCCGGCGGATGTACCGCCTTTGGAAGTTGTTCCCGACATTGATTACCTCTTTCAGTTGTGGGTGATCCGCAATATCCAGGCTGTTGCGAGGTTTGCAGCCGTTAGTTCTGATAGGTGATAAAGGCCGTTACATTCGCTACCGAGAGCAGCCCATCCTCCTGATAGACATCCACAGGGTTTTCAGCCTCGGCATAAAACACCTGTGGGCCACCAGGCAGAGTTCCCTGATAGCCATCGAGCGCATTGTGCAACGCGAGGCCAAGATTACGCGCAGCGAGATAACTTCCCGGAGCCTTCCACATCTTGCAAGAAAACAAGATTCGAGCGTTCGCAACGCCATCCGGCCCTGTGAGTGTTCTTCCGTTCTTGTCGCTTACAACCTGATAGACAATCACCGGAAACAACTCCCGCTCCTGTGGCCCAGGGATCGGCTGAATAGACTGACCAACCACCGATGAGACTGATTCCTGCGCAACAAGATACGCAACGATCCCTTCAACCAGGCTAGCCACTGCTCCCATCCCTTTCTGCAATCGCCTTAGTCAGCGACTGCTGCAAACTGTCAAGAGTCGCGTTGGTTGCATCTTCAATGGCCGATTCAAACGCTCGCGCCATGAAAGGATTCGCGTCTACATGCTTCGCGCCAGTTTTTGGAGTGTGCTTGGCAGATACAGTACCTGTCCTTTTCTCCTTGGCGCTTTTTTTACCATGCACGACGACATCAAAGCCGTTTTCAATCCACCCGGCAACGCGCCCAGCTACTTCAGTGCACCCCACCTTCACGCGCGGCATATGCCCCGACGACATCTGCACCTGAAAAGAAACGTCATGCTTCAGGATTCCCGGAGGCAATGAATTGCTGCCAGGGGTGGGATCATCTGTACGCTCCGGAGCTTCTACTTCCATTGCGTCTGCCAGAACCGCACCACCCGCTGCCAGAGACGCGCTCACCGCTTTGCCGGCCAGAGCCTGCGGAAGAGACTTGAGCAGGTCATTCCATTCATGCGTATCAAACTTGATGCTCAAGTCATCCATCATCCACTCCCCCCGTCGACCTCCAAACACGTCAGCAACAGTTTGCGATTGCGCAACTGCACGTTTTCGGTGAATAGGACTTCGAAGGTATGCGCGGGATACTTTCCGGTAAACGGCCCCACGTAGACGCGCTGACCGGCAACAACATCGCATCCAGGCCAGCGCAGCGTGACGCGCCATTGCGTTTGGCTGGCCCACTGATCACCCTGGAGTAGATCTTTTCCCGATAGCTGCTCAATGCCAGCAAGCGCGGTCAGGTAAACCGTCCATGCTGATCCAGGCTCACCCGAGGCATCCCGATCTTGAAGCAACGGCTTTGCGAGGCGCACCTCGTGACGCAAGAAACCCACCGGTATAGCGAGCGGGTCTTTGATCCCTTGATAGGGATAAGGCAAAGGCATATCAGCACCCCAAGATTCTGTGTTTCTCAAGCAGACTCTTAACGACACGAGGCATCGGCACATCGACAACCGAACCTTGCTCGTAATAGAACTGCGCGAGAAACTTGATGGCCAAGCGAATCCCATGCGGGACCGGGTACCCCAGCCACGCCGGAACACTGTCTACGGCAGTAAGGGCAGGGGATGCCAACGTAGCATTGCCGCTACCATCCACGGACGCTACAAAGGTTTTTAGATCGCCGCCATTCGCGCCCGCGCCCGGAATCGTGATTCGCATGCCGGTATCACCCAAAAGGAGCGGAGCAGCATCTAGGTTGAAGCTGTAGCCAGGTGCACTCAGTTGCGCCGACCCCTGACCCAACGAGACTGTGACTGGCTGACCATACCCCGCCTGAAACTGCACTACCACACACGCCGGCACGCGTCGCACAGGTGGCCATGGTCGAGCCCAGGGAGGGATAAGGCAAGCAGCCTGATTCATAGATCCGCGCTGCAACTGGTAGCCATACATGGGAGCAGCGATATTGGACCCGTAGGAGACATCAAGCGCGAGCGTTTGCACCGCGCCGGAAGTATCCACGTACGAGAACGAATCGATGGACTGAAAAGGTGGGCGCGGCAATCGAATGGCTGCAAAGCCCTCGCGATCATAGCTCAAACTAGAGCCAGGGAACCCATCAAGACGCAACAGATAGCTGCGCGTAATAAACCCACGCCGACACCATTTTTCGCAGTCTTCACGAGCAGCCATCAGAAAGCCGGAGAAATTATCCGCTTGCGCCAGCGCAAGGGTCTCATCGGAATAGGAGGGAATTCCCAGTTGTCGGACGAATTCGGCTACCTGTACCGGCTCATCTGCTGGTAAGGTGACGGGCAGTAGAGTATCGCTCATTGTGGCACCTTCGCTTTTAGTGAAAAGAAAGGGCCGCAAGATTACCCGCAGCCCTATTGAATACATGCCTACTGGCTAATCAACTGCCATTCGGTTCCGTCGTAGATCATCTGGATGATCTGACCGGAGAGGATCTCTCCACCCACTAGCGCGACACCGCCCGTCTTTGTGATGGGCTTGGTTGCGCCACCGTTTATCGCAAAGGTCGACGCCCCAGTGTTGGCGTGAGCCGCCTTGAGATAAACACCAACTCCAGCCTGTAGCGTCTGAGGTGGGATATAGCTTCCG
>Ga0302281_10001116_pt1 | contig 19602 bp, 13 predicted proteins | sample III_Fen_E1_2_FD_198762 | JGI IMG/M metagenome (GOLD analysis project Ga0302281, IMG submission 198762) | Peat permafrost microbial communities from Stordalen Mire near Abisko, Sweden - III_Fen_E1_2 | ecosystem: Environmental > Terrestrial > Soil > Wetlands > Permafrost | place: Sweden: Abisko...
GGCCCCATGCTCTTCCAGCCGTCAGAGTGGGTGAAACTGATCCTGATTTTGGCGGTTGCGCGATACTTTGCCAACCTCGGCGGCCGGTCGCTCACCTGGCGAGACATCTTCAAGGCTTTCGCGATGGTGGGCGCGCCGATGGTACTTGTGCTGATTCAGCCTGACCTTGGAACCAGCCTCACATACATCCCGATCCTGATTGCAGGGCTTTTCCTGGGCGGCATTAACGTTCGCCAGGCATTGATTCTTTCAGTCTGCAGCATTGCGCTGGTTGGCGGCGTTTTGGGCAGCGGGAAGATACTGAAGCCCTTCCAGAGAGCGCGGCTCACCAGCTTCATTGACCCCAACAGCGACCCCAAGGGTGCCGGCTACCAGATTCGGCAATCGCTGATCGCCGTGGGTTCGGGCGGTATATGGGGCAAGGGGGAAGCCAAGGGCAGCCAGACGCAGGGGGACTTCCTGCCGATTCCCCATGCGGACTTCATTTTTGCCGCTTTTGGCGAGGAGCACGGGTTTGTCGGCGCGGTTATCGTGCTGCTGCTATACTTTTTCATATTGATGCGTTTGATTCAAAACGCTCAAACAGCCGCAGACCTGTCCGGTTCCTTGATTATCATGGGATTCGTGGCTGTGTTGACCTTTCAGATCTCGGTCAACGTGGGCATGGTCATTGGCTTCATGCCAGTCACCGGAATTCCTTTGCCGTTAATGAGTTACGGCGGGTCTTCGGTGTTGTTCACATTCCTGGCGCTGGGTGTGGCGATGAACGTCCGCATGCGCCGGTTTGTTAACTGAAAGTTCCCTTGCCGAGGCGGTGGATTCGCTTGCCGGGGAGCGCGGAAACACAGGTTTACCTCTTGCCGCGCATCAGAAAGATGCGGCTGGCAAGAGTCCAGGATTCAAGCATTTAGCCGGCCAGGTCCGGATGGATCTCGAGCCCGGCAGGATTGGGTTCATGAGCACGCAGAGATGGGAAAGCCACACCGCCCTTACAACAGAAGACCGTTGGAGAGGGGCGATGAGGGATTGGCGGAGTTTGAGCGATACTGCCTGCGCGGAGAATTGCGTGCAACTGGATGTTGCCCGCACCGCGCTTCAATGCAGTTCGCCCCCCATGGCTTTAACGGCCCCGCACCGGGAGGCCACAAACTCTCTGCATTTGGATAGCTGCACCTCAAGGTACTTCGAGCTTTTTGCGCAGGAGATTCGGCGCGGTTTGCCTCCCATTTGGGAAGCCTGCCACACGGTCGCCAGCCTGACAGCCGGCCGCAGGTCATCCCTTCCGCTTATTCCCCACCCTTCCGCTCTCGATTCTTTCCATCCCGCCTTGCCCCAGTTCCCGGCCGCCAATCGCAGCCGGACGGAAAGGTACGATGGCAAAAGAGATTTGTATTTCCAGCACGCCGCATGAGACGCGGCTTGCAATTCTAGAAGACGATCAGCTCGCGGAAATCTACTACGAACGCGAAAACGAGTACACACTCGCGGGCTCCATTTATAACGGCCGCGTAACACGGGTACTTCCCGGCATGCAGTCCGCATTTGTGGACGTAGGCCTGGAACGCGACGCGTTCCTTTATGTAACCGATTTCCTCGAACTCGAAGACCCTGAAGAGTCAGACGAGCTTGAAAAGGCTTCGGCAAGTGGAGCTGCAACGCCTCCGCGCGAAGTGCATCGTCAAGCCAGTCCAGAGCAGGACAGTGGCCGGAACGGACGGCGGAACGAAGGCCGGAACAGTCAGCCAGCAGAACAGCGTCAGGAAGCACGGCCACAGAAAGCTCCTGGCGAGCCAGCGAGTTCCGGAATTGTGATCGAGTCCGATTCGGACTCGGAACACGAGGCGGGCGGGGATGAGTCTGGGGCGACCGGAGGAAAGCGCTGGCGTGGCCGGCGTCGCCGACGTGGTGGCCGCGGCCTTGCAGGTTCCGACGAGAACCGGGCTGGTTCGGGTCAGGCAGGCGAGGGTGCTGTCGAGCCCGTACAGGAATCGCCGGCTGCGAGTCAGTTCCAGGCTGCATCGAGTGAGCGGGCGGAATCTGAGCGGACGGAATCCCGTAGCGAACCATGGGGCGAATCCCGGCCAGATCGAGCCTCCTTTGGCTCACGCGGAAGTCGCGAACCACGCGGCGGCCAAACGGAAACTCCGTTTGTCCTTCCCGGCGAGTCGCTGCGCAAGTACGGCGCGACACCGGAGATTGAAGCTCCCAAGCCGATTCAGGAAGCAGCTCCCCGGCCCGCAAGCAACTTCAAGCCAGCCTCGCTTGTGGAGGGTCCATTTGAGTGGGACGGAAGCGGGCTGCTCCCAGGCGAATCGATTTCGCGCCATCGGCAGGCGCAGGCAGAACCAAAGACCCAAACCCGGACTGAACCCGCCGAACCGGCACAAAGCAGCGCAAGCCCGGACGGCATCGAAGAGCAGGAACTCGTGGAGGAGCGCGCGGAAGCCACTGAGCAAGAGTTTCAGGCTGCCCATCTGCATTCCGTGAGCGAAGAGCAGCACTTCGACTTCGAGGAAACAGAAGAGACTAGCGAGACGTCTTCGACCGCAGGCAGCGCGGATCAGGTAGCGCACGAAGATGCAGTTTCCCACGAGGAGGCATTGCACTCCGAAGAGACGCCTGCACAACGTGCCGCACACGAATCTGCTGAAGAGATTACTGATGCGTCCGCCTCGCACCATGTCGATCCATCGGCACCAACGGGCTTCCGGCTCTTTGGCCTGGGTGGGAAGAAGAAGCAGGAAGAGCCCGCTCCACCGGTTCCCGAGCCGAAGCCAGCTGCCCCTGTTGCTGTTTCGTCGTATGCTCCGGGCAGTGGCCACATCGAAGAAGAGCTGATCGAGGAGGAAGAGTTCGACGCTCCTCATCACCATCACGGAAAAGCAGACGAGCACGATCTGGATGAATACGAGGAGGAGACACTTCCACCCTCGATGAGAACAGGCGATTTGGGTGAGTTGCTGCAGGAAGCGCATCTCGACCATCGCATCCAAATGAACTTCGATGGGAAGATCGGCGACGAGGAAGACGGCGTCGATGAAGATGAAGAAGAAGAGGCGCTTGCTGTTGGTCAACCCACTCCCGGAACCGGCGAGGGCTCACGCCAACGCTCAGACCGGGATGCCCGCGGCGGACGCGGACGCCGCGGCGGACGCGACAGTAGGCCCGAGCGGGGCGGCCAGAACAATCGACGTGGCGGACCTTCGCGGCGCTCGATGCAGACTTCCGATCTGCCGATCATCAGCGATCTGCTCAAGCCGGGCCAGGAGATCCTGGTTCAAATTGCAAAGGAGCCGATCGCCAAGAAGGGTGCTCGCATCACCAGCCACATTGCGCTGCCCGGAAGGTTCCTTGTATTCATGCCGACTGTTACCCACGTGGGCGTGAGCCGCAAGATCGCCTCCGACGAAGAGCGACAGCGGTTGAAGCGGATTTTGATCAGCGAGCGCGGCGACGCCAGCGGCGGCTTCATTGTGAGGACCGCTGCAGAAGGCGCATCGGAAGAGGAACTGCGTACCGACCTGCGCTTCCTGCTGAATTCCTGGGCCGACATCAAGAAGCGCTCCGACGACTCGAAATCCCCGGCGCTGATTTTCCACGATACAGGACTTATCGAGCGCATCCTGCGCGACCAGGTAAGCGAGAACTTCTCCTCGATCTGGGTGGACTCGCAGGACGACTACGAACGAGTCGTCAAGTTTCTCAACCGCTTCTCGCCCAATCTAGTGCGCCGGGTGAAGCTTTACACCAAGGAAGTTCCGCTCTTTGAGCACTTCGGCATTCAGGACGAAATCTCAAAGGCGCTCCGTTCGAAGGTGTGGCTGAAGAGCGGCGGCTCGATCGTGATCAACCAGACCGAAGCGTTGGTGGCCATCGACATCAACACCGGCAAATATGTTGGCAAGTCGGCACGGCTTGAAGACACGATCCTCAAGACCAATCTCGACGCGGTGCCTGAGATTGTGCGGCAGATTCGCCTGCGCGACCTGGGCGGCATCATCGTGATCGACTTCATCGACATGGATGAACGCAAGAACCGCTTCAAGGTGATGGCGGCTCTGGAAGAAGCGCTCAAGAGCGACCGCGCACCAACAAAGGTTCTGCAGTTTAACGACTTCGGACTTGTGGCCATTACACGCAAGCGCGTGAAGCAGTCGCTTGAGCGGACGCTCAGCGTTCCATGCCCCACCTGCCAGGCAACCGGCATGGTCAAGAGCCCAACCACCGTGTGCAACGAGATTTACATCGAGTTGCGCAAGATGAAGAAGCACTTCGAAGGGGCGGATGTTTTGCTGCGCGTGAATCCGGAGACGGTGAAGGTGCTGAAGCAGAACAATGCCAGTTGGTTGGTGGAATTTGAGGAGTTGGTGGGCAAGAACATCCTGGTCAAGAGCGATCCAACGCTGCATCCGGAACAGTTCGACATCCAGGGCTGACGTCTCGCACAACCGAACAAAACCAACAAAGAGAAAGGCTGGGGCAACCACTCCGGCCTTTCTTATTTGTCCTGTCAAACAATCACACTCCTGTAATCAGAGTCCCCTCCGCCGCAACCTTTCCCCAGATTTTGGTGTCTAACTCAGTGCAGGGTCTTTGCGTCCCAGCTCAAGTCAAAAAACATTGATCCTTGAGGTTTGGACATGTCTATTCAAGTTTGGAAGTCGCTCATACGGCGTGTCAGTATTCCTGGATCTGCGGCCTTCCTCCTCATCGGGATGGCGCACGCGCAGTACACTCCCTTCCCCAGCCAATCCGCTTCGACGAGCGTTCAATCCTACGAGTCCAGTTCCCAGCAGAACTATTCAAGTTCGCTGCAGACAGCCTCTTTGGCATATTCCGACAGCTTGACGGCTTTGCCGTCACTGCCTGAATCATCCGCAACAGGGGAACAATCCGCAGAGGCGCACAAGGATTGGAAGCACAACCTGGCGGACAATTTCGCCCTTGAATTCGGCGGCGGCTTCAGCGGCCCGCTTGGCGATTCCTCCAAGTACATCACCTGGGGCGGAAACTTCACAGTTGGCGGGGGACTGAACTTCAACAAATACCTCGCCCTCCTGGCTGAGTACCAGTTCATCGACGACAAGCTACCTGGGGCGCTTATTGCCGAGACAGGAGCCAACGGCGGGAACGCGCACATCTGGTCCCTCACGCTTGCACCGGTTGTCGATCTGTTCCCGAAGTCAAAGAACGGCGTTTATGTGACTGGAGGCGGAGGTTTCTATCGCAAGGTGACGAACTTCACCGACCCGGAACTGGAACTCTACTGCGACTACTTCTGTGAAGAAGGCTACGCGAATGCTGTGGTTGGTCACTTCTCGTCGAACCAGGGCGGGTGGAACGTCGGCGGCGGTTACGAACGCAGACTAGGCGGCCAATTTAACGACAGCAGAGCAAAGCTTTTTGCTGAAGTCCGTTATCTGTCTGTCGATACGCCGGCGGTAAATGGCCTCTCTCCTAACGGCCTCGGTGCAGTTGGCATCGGTGCTGGAACCAAGCTGATTCCTGTCACCTTCGGCGTGCGCTGGTAGAGCCCCTCAGGGTGTGCTCCTGCTTCGGGCTTTCGAACAGATAGCCCAAAGCACAGGAACAATACTTGCCCAGAGAACCCAAACCCGTTGAGGTCGGTTGTGCTTTAGAGAATGCCCAGCACGCGCAGCCGTACTAGTCCACCCGCAAGGACTCCGAGAGGCGTAAGGCCAACAAGCGCGAGCGCATACCAGACTGGCTGCTTGCCTTTTGCCTGGAGCGCGCTCATAGCCGAAAGTGCAAGAACGACAATAGCCAACGCCATCACGTGGTAGAGCGGATTGTTCTCCGCCACCCAGGCGGTGACATATCCGCCCGCAGCAGCCGCAACAAACGAGTAACCGAGGTTGACAAGGACATATCCGGGACGCGGCGAGCCTGTTGCGCCAACCCAGTCTGGCGTGAAACGTGCAAGCGCGGCCGTGACCAGTACCACGAGCATAGCCATCACCGCAAAACCGGCCAGCAGCGCGAGAAACGCGTGCAGAACTACCATGGCTTGAACTCCGGTTCGGTGGGGGTTCCCACTTCTCCACGCTCAATACGAGCAAGAAACTCGCGCGCCAGTTTGCGCTCGCCGGGGTGGTACTCCCCGTGCATGGAGCACAGATCGAGAAACTCATCGCACAGTGCATTCCGTTCACCCTGCTGTGCAAAGACGTCCGGCAGGGCCAGGGCGAGCTCGCGCAGACGCTCCGCCTCCGGCCACCCAGCTTCATCGTCAAGCGCTGTGCTGGAGAACAGCCCTTTGCGGCCGCGCGCGCATTCGTCCAGGCACGCCAGTAACTGATCGCTGAAAGCGCGGGACAACGCTTCCAACGGGTCAGATTGAGTCGGTTCGCCTTCAGTTGATTCGCGTGAGTCCATAGCCATCCTTAGTGCGCATGCATCGCCTTTTCGACGTCTTCTGCCGTGTGCGGGAGCCCGGCCACGAGGTCGATGAGCTTCCCGTCGGGACCAACGAGGAAGACACACTCGATGCGAATGCCGATCTTCTCTTCCGGGATATACACGCCCGGCTCGATGGTAAATACCATGCCAGGTTTGAGTACTGCCGGATATTGTGCCGGATCATGCACATCGATACCGACCATGTGGCCAAGGCCGTGGAGCCAATACTGGCCCAACGGATTGCCGTGCAAATCCTTGCCGTGCGTGTTGATGTAGTTGTAAGCAGCCTGATCGAGCGAGTCGGGGTCCTTGCGATCGCGATCGTTGATCTTCGATTTGCCTGCAACAAAGGCGTCGATGGCCGCCTGCTGCGCACCGAGCACTACGTTGTAGATCTCGCGCTGGCGGTCGGTGAAGTGGCCATTGACGGGCATCGTCCGCGTGATGTCCGATGCATACATCGAGTACTCACAGGCAGCGTCAACCAGCACCAGGTCGCCGGATTCGAGCGTCGCCGAATTGTCAGAGTAGTGGAGAATAGTGGAGTTGATACCCGAGCCGACAATCGGCGCGTAGGATGCGCGCTCACACCCCGCGCCCAGCCAGCCGTTCCACAAAACTCCGGCAAGTGCCCGCTCCGTAACTCCAGGCTTGATCGCCTTCATCATCGCGAGCTGCGCCTGAATTGAGGCGTCGGACGCTTTGCGGAGCAAAGCGATCTCGCCCTCATCCTTCACAACTCGCAGTTGCTGTGTGAGGTCTGTGACATCGCGCGCAGATTCGTCTGCGTCCTGGCCAAGCGACGTCCGAACAAAGCCGATAAGAGCCCGCGCCTGTGGCGATGCAGGTTGTGTCCAAATCGACTGATCGAGCCGCCGGTCGGCTGCGACCAATGCATTCAATTCCCCCGGCAGAGCGGTCATCGGCAGAACCTGGTCCACGCCCGCCTTCATCGCAGCATCGGCCGTTTCCGCACCAAGTTTCTCGCCCGTGTACTTTTCCATGCGCAGGTTTCGCGTGGGCAGGAACAGTATCTCCTTGTACGTTCGAGGGGAAGCCGCCTGCTGGGCAGGTGCCACGATGAGCAACGCCGCGCCCGGCTCATTCCATCCAGTGAGGTAGTAGAAGTCCTCATCCTGGCGGTAAGGCATCAGGTCGAGAACAGGTTCCTCCGCGGCGAACAACACAGCGACGCCGCCGTGGAGCTTTTCTGCCAGGGCCACGCGCCTCGCGCGATAGACCGATGCCGGCTGCTTTGTGAGGGAGTTAGCTCGAGGACCAGCTGAAATTAGGGATGCTGCGACCAGGGTGATCACCAGGACCAGGCGGGAAGTTCTTCTCATGCAATCAGCCTCATGCCCGCTGCCGCCCGTGTCAAGCGGTTCGGTTAGCCGAGACAATGCCTGAAGCTTTTGCGCAAGCCCGCTCCGGAGCTGCACGGCTACTCCCGCGCTACGCGAATAATCGCGGCCAGGCTCCTCTCCACATCGTCCGCAGTGGTGGCCCAGGAAGAGACGCTGATGCGCATTGCGGTGTGGCCCTGCCAGATTGTTGACCCGCACCAGCAGGTCCCTTCCTGCTGGATGCGTTCAATAACACGCAGGTTTTTCTCCGCGTCTCCGAAAGAGACCAGAACCTGGTTGATGACCACGTCGTTCAGAATCTCGAATCCTGCTGCCTTTAACGCCTCGGCAAACCTGCGAGCATGGTCGCATGTGCGTTCGACGAGTTCAGCCATGCCAGAGCGCCCCAGCGACCGAAGCCCGGCCCAGAGTTCCACGCCGCGCGCACGGCGCGAAAGCTCGGGCGTCGAGTCCATCGGCTCGCGTTTTCCTGTCCGCGCCAGGTAGGGAGCGCGCATGCTCATGGCTCCCAGCAGCGCATCCCGGTCGCGGACCAGGGCGATACCGCAGTCATATCCGACATTGGGCCATTTGTGCCCGTCGGTAGCCCATGAGTCGGCGAGTTCGAAGCCGCTCGTTAACTTCCGGTACCTCGGCGAAGCTCCCGCCCACAGCCCGAATGCCCCGTCCACATGGACCCAGGCGCCTGCGGCCCGGGCAACCGGACAGATGGCTCCGGCCGGATCGAAGGAGCCGGTATTCACGTTGCCGGCCTGGATACAGACGATAGTCCGATCGTCCAGATGGGGCAGCGCGTCGGCACGCATGCGGCCCTGGCCATCCACCGGAATTCGAACCACTCGCTTTTTGCCCAGTCCAAGCAGCGCAAGTGACTTGAGCAGTGAAGCATGTGCCTCTTCGCCGATGACAACTGTGATCTCTGGAGCACCGAAAAGTCCGTCCTCTTCAACATTCCAGCCCGCTTTGGCGAGGAGAGCGTGGCGCGCGGCGGCAAGGCAGGTGAAGTTGGCCATCGTCGCGCCTGTGACGACTGCACCGCAGCTCCCTTCGGGCAGGCCGAAGAGTTCACGGACCCATTCAACGGCAATTTCCTCGAGTTCGGCGCCTGTTGGGGAGGCGATCCAGAGTCCGGCGTTCTGGTCCCACGCACTTACCAGCCAACTCGCGGCCATGGCCGCAGGCAGTGAGCCACCGATCACGAATCCGAAGAAGCGTCCTCCGGCGCTGGCGACTGTTGCGGGAGAGCCTAATTCGTGAAGCAGATGAAGAACGGCCTCCGGGCTGGTGGGGCCCGGCGGCAAAGGACCGTGCAGGGCGCCCAGCTTCGCTGTAGCCTCTGGCAAAGGAGCTACCGCCCTTGCGCTCACCTCTTCGAGATAGTCCATTGCATCCCGTGCAGCCCGCTTAAGGAGCGCCGTACGCGACTCCGTGACTGAATTGCGGTCATTGGATCGATGATCCGAACGAGAAGTCGAAGAAGGGGCAGAATGGGGGGACTGCGATGCACTCATAGATAGTGGTGAGTCTAGCACCGAGGATCGTGCTTGATCAGGGAGCGGCTCGGAAGCGCATTAGTGGATGCCAGTTGCGTCATTTTGACGTTTTTGCTTCTCGCAGGCATCGGCGTTTCCGCCCTCGCATGCTCGGCGATAAAAAAGGGCTCCCTGGCTTGCATCCATCTTTACGCCCGAGCCGCTAAAGTACATCATCCCGGCATACTGGCAGCCCACCATGTCGCCTCCTTCGCATGCCTTGCGATAGAAGAACACGGCCTGGGATGGATCCTTTTCCACCCCTGCGCCGGTTTCGTACAGAACGCCGAGGTTGTTGCAGCCGCGCATGTCACTGCCGTCACACGCGGTTCGAAACAAGCTCGCAGCCTGGGCGCCATCCTGCGCCACCCCCTGGCCGCTCGTATATTTGACTCCAAGACTGAAGCAGCCCGTTGCCTCTCCTCCTGAGCAGGCGCGGCGATACATGGCCACAGCGTTGGCCTCGTCCTTCTCAAGCCCTGCGCCACTTTCGTACATGAGCCCGAGTTTGTTGCAGGCCCGCATCTCGCCACCGTCACACGCCTTTCGAAAGAAAGCCACAGCCTGAGCACCATCCTTGGCAACGCTGTCGCCCTCCTCGTAGAGGACGCCAAGGTTGTAGCAGCCCGCCATCTCTGCGCCGCTGCAAGCTTTGCGATAAAAACCGAGGGCTGCGACAAGATCCTTCGCCCCCCCGAGGCCTTCGGCATCGAGGATTCCAAGATTGCTGCAACCAACCATCTCGCCGCCATCGCAAGCCTTTTGGAAAAAACTTTGAGCTTGGCCGTAGTCCTGCTTCACTCCTTGGCCAAGCTGGTAGAGATTGCCGAGATCGGCGCAGCCACGCAGATTGCCTTGGCCGCAGGCGTCGCGATAAAGGCGGGCTGCAGACTGCTCGTCGGGTTGAATGGCCTGACCTTTCTCGTAGAGGATTCCAAGAACCACGCAAGACTCGATAACGCTTGCCTGGCAACCTTCCCTGGCCAGTGCAACCGCCTGCGTGTAGTCCATACCGCCGCCGAGACCCTTGCGAAAACTATCGGCCGCCTGCGCACATCCCCAACCGTCACCGCTCTCGCAAAGCTTCACGGTTGCGCTTCGGGCTGCCGGAAAGTTCTTGAGGGGATCGTCGTCCTGCCAATAGCGGCGGTCATCCTTTTTTATCTTCGCAATCTCGCTGCTCTCGAGCGGCGTGAGCGCGGCGGCCTGCTTGCCTGATGAACTTTTCGCAACTGTCCCCGCTCCCAGCGGAATGATGAGTTCGCCTCCGCCATCCAGATCGAAGCCGCCGAAGAGCGGAGTCTGCTTTGACCCTTCCTGAACCCCAACTTCATGCTGAGTGAAAGCGCCAAGTTGTGTGGAGGTGATAAAGCCCTGGCCATAGCTGTCGGCTTTTCCCGTCATCAGGCCTTGCATCATCAGCCCGGTGAAAAGAGAGTGCGCCGGCAGCGGCCCATTGTCCGCGGCAAGCTGATCGCCCTGAGCACTTGTAATCACCTTGCGGCTCACCTTGCGCAGCATGTCGGCCTGAAAGCGAGTGCCAGCGCGGCTAGTGGTGAACTTGCTCCCCAGCGCCATCCCGCTGTGACAGCTATCAAGAACGACCAGGATATGTTCTGACGGCAGCGAGCTGACCTTGCGCAAAAACTCCTCAATGTTGAGGTAGTCGCTCCAGTGCTCATTTGTGCCTGGCCCTCTCGCTTCAAACGGAACCAGAAATCCCACGGATTGCGTTTCTTCGCCCACCTTGTCGTCGCGCGTCGTCCCGTGACCTGCGAAAAAGATGATCAGATCGTCCTCCGGCTTTAGCCGGCCACGTAGATCGTCGTCAATAAGTGAGTTGATGTTGTCTCGCGTTGCACTTTTTTCCGTCAACGGCTCGGCAGCGTATTCAAACCCAAATTGGCTCGTAAGCAGCTTTGCAAATCCCGTCGCATCGCTCACAGCCGTCCTGAGTACCGGCCAGCTTTCATAGTGGTCAATCCCGATTGCCACCACATAGTGATGCCCATGCCGGCTCGGTTCACTCACGGGCTGGGCCTGAAAACCGCGGGAAACAGCCGCGGACGGAGCAGCGCCCTGCTGCCCGAAAACCGCGCTGATGATCAGCAGAGGAAGAATCGCGCATGCTTTCAGCAAGACGACCAGCTTTCCGATAGCGGTGGAGAAGAGATACTACGCACAATCGACAAGTGTGGATTTAGACAATCGGCGTGCTCCAGTGCCACGACGCTATCACACACCTCTCATAACTTGCGATGAATGAATTCTCCGGTTTTCGTTGGGGTGCGTCGACCCTCTGTTGAGCGAAGGCTACCGAGGCATGCGTCAAAAGGACGTCCTGCAGCCGCTTTGGCGACAGCGGCGACTCGCAGAATGGGCGCAGGTGGTTGAAATTCGCGGCAAATCGCCGTATCATGAGAATGCAGACGAGTTTATCCGCTGGGACTACCGTGACCGCACCGGCTGGCGGAGAGATGAGTGGGCTCATAGCCCACTTTTTATTTGCGGCAATTTTGAAGCGGATTCACCCGAGAATCCAAGCGGAACTCCTTGAAAACAAATGGAATCCGCAAGGGAAGCACCTCCGCTTCCTCGACAGGGAACGATGGCAGTCAGGCTGGATGAAATTCGAAACGCGGCGCAGAGGGTGGCCGCCTCACATGGGCTGGACGTGGTGGAGATTGAGTTTGTGGGGCCCGCGAAAGAACGGACGCTCCGGATTTACCTCGAAAAGAATGCCGAGGAACGGGCCAAGCTGAAAGCGGCGATTCTGGCAGGGGAAAATCAGGACCTGCCCGAGCGGTTAGCCGAAGGAACGCTGAGTGTTGACCAGCTTTCCGGAGTCACCCACGAAGATTGCGCGGCATTCAGCCGCGATTTTGGAGTTTTGCTGGACGTTGAAGACCTGGTCCCCGGCGCGGAGTACTTTCTCGAAGCCAGTTCGCCCGGCCTGGACCGCAAGCTGAGCAAGCCGGATGATTTTGCACGGTTCTCTGGAAGCCTTGTGAAGATTCAAACCTTTGAGCCGGTCCGGAACAATCGCCATTGGCAAGGCCGGCTGGCAGCCGGCAATGCGCCGGAGGCGATCACGCTGGATCTGGCCGCAGTGAAGCAGAACAGCAAGAGCCGCAAAGCAGGAGTGAGTACGGTGGAGATTGCGTTCTCAAACATCGAGAAGGCGCACCTCGTACCTGAGATTTAAGACTTGGCCCTGTAGCAGGGACCACACAGCAAACACCGGGACAAGGAGTCAACACTCCGCATCCCGCTAGCCAGTACCCGCCAGCAAGTTTCCGCTGAACGGGCAAAACCGGCGCGGCGCCCTTGAAGGCCGCGGCCGCAAGCGAAACAAGAAGAGAGCACGCAGAGTATGGGCAGCAGCGCTTTGTATCAAAGTATCGAACTCCTCAGCCGCGAGAAGGGCATTGAGCCCGAGATCGTCGTGGGTGCAGTTGAAGAGGCCATCGCCCTGGCCACGCGCAAGTTTTACAAGACCCAGGAGAACATGCGCGGGGAGTTGAATAAGGAAACCGGCGAGATCACCGCCTACATCTACAAGACAGTCGTCGCCAGTGCAGACGAGGTCGAGGACCCTCTGAACCAGATTACGCTCGAGGAGGCCAACGAGCTTGCGCCCGGCGTGGAAGTGGGCAGCGAGATCCGGATGTATCGCGATACTAGCCCTCTGGGCCGTATCGCCGCGCAGTTGGCCAAGCAGGTAATCTTCCAGAAGGTCCGTGAAGCCGAGCGCGACACAGTCTTCAACGAGTACGCGCACCGCGAAAAAGAAGTGCTGACCGCAACGGTGAAGCGCATTGAAGGCCAGGACATTATCTACGACCTGGGCAAGGCAGAAGCCCGCTGCCCCAAGCGCGAGCAGTCGCGGCTGGAGCAGTTCTCAGTTGGCGAACGCGTACGCGTAGTGCTGCTCAAGGTGGATCGTGCCGCCAAAGGACCCCAGGTAATCGTCTCGCGCGCTGTTCCGGAGCTTGTTCAGAATCTCTTCCAATCGGAAGTTCCAGAGATCTACGACAACACCGTGGTGATTCGCGCGATTGCGCGCGAAGCCGGAGAGCGTACCAAGATTGCCGTGCAAAGTCGCGACAAGGACGTTGATCCCGTGGGCGCGTGCGTTGGCATGAAGGGCATGCGCGTGCAGTCGATCATTCGCGAATTGCGCGGCGAGAAGATCGATATCATCGAGTTCAGCGAAGAGATTACGACCTTTGCGGAAAAAGCTCTGCAGCCGGCCAAGGTTAGTCGCGTTTCAATCACCGACCTCACTGACAAGCAACTGGAAGTGATCGTTGACGATACGCAGCTTTCCCTGGCCATTGGCAAAAAGGGTCAGAACGTCCGGCTCGCCGCCAAGCTGCTGGGCTGGAAGATCGACATCAAGAGCGAAGAGGAGAAGCGCCAGGAGGTAGAGCAGCAGATGCAGGCGCTCTCTGGTGGACCCTCAACCCCAATTGAGCAGGTGACCGAGCTGGGGGATGGCATTATCCAGAAACTGGTAACCGCGGGTATCACGACCGTGGAAGCGCTGGCCGATATGACGCCGGAACAACTCGAGGAGATTCCGGGCATCGGCGAGAAGACACTCGAGAAGATCAGCGTCGCGGTTCGCCACTACTTCGGTCACTTTGAAGAAGGCGAAGAGGGCCACGAGCCTGCACCGGTTGAAGGTGCGGAATCCGCGATCAGCGAAGAATCGCGCGAAGCAGTCCGGGAAACAGACCAGGCGGAAGCGGAAAACAGCGCCGACGTTATCAGGGAAGCGGAACAGGTGGAAGCTGCCGAAGAAGAAACCGAACCCAGATCGGAAGCTGAATCCGCCATCGAAGATGTTCCTCCGGCTGACGAAGCTGAAGTAAGCACCCTTGAAGATGCACCAGCAGAAGCGATGGCGCAAGACTCTCAGAGCGACGAGGAACCGTTGCTCGAACGGATTGAAACCGAACACGCAACAGCGGATGGAGATGGGCCAAGAGAGGGCGGCGCGTAGCATGCGTCGCGTTTCTTCAGGCAAATCGGGCAATAATGGAAGCAGCAACAGCGGCCAATGCCACGAGGCACTATGAGCAACTAACGGCTTTGAGAAGCACAAATCGAAAAGAGGCGGATGAGTAAGGTTCGAATTAATGATCTTGCACGCGAGATGGAAGTCAAGAGTCGGCAGATTCTTGACATATTGGCGGAACTAGGTCTGGCCCAGGGCAAGACCCACTCCAGTTCGCTGGAGGAAGATGAGGCCGAAAAGGTCCGCACCCATCTCGGTCGCGGCTCCAAGCCCGCAAGCCATAGCAGCGGCGGTTCCTCGCGTGCCTCGCAGACGATTACTCCCAAAATTGACCTCTCCCACGTCTCCAAGCCCGGCGACGCGCTGAAGGCGGTTCTTGCCGCCAAGCAGAAGGAAGAGCAGGAAGCAAGGCAAACCCATGCCCCTGTGCGTACTTCATTGGCGGCAACGCCTGCCAAGCCTGCGCCCGCAACTCCTCCCGCTGCTGCAGCAACACCAGTGGCTACAGCGCCGGCTCGTCCTGAGCCGCGCAAGATCTTTCCGCCAACGCGACAGGCGCCTCCGATTGTTGTGACGCCACCGTCGACTCCGGCTATCGCTTCGCGTCCGCCCGCCGGAACCGTGGTGGCCAAGCCGCCGGTTGGCGCGGTTGCAGTGAGCCGTCCAGTCGTGGTTGTTGCTCCGCCCGCCGGCTCTGTGGTCGTCAAGCCTGCGGTGATGCCCGCAACCAAACCGGATTTGCCTGTAATTGAGCCGCACCGCGCGGTCGAAAAACCGGCAGCCGTAAAGACGCCGGCAACCGCAACCCCTGCCGCCCCTGCTCCTCAAGAGACTGCAGTTCCTGTGGTTGCGGAGGTTGCTGCACCCCAGCGCCCTGCGGTGCCGACGGAAGCGCCCGTGGAATCCGCGCCCGATGCAATCGTATCCAAGGCAGAACTCTCGCCAACTGCGCATCAACCCGAGAATGCTGCCGCCTCAGAGCCCCCTGCAACAGAGGCAGCTCCTGCAGAAAGTCCTATTGCTGCTCCACCGGTTCGGCGTATGGTGATGCCGCAGACCGGGCCTCGGCCTGTATACAAGGCTCCTATCGTGCAGGCGCCAACCGCAGTCGCAACCGGCAACCAGGTTCCGGGCGCTGGAATCCAGCGCGGCAAGCCAATCTTTGATCGCCGTCCCTCGACGGGCCCTGGCAGCTATCAGCCACGACCGCAGGCAGGTGCGCCCTCAGCGCCTGGCCAGTTCCCAGGCGGCCCGCGACCCAAGCATCCGACACGTACCCCCATGGGCGGATTTGCCGGCGGCCCAGCCGGCGCACCGGGCGCCCGCCCTGGTTTCAGCGCACGGCCTGGATTTGGCGCGCGCCCCGGATTTGGCGGTCCGCCGCGTCCCGGCGCAGGCGGAGCACCGCCTACCACCGAGAGTGCGCGTCCGCCCCGTTCGCCCAATAAGCGTCCAGGCGGCAGCAGGCAGCAGTATCCGAAGACCAAGGAAGGCCCGATGAAGGGCTTTGTGCCACCGCCGAAGTATGGCGGCGGCCATCTCAGCACTGAGCCGCTCCCGATCACGCGTGAGATCACCGTGACTGAGGGCATCAGTGTGAAGGACCTGGCGGAGAAGCTCGAAGTGCGCGCCAAGGACCTGATTGCCACCCTCTTGATGAACGGCATCTTCGTAACCGTCAACCAGTCTCTTGACGCCGAGATGGTTAAGGATGTCTCCGCCAAGTTTGGCGCTGCCGCCACCGTCATCAGCTACGAAGAAGAGCTTGCAAATCAGTCAATCGAAGAAGTCCTCGAAGCCGAAAACACAGGTGAGCTCGAGATTCCGCGCGCACCAGTCGTCACCATCATGGGCCATGTCGATCACGGCAAGACTTCGCTGCTCGATGCGATTCGCGAGACTGATGTCGCTGCCGGCGAGGCAGGCGGCATTACGCAGCACATCGGCGCCTACAAGGTGAAGTTCGCCAAGGAAGGATCTCCAGCATCGGGCCGCGAGATCGTCTTCCTCGACACCCCGGGCCACGAAGCTTTCACCCGCATGCGCGCCCGCGGCGCCAAGGTTACCGACATTGTGGTAATCGTTGTCGCTGCAGACGACGGAGTCATGCCGCAGACACTCGAAGCCATCGACCACGCCAAAGCTGCAAATGTGCCGATCATCGTGGCCGTCAACAAAATCGACAAGCCGGAAGCCAATCCCGACCGCGTCAAGAAGCAGCTCGCCGATCGGGGGCTCATTCCAGAAGAGTGGGCTGGTGCCGGCGATCAGGGTACGGTCTTCGTCGAAGTCTCGGCCAAGAAGCGCAAGAACCTTGATCTGCTACTGGAAATGATCTGCCTCGTCAGCGACATTCGTGCTCCCAAGGCAACGCCTGGCCGCAAGGCTGTGGGCTCGGTCATCGAGGCTAAGCTGGATCGCGGACGCGGATCTGTTGCAACGGTTCTCGTACAGGACGGGACTCTGCGTCTCAATGACAGCTACATCGTCGGCAATACATTCGGCAAGGTTCGCGCGATGTTTGATGATCGTGGCCGCGCGCTGGTTGAAGCCGGCCCCTCGACCCCCGTCGAAGTACTCGGTCTCGAAGCCATGCCCGATTCCGGCGACACGTTCCTAGTGGTAGCCGATCGCGACAAGGCTAAGGGCATTGCGCAGTACCGCAAGATGAAGGAGCGCGAATCGCAGCTCGCCAAGAGTTCGCGCGTCTCGCTCGAAGGGCTGGCGGAGCAAATTCGCACCGCAGGCGTAAAGGACCTGGCGCTGATCATCAAGGGCGACGTGACGGGCTCAGTGGAAGTGCTGGCCGACTCGCTGGTCCGAATGTCCACGGAAAAGGTGCGCGTCAAGGTGATCCACTCCGGCGTCGGCTCGATCACTGAGAGCGATGTGCTGCTCGCGACTGCATCCAACGCAATTATCATCGGCTTCAACGTTCGTCCAGAGCGCAAAGCCGCCGAACTGGCACAGCAGGAAGAAGTAGAGATCCGGTTGCACTCCATCATCTATGAGTTGCAGGACGAGATGCGTCTCGCAATGCTTGGCTTGCTGGAGCCTACCTTCAAGGAGAACTACGTTGGCCGCGCCGAGGTGCTCAACGTCTTCAGAATTCCAAAGGTTGGCACCATTGCCGGCTGCCGAGTGCAGGACGGAGTGATCCGCCGCGATGCCGAGGTGAAGGTTCTTCGTGGGACTGAGCAGGTTTTCAAAGGCAAGATCGGCTCGCTGAAGCGGTTCAAGGACGATGCCCGCGAAGTATCCAACGGCATGGAGTGCGGTATAGGCCTGGGCAACTTCACTGACATCAAAGAAGGCGACATCATTGAAGCCTTCTCAACAGAAAAGCTGGCTGCGGATCTGGGGGCTCTGACTTCCGTCAAAGCATAAGGATCGCACTGTGTTCCATTTTGCGTCCGCAAGAACGTGCCTCCCCGGAGACCCTCTGTTATGAATTCGATACGGAGCCTTCGCCTTCTGTTAGTTGCTAACCCAGGCGAGGTACATGTTGGTGCTCATTTTTATGCCGCGGCACAGAGCCTCAATATCCCGGTGAGGCTTGTGGACTCATCGATGGCATTATCGACCAATCGGTGGGTCAACGGTTTCTGCTACCACTTTCGGGGACATCGTCCCTTTCATCTGCATCGCTTCAGCCGGCAGGTGCGAGCCGAGGCGGAGCGCTTTCATCCCACTGTGCTGCTGGCCACTGGGATGGCGGCCATTGAAGCGAAAGACTTGTCTGCTATCCGGGCCATGGGAGTGAAAACTTGCAACTTCCTGACCGACGATCCCTTCAATCCCGTTCACGCTTCGCGCTGGTTCACTAAGGCACTGCCCGAATACGATGTCATTTTCAATCCGCGGCGAGCCAATATGAACGAACTGCGCGCTGCCGGGTGCAGCGAAAGCAGCTATCTTCCGTTTGCGTATGCACCTGAAATTCATTTTCCAGAGAAGCTAGCCAATCAGGCAGAATGTGCAACGTTCGACTCAGAGGTATTCTTTGCCGGCGCTGCGGACAGAGATCGTATCGGCTACATGGCCATGCTAATCCGCGAGGGCATCCGCTTGGGGCTCTACGGTTCATTCTGGAATCGCTATTCGCCGACACGTTCAGCGGCACGGGGCGTAGCCGACGCTTTCACCTTGCGCAAGGCTGCTGCGGGAGCAAAAGTCGCCCTGTGCCTGGTGCGACGTTCAAATCGGGACGGCCATTGCATGCGCACGTTTGAGCTGCCTGCAATGCGCACTTGCATGGTGGTGGAGGATACGGAGGAGCATCGGGAGATATTTGGCCCCGACGGCGAATGTGTGACCTATTTTCAATCTCCTGAAGAGTTGCTTGCCGCAGTGCGAAGGCTGTTGGCCGACGATGAAGCCAGAACGCGCCTGGCCGATGCCTGCCACAAGCGAATTTGCGGCGGCAGGAACACCTATCGGGACCGGCTAGTTCAGATGTTGCGCTACCTGAAGGAAGATCATCCTGCACTTACGGAAACTGACGCGCTTAAAGCCCTCTGATCGGATCCACAAATACTTCTATGCGGGTCCTCTTGAAGGAGTGAAACTCATCACAAGGCCATTCAGATCACCACTTGTGGCGGATTCCCCTCAGATGCGCCATAAAAGAGATGGGGGCTTTGGTTGGTTCGGAGGCACCTTGCCTGACCTTAACCTTCCCGTGCTATGCTTTTGACTCGACCTCCGGAATGGGCGTCGGACCACAGATTCATGACTTGAAAAGGAGAATATTATGGGAATTCTGGAAGAAGCAGCTGGCGCGTTTGCCGCCGTTGAAGGCGTGAAGAAACTGGACCCGAATGCCGGGATCCTTACCGAGGGCGTGGCCGCAGTCGCTGGCTTTGAGGGCACAAAGGAAGTCACCGAGCTGATTGAAAAGCACGAAGAGAATTCGGAACAGCAGGGATAACGCGGAACCTACATTCTTTGCGGGCGTCGCTCGCAAAGTCATTCAGCAGCAGCCCTGGGATCGCAATGCGACCCAGGGCTTTTCATTTCTGTTCTCCCGGCATCTGAGGTCGAAACTCTCCCTTACGCCGAGACATGGGATCTCGCTCGACCGCCCTTCGCAGCATTCCAAATGATTGCGGCGCAAACAGTGCGCACACCGCTCATTATTCGTATGCGTATGACCAAGCACACGGTTGACTGGGCTCGGTGTTCGGTTTTATAGGCTATCGGAAGTGTGTTTTTTGATCCATGCGGCCGGTGTGAGATCGGCCAGCTGCTGAATAGACCGATT
>Ga0302281_10001121_pt1 | contig 19580 bp, 13 predicted proteins | sample III_Fen_E1_2_FD_198762 | JGI IMG/M metagenome (GOLD analysis project Ga0302281, IMG submission 198762) | Peat permafrost microbial communities from Stordalen Mire near Abisko, Sweden - III_Fen_E1_2 | ecosystem: Environmental > Terrestrial > Soil > Wetlands > Permafrost | place: Sweden: Abisko...
TCGTGATTTGGAGGCGACGATTTACGGTGGCGCTGACCGTAAATTCTGATGGTACTTTCAAAATACACCCTAATGAAATCAATCAGGTAGGTGGAGAAGCTGCAGTGCGGACGATTGGCGCTTTGCCCGGTTGCGTGTGGCGCGCTATGGTATGCGGATGCGGGTTTGGCGGCATTGGCGGAGATGGATTGTGTTTGGGATTGCCCTGACCGGGGCTTGGGCTGGCGCGGCCGGGCAGGAGGGGACGGATGGGCAAACTGGCGGGCATGGCGAAAGCCGGTTTGACGAGCTGCTGCACGAGGGCTTTGCACTGCACCAGCAGGCGCGTTTTACGGAGGCGATTCCGATTCTGGAACAGGCGCGGAGGCTGGCGCCGGGGGATTATTTTGCGAATCTGCTGCTTGGCATTGACCTGCTGCGGATGGGCCGGGCGGAGGCTGCACTGCCCAGGCTGGAAGCGGCGGCGACGGCACGGCCGGGCGAGGAGATTCCCGAGGAGTACCTGGGCGAGGCGCAGGCGGGGCTGGGACACAACGGGGCAGCGGCGACCGCTTACCAACGAGCGCTGCTGGCGTGGGCAGGGTTTGCGCTGGAGCGGTTTCGGCAGATTGAGGAGCGGCTGCGGGATACGCCGGAGGGGGTGGCGGTGGCTCGGCGGATTGAGGCGGCGGCTGCGGGACCGGAGAAAGCTGGAGCGCAGGGGTGCGCGGCGGGAATTGCGGGACTGGAACGTCGGCTGACGGGTGCAGGGCTGGATGGGGATGCGGCGTACCGGCTGGCGACCTGCTATGCGCGGCTTGCGGGGCAGGCGGCGACGCAGATGGCGGCAAATGCGAAGGATACGGCGGCGGTGGAGCGGCTACACGGGGAGATTCTGATGCGGTTGTCGGAGGATTATCCGGGGGCGATTGGGGAGTTTCAGAAGGCGCTTGCATTGCATCCTGGCGACCCGGCGCTGCTGGAGCGGCTGGCGGAGGCTCAGTATTCGGGAGGTGATCCGGAGGGAGCGCGGAGGTCGGCAGAAGCGGCGCTGGCAATTGATCCACACCGGCGGAGCGCGCTGCGGACCGAAGCGGCGATTGCGATGGAGACACGGGATTATGAGGGGGCGATTCCGACGCTGCGGAAGCTCGTCACCGAGGAGCCGGGCAACCGGAAGCCACAGGTAGAGCTGGGCCGGGCGCTGGCGCAGACGGGGCACGATGCAGATGCCGCGGCGCTGCTGGAGCCTGCGCTGGCGGGTGGATACGTCGACGAAAAGGGGGCGCTGCATGCGTTGCTGGCGCGGGTGCTGCTGCGGCTGAACCGGCCAGAGGAGGCGGCAAAGGCAGAGGCGGAGGCGCGGCGGCTTTCCGATGCGTTCCAGGAGAAGAACAGATCGGCAAACGAGGCGCCCAAGTGAACCAAAGCAGGCGGGGGTTTCTGAGGACGGGGGCGGGAGTGCTGGTGGCCGGTGCGTTGCCGGGCTGGCTGAGGGCTGCACCGGAACTGCTCAGGGCAGCCGAGGCTGAAGGGCGCATCCGGATGGAGTTGGGCGCGCCGGGGCTGGACTTTGTGCTGCGCAATGACGCTGCGGGGCGGATGTACCAGGTGGAGACGGTGCTGGGTGGGCTGGGCGTGATTGATTTTGACGGGGACGGGTGGCCGGACCTGTTCTGCACGAATGGCGCTTCCCTGCCGTCGCTGGAAAAGACAGGGCCGGGGTTCTGGAACCGGCTGTACCGGAACAACCGGGATGGCAGCTTCAGCGATGTGACGGAAAAGGCGGGATTGCAGGGCCAGGGTTATTCGATGGGCGTGGCGGTGGCGGACTACGACAACGATGGCCGCGAAGACCTGTTTGTTGCCGGGGTGCATGGCAACCATCTGTACCGGAACAACGGGGACGGGACGTTTACCGACGTGACGGAAAAGGCCGGGCTGGCTGGACCGGGGCAACTGGGGCGACCGGCGTGGACGGTGGCGGCGTGCTGGTTAGACTACGACAACGACGGGCGGCTGGACCTGTTCTTGTCGAACTACTGCGACTGGTCGGCGGGGACCGACCCGGTATGCGGGGGAATGGCGGATGGGTCACGGGCATACTGCCACCCGGACAAGTACCGTGCGGAGCAGATGCAGCTCTTTCATAACAACGGGGACGGGACGTTTACGGAGGTAACGCGGAAGCAGGGGCTGCCGGACCTGATTGGCAAGGGGATGGGGATTGCGCTGAGCGACTTTGCCGGGGATGGGCGGCCGGGGCTGTTTGTGGCCAACGACAATGCGCGGAACCTGCTGGTGAGGAATGGGAGCAAGGGGCTGGAAGAGGCAGGCGTGGAGGCCGGGGTGGCGTACAACGGCGACGGACGGAACATCAGCGGGATGGGCGCCGACTTTGGGGACATTGACGGAGATGGGCTGCCGGACCTGGTGATGACAGGGCTGAAGAACGAGACGTGGGAGGTCTTCCTGAACCGGGGCAAGGGGCAGTTTGACGATGGGTCGGTGTCGACGGGGCTGCTGAACCTGAGTCGGCAGGCGAGCGGGTGGAGCTGCGGGCTGGTGGACCTGGACAACGATGGGTGGCTGGACCTGTTTGTGGCCGGGGGCGGGCTGGAGGCGAAGGACGCGCAACCGAACAGGATATTTCGCAACCTGGGAGGGCGGTTTGCGGATGTTTCCTCGGGGGTGGGGGCGGATTTTGGGCGGGCGGGGCTGCACCGGGGAGCGGTATTTGCCGACTTTGACCGGGACGGGCGGCTGGATGCGGCGGTGACGGCGATCAACGGGCGGATGGAGCTGGTGGAACCGGACGGAGACGGGGAACCACTGGCTGCAGTTGCGGCTGACGGGGATGAAGAGCAACCGGCCGGCGATTGGCGCGGTGGTAACGTGCCGAACTGGAACCGGGGCACGGGTGCAGTCGCGAACGATCAACAGCTCAGTGGGATACGCGTCGTCGAGCGAGTTGATGGCGCACTTTGGGTTGGGGGCTGAGAAGGCGGCAACTATCGAGATTCGGTGGCCGTCGGGGCGGGTGCAGAGAGTGGGGGAAGTGGCTGCGAACCAGCGTCTGGCGATCTCCGAGCCGGTTGGCTGAGAGGCTGAGCGCGGAATTCCATCAGGAACCATTGGCATGACAGCCAAGGGCGGCGCAGCAACCTTAAAACACAAGAAATATCGCCAGCGCGGATAGACTGTGCTGTTTTCGAGGAATATCAATGGAAGCCATAGAAGCCAGAGCCGCGTTTGCGTACGTGGCGAGCCCTGGCGATTTTGGAGGCAACAACTTATGTATTCACTCAACTTCCCAGCCGCATTTCGACGGACGGCATTTCTGGTTTTGGCGATCGTTGGGATCGCGGTGCTGGCGAGTCATCCGTTGGTCGCGCAGACCTCAAACGCGCAACTAAGTGGCCAGGTCACGGACTCAACTGGAGCAGTGATTGCCAATGCGGAAGTCCATGCGACCAACACGGCGACCAACGTCGACTACACGGCCACGTCGAACGGGGCGGGTATTTATGTGCTGCCCGAGTTGTTGCCAGGGGTATACAACATCCGGGTTTCGGCTCAGGGCTTTGGCGTGCTGAACCGGAATGGGCTGACGCTGTCGACGGGCGACCACCTGGCGCAGAATTTTCCGTTGCAGCTGGGCTCTGTGGAGACGTCGGTAACGGTGACGGGGAGCGTACCGCTGATTTCGTCGGACGAGGCTTCGACGGCGGCGGTGCTGGACAACAAGATGATTACGGAGCTGCCGCAGTTGAACCGGAACGCGCTTGATTTGACGGCGACGGTTCCTGCGATTCAGGGTTCGGGGCCGCAGGTGGACAACCTGCAAAGCCTGGCGCAGGGCAACGCGGCATATGTGATTGCGAACTCCGGCAACAGTTACTCGGTATCGGGCGGCCAGGTGAACGGTACGAGCATCAGCGTGGACGGGAATCCGGTGCAGGAAGCAGAGTTCAACAACACGAACCGCGCGATTCCGACGCCGGACTCGGTGAGTGAGTTCCGGGTGGAGAGCGGTGTGCTGACGGCCGATGTGGGCCGGTATGCGGGCGGCATTATTTCGATGCAGACGCAGAGCGGCACGAACAAGTATCACGGGCGTGCGTTTTTGTATTTGCGGAACCAGGACCTGAACAGCAACAGCTGGCAGAATAACGCGTCGGCTGTTGCGCGGCAGGATTTTTCGCAGAAGAACTATGGATTTGCGGGCGGCGGCCCGGTGCGGATTCCGCACCTATACAACGGCAAGGATCACACGTTCTTCTACGGAGCGTGGGAGGGGCAGCGGTTTAACGAGGGTCAGGTGGTGAAAAGCAGCGTACCGACGCTGCTGAACCAGGGCGGCGATTACTCGCAGACGGTGATCAATTACAACAACGGCGATCCGGTATACGCGACCATCTACGACCCGTTCAACGGAGCGATGGACAACAATGCTGCAGACTGCACGGGGCCATTTGCGGGGCAGAGTTCGTGCTGGGTTCGTCCTGAATTTACGGGTGCGAAGATTCCTGCAGTAGCAGCCGGGAATCTCTCCGGACAGAGCAAGCTGTTTGCGCACTACATGGCGTTATGGCCGTCACCGAACCACGCGCCGGATGGCGTGAGCGACCACGTGAACAACCGCTATGACCCCATTAACCTGCAGACGCCGATCGACAAGTATTTCTTCCGCGTGGACGATGCGATCAGCCAGACGCAGCATATGCAGGGCAGCGTGAGCCGGTCGATGATCACGGCGAATGTGCCGGCGCCGTTCAAACATGCGGGCACATCACTTACGACGGACGAGGACTACACGGGAGCGTTCCTGTATACGTGGTCGATTGGGCCGCGGACGGTGTTGAACTTCCACCTGGGCGTGGGAACGACAAACCTGGTGAGCACGGGAGTATCGGGCGACGGATCGCTGCCTGATCCGAGCCTGGATACTTCGACGTGGGGCTGGGATCCGCTGATTGAAGGCAACTCGGCCAAGACGACCACCCAGATCGCTCCAGTTGTGACCATTGGCGGTGCGGCGGGTGGATACACGAACGTAGGCGGCAATCAGTACGACTCGTTCCTGACGCAGACGACCAATGGGGTGGTATCGATTACGCACCAGCTTGGGCGGCATACGCTGAAGGCGGGTTACGAGCAGTACTTCGTACGCTTTACCGAGCAGGGCGGGGACAGGACGGGCGTGATTGGCCTGGGCGCCGGCGGCGGATCGAACCAGTACGCGAACAACAACGATAACCTGACCGGCAGCGGGTTGGCGGAGCTGATGATGGGCTCGTCGAATTTGAACTCGTGGGGCAGCAGCTGGGACATTACTCCCTACGGATGGAACCAGGCGGCCTACATCATGGACGACTGGAAGGTGAACAGCAAGCTGACGGTGCAGATAGGCGTGCGCTGGGATCATGATGGAGCGAAGCAGGGTCGGCATGGATTTGGCGGTCTAATCTACGACATGACGGCGAAGAACGTGCTGACGCCGAACAGCGACTGGAACTGGGGTCAGGTGACGGCGGCGGTTCCGGGACTAGCGAGCATTGGCACGCCTGCGTGGCTGACTCAGGGAGCAACCGGGCGGCTGGCGCTGAACAACACGCCGGAGTATCCGCACAAGGGTCTGTATACAACGAACTTTGCCAACTTTCAGCCGCGTATCGGGCTGAGCTACCAGATCGACGACAAGACGGTGGCGCATGCGAGCGTGGGCATCATCGACCAGGGGCTGAATGGGCTGTCGACGGATTGGCAGAGTTTTTACTACAACACGAACATCTTCAACCAGGTGCCTTCGCAGGACGGGATGCACTGGATCAGCGAGCTGTGCTCCTGCGATCACGGGTTGCTGAGCTTCCCGGCGTTGCCGGGTGGCGGGAACCTGGGCTGGACGCCTCCGGTGAGCAACAACCAGCAGTTCTGGAACGAGACGTATGGCAGCTACAGCGCCAACGCGAACGGCCAGGGCACGGCGCTGAGCCACTATGACACGCCGACTGACTACATGTGGGGCTTGAACATTCAACGGCAAATTGGGAAGGACTGGGTCGCAACGGTGGAGTATGACGGGATCAAGGGCGTACACCAGTTGATGCGTGTGCAGTCCGAGTGGAGCCTGAACAATGTGCCGCTGAACTACTATCAGCTGGGGACGCACCTGAATGATCAGGTTCCGAACCCGTTCCTGAACCAGGCGCAGAGCTTTACCGGCGAGACGACGGTTCCGCTGGCGCAGTTGCTGGGCTTGTCGCCGCAGTATGGCGGGACGAACTCGACGACACCTGGACAGGTTTCGTGGGGCAAGTCGTTTGCCAACTACGGGAACTTCCAGATTCAGTCGCGCAACTTCAACGGGCTGGAGCTGATGGCCTCGTATGCGCTGCGCAAGACACTTACCAACGCAGCGAGCACGGACATCAACACGCAGGGGCTGGCGTATGGGTTGCTGCAGAATCCTCACAACCTGATGGAAGGCTACGGCGTGTCGCCCAGCGAGATGCCGCAGACGCTGAAGCTGAACTACTCGTACGATCTTCCGATCGGACGTGGACGGCAGTTCCTGTCGGCTCCTGCGGGCGCCTCCGGCTACGTGCTGGACGCGATTGCGGGTGGCTGGGCGGTGGCGGGCATTACGACGTGGAATCCGAAGGGCTCGCCGGTGCAGGTACCTACGGTGGATGGCAGCCAGCAGGTTCCAGGAGCGGCGCTTCGCTGGGGGTTTGCGAACAAGAACTTCCGCAATTCGAGCGTGAGCTACCAGGACGCGCTGGTGATCAACGGCAATTGGGCGAACAAGGCGGTGGGTGTGATCAATGCCGCATCGCTGACGCGGACCCCGAATTACTCGATCGCCAACTCGCCCGTGTACTTCCCCAACTTGCGCAACCCCGGTGCGTTCTATACGGACATGAGCATCCTGAAGAAGTTCTACGTGACGAGCGACAAGACGACGAACTTCGAGTTGCGACTGGAAGCGCAGAACATCTTCAATCACCCTGTTTTCGGCAACATCATCAGTGATCCGGATTCGAGCACGTTTGGTGGTGTGAATGGCAAGTCAGGTCAGCGGGTGATGCAGGCTGGACTTCGCTTCTTCTTCTAACCAGCAACGGCGGGCCGGGAATGGATTGACGGATCTGCTTCCCCGCCCGTGGTCTGCAACCAATCTTTCACCGTTGAGCCGTGTCGCAGCGTACGGTGGCCTCCGCCAGCGCTAAAGCATTTCAGGGAATACTGTGGTCCAGAGAGATATGTGAAGTGTGGCCTTTCTTTGATAGAAAGGCCACGCGATCTCTTGCGGATCGGTCTACACCTTTTCCTAAAATGCTGTCATGGCACGGCTCTATTTTTGTGCGCAAGGCAGAGTGCTTGCGCGGAACCGCACCGACTGGGAGAATCGATGATGCTTTGCCGGGAATCAATACGCCCTTCTGCTTTCGCGGTGATTTCCGTCTGCCTACTGCTGGGCACTGGAATGCCGTCGTTGGCCGGGAAGCCGGTGACACTGGGCACGCGGGATACGCGGCTGACGCTGGTTGCCGGTGCGCATGGGCCACGGATAATCGGGCTGGCGGGAACGGACGGATTCAGCAGCGGGAATGAAGGCGAGGAGGTTCTTCCGGCCACTGTTTGGATCGACGAGAAACCGGTGGCGGTGAGTTGGACGCTGGACGGGAAGCGAACAGTGGCGGACGGACGGCGGGTGGAGTTTGTGTACGTGTCTGTGACTGGGTCAGGCGCACCGAAACTGACGGCGCGGTCGGTGTGGCAGGCGCGAGCGGGTTTTGGGCCGGTGGAGCACACGATTACGGTGGAGAGCACGGACAGCCGCGAGATGTGGCTGCCGATGATCGATTCGCTGAGCCTGAAGCTGGACCATGCGACCGGGGCCGATGGGCAGCCGCTGCGACACTTCTCTGTCGAAAAGGGCGCGGATACTCCAAGCGCGGAGGGAACGCACGAGAGCGCGATTGGAGACGGATTCCAGTGGACGGGCCGGTCTTCGACGTATGCTCGGCCTACTCCGAATACGGCGCGGGAGATTGTCCCTTTTGAGATTGTTTACGACCCAGGCGCGAAGCAGGCGGGGTGGTACGCGGGGCTGGAGTTCAGCGGGCGGGTACGGATTGGCATGGACCGCGCGGGTGGGCGGTTGACGACAGTGCTGGGACTGAATCCGGAGCCGGGGCCTTACCGGACGCGGCTTGTGCCGGGGGGAAGTTTTGTGACTCCGACGGTATTTCTGGGTGCTTTTGTGGGCGGGCTTGACGGGGCTGGCAACCAGTTGCGGCCGTGGGTGCGGGCGGTGCTGGGCAACCCGATTACGTGGAAGGACCCGAAGTATCCGCTGACGAACAACAACAGCTGGGGTAGCGGAATGGCGGTGGATGAAGCGCTGTCTCTGCGGATGCTGCATGACTCGAAAGAGCTGGGGCTGGAGATGTTCCACATTGATGCGGGTTGGTTCCGCGCGGTGGGCGACTGGGTGCCGGACCCGAAGAAGTTTCCGCACGGACTGGCGGCGATTGCCGACGAGGCGCACGCGCTGGGGCTGCGGTTTGGGATATGGACAGACTGGACGCAGGCGGCGCTATCGACCGAGCCGGGAGCGCTGAATGTACACGACCCGAAGGTGCGGGACTGGATGGTGGCCGATGTTGGGCCGGATTGGAAGCCGGAGGAGTTCAAGGGGCAGACGATCGACATTGGCGATCCGCCAGCTGAGCAGTGGGCCGCGGCCGAGGTGAAGCGAATTTTGGATACCAACCACCTGGACATGCTGGAGCATGACGGATACCTGGTGGCGAAGGGTTGCATGCGGACGGATCATCCGCACGCCGCGCCGATCGAGAGCACGGTGAAGATTACGCACGATTGGGGATCGGATTTTATTTCGGCGAACAACTCGACGGACGTGAGCTACCACGCGGTACGGGCATACTACCGGATTTACGAGCACGCGCGGCGGGAGCATCCGGGGCTGCTGTTTGAGATTTGCAATGACGGCGGGCGGATGGTGGATTTTGGGTCGGCGGCGCATGGGGACTACTTTTCGATTACGGATACGTACGATCCTCTGAGCAACCGGCGGGCTTTTTACGACACGAGTTTTGCGATGCCGGCGGCGATGCTGGAGAGCTACGTGGAGAAGTGGCCGACGCCGAGTTTGGACAACTTCCGGTACATGCTGCGATCGGGGATGATGGGCTGGTTGACGATCATGCTGGACACGACGGCGTGGAGTGGCGAGCAGCACGACGCGGCGAAGCGGGAGATTGTGCTCTACCAGCAACGGTTGCGGCCGCTGATTCGGGATGCTGAACTGTTCCACATTTCCGCACGGCCGGACGGAGTGCACTGGGACGGGATGGAGTACTGGGATCCGGCGCGAGGAACGGGTGCGGTATTTGCGTTCCGCGGGTCGATTGCCGACGAGGCGGAACACCGCTACAAGCTGGCGGGATTGAAGGGTGAGGCACTGTATGCGCTGCACTTTGAGGACGGCTCGCAGGCGAACCGGGAAGCTACAGGCGGGGAGTTGATGGGGGATGGATTGCGTGTCCGGCTGGAGCACCCGCTGAGCTCTGAGATTGTGTTTCTCACGGAAGTTCCCTTGAAAGCAGCGCAACAGGTAAAGGAATAGGCCATGTCGAACGAGCAGATCGCAACAGACGCGCAAGCGGGATTTTCCGGAACGGTAGGGGTGATTACCGGCGGAGCACGCGGGATTGGCCGCGCGATAGCCCAGGCGATGCACAAGCAGGGAGCACGGCTGGTGCTGGTGGACTGCAACCGAGAGGCCGGCGAAGAGACGGCAGCCGAGCTGCGGAAGCGGGGCGGGGCGGCCGTGGACCTGCTGATTGCGGACCTGGCAGACCCGCACGCCATTAGGAAGATGGCCCTGGAGATAGCCGCGCTGACGCCTGCGGTGCATGTGCTGGTGAACAATGCGGGCATTGAGCTGGACCTGGCTTGGGACCAGGTGACGGCTGAGGATTTCAACCGGGTGCTGGCGGTGAATCTGCGCGCCCCGTTGCTGGTGACGCAGGCTCTGACGCCGTTGTTCCCGGCTGAAGGGGGAGCGGTGGTGAATATCAGCTCAATCCACGCGAGCCATGCGTTTGCGAATGCGATTCCATATGCTTGCTCGAAGGCGGGTCTGGTGGCGCTTACGCGGAACCTGGCGCTGGAGCTGGCGCCGCGGAAGATTCGGGTGAATGCGGTGTGCCCGGGGTACATTGACACGCCGCTTTGGGATGAGTGGGTGAACTCGGCGCCGGACCCGGCGGCGCTGGCGGCGCAGACGACGGCGCTGCATCCTCTTGGACGGCGGGGAATGCCGGAGGATGTTGCTTCGGCGGTGGTGTACCTGGCGGGATCGGGAGCGGGGTTTATCACGGGGACGGACCTGGTGGTGGATGGCGGACTGACGATACGGGCCCATCCGTAAAGCGATGCCATGAAACCTGGGGAATTTCTATCGGGATTTCTGCCTGTTTGCGCAAAATCCCTTGGAATGCAGGTGGAATTTCAATACTATTCTCGATTATCCAAAGATTAAGGCAGGATAAACGCTCGTGCATCGTCAAGTGCGGGCAGTAAGATTGGCTCGCTCTTCCATTCCTGCCTTCAGGTTGTCTGAAATGAAAAAAGAGAAAGCCGCCATCAGCGGAACGCTTCGCCAGGAGTTCAAGAAGGATCTTGAGCTGTTTGCGTATTTCCTTGTGCTGTTGAACAGCTCGAGCCCTATCCGCAACGTGGAGTTGATGTGGGCGGAGGACCTGGATTTGTTTGACCCCGGGCAGCGGCCGCGCGTGACCACGGGTGAGGCGCTGGTGCAGCTGAAACCGCTGGGCGACGAGACGCCTGGACGCACATCGCCGAGCCCGAGCACGCACTTCTGCGACCTGGTGCATGGGTTTGGGTCGCACGAGGAGCAGACGTGCGGGCGGAGCGACAAGGCGGCGAAGGAGCGTTGCCGGGCAACGGGCTGCAGCCAGGTGTATCCGTGCCACGTGGGGCTGACCGATATTGCGGTGCCCGTGGTGTGCGAGGGACGGTACCTGGGGACACTGTTCAGCGGACAGGTGCTGGTGACGACGCCGACGGCGGAGTCGTTTGGTCATGTGCGGGAGGCGCTGGCGGAGCAGACGCACATCGACATGACGCGGCTGGAGGAGGCGTACTACCGGGTTCCGGTGGTGACGCTGGCTCAGATTGCGGAGATGCGGCACATGATGGAGGTGTTCGCACGGTATCTTGCGAACTCGTGGAAGCGGCTGGAGATTATGAGTGAGTTCCAGCGGGTGCGTGAGCGGGAACTGGCGCTGGACCGCCGGGAGCTGGCGGAGATGCTGCTGGCGCGGCAGGGGTCCGACGGAGCTTCTGAGAGCCAGGAAGCGCTGCGGACGCTGGCGGCCGATGTGGGGCTGGGCCGGTTGCCGGAGCGGGTGCTGGTGCTGCGCATGGCTCCGTCTGCGTTCAAAGCAAAAGACGAAGAGGATGCTGAGCAGCGGACGACGACGGCGATCAGCGGGCACCTGGCGCTGGTGCGGGTTGGACATTTGATTGAAGACATGTGCCGGAGCTGGACCAATACGCTGGCTACGTCGGTTGCGCCGGGGGAGATATGCATTTTGACGGCGCAGAAGTCGCGAACACCGGGGCACGAGCGGATGGTGCTGGAAGAGATGGCGCAGGCGCTGGTGCGGGCTGTTCGGGCGCAGGGGCTGACGCAGGTGCGGGTTGGCGTGAGCGCGCTGCACGGGCAGCCGGCTGAGTTGCTGCGAGGTTACCACGAGGCGTGCGCGGCGCTGGATGCGACACAGGGCGTGGGGGCGCACAGCACGCAGGCTGGAGCGATCCAGTGGTTTGAGTCGCTGCCAGAGCGACGTCAGCAGCCTGCGCAGGTGTTGAGCACGGTGCTGAAGGCGCTGCAAAGCGGTGCGCCGGGCGAAGTGGCGACGGGGGTGCGGGAGTTTCTGAGCGTGGTGGCGCCGGCCGGGGCGAGCAGCCAGCAGTTGCACCATGCGCGCGGGCTGCTGACATGGGCTTGCGAGCACCTGGCTCGGGAACTGGCGACAATGGGCATTGAGAGCCCTGCGATGAGTGCGGCAAAGGAAGAAGCGGAGCAGCAGATTGTGGCGGCGACGACGTCCTTTGCGATGGCGGACAGCTTTCGGCGTCTGGTGGAAAAGATGCGGCTGCAGGTGGCGGAGACGTTCTCGCAGCGGGAGCAGAAGATTGTGATTGAGACGCAGCGGCTGGTGCGGGAGATTGGGCCGGCGCGGGTGACGATTCAGCAACTGGCGAGCAATCTGGAGCTGTCTCCGGGGCATCTTGGCCGGGTGTTCAGCCGGACGACGGGCACGACGCTGGAGGAGTACCTGATACGGCAGCGGCTGGAACTGGGCAAGCGGTTGCTGCTGGACCCTCGGCTGCACGTGGCGGAGGTGGCGGACCGTTGCGGGTTCTGCAATCCGGCGTATTTTGCGTCGGTGTTCAAGAAACACATGCACTGCACGCCGCGGGCGTATGCGCGGCAGCCGCAACGGTTTGGGATGCCTGAGACGCGGCCTTCGGAGCTGAACATGATGGTCAGTTGACCGTCGGGGTGTCTGATAGGCTGATGAGTCAATATTTGTCGAACTGAATTCGTTTTAACCAAGGAGAATGCGATGCGCGCACTGGTTTATACAGCTCCCCGGAGTGTGGAGATGCAGGAGGTACCGGCGGTGGTGGCGGGGCCGGGAGAGGTGGAGATTCAGATTGCTGCCGGGGGGATATGCGGATCGGATATGTCGGGATTTCTGGGACACAGCCGGCGGCGGATTGCTCCGCTGGTGCTGGGCCATGAGCTGGTGGGACGGCTGGGGAACGGGAAGAGGGTGGTGGCCAATCCGCTGGTGAGCTGCGGGCGGTGCCGAGCGTGTCTAGCAGGAGCGCAGAATCTGTGCTCGACGTGGCGGCTGCTGGGGATGGACCGGACGCAGGGATGCTTCACGGAGCGGGTGGCGATACCGGAGCGGCAGGTGTATGCGATTCCGGACAGCCTGACGGACGAGCAGGCGGTGCTGACCGAGCCGCTGGCGAATATTGTGCATCTGTTCCGGATAGCCGCTCCCCTGCCCTTTTTCCGCATGGGGATTGTGGGCGCGGGGACAATGGGCGCGCTGGCGCTGCAGGGCGCGGTGCGGCTGGGTGTGAAGGAGATTCTTATCCAGGACGTGAGCGATGCGCGTCTGGCCGAGGCAATGCGGATGGGCGCGACGGTGGCGGCGAATGTGTCCACGGAGGCGGGTCGGGCGCTGGCGCAGGAGTTTACCGGGGACGGGCTGGACCTGGTGCTGGACGCGAGCGGCGCGGGACCGGCTCGGCAGGCGGCCTTTGACCTGTGCCGGCCGGGCGGACAGGTGGTGCTGCTGGGCATGGGCGCGGAGCGGAGCGAGGTGGACTTTGTGACCAGCATCCGCAAGGAGCACCGTGTGGTGATGTCGTTTGCGTATACTCCGGGGGATTTTGAGCAGGCGCTGAAGCTGCTGGTGAAGGGCGAAGTGGACCTGACGGCGTGGACGCGGACGATGCCGCTGGAAGCCGGCCAGGCGGCTTTTGACCAGATGGCCAACGCGCCCGGCACGACGCTGAAGATGCTGCTGCGGGTCAACTGAACCTGTAACGCTCGATGGTCTCGGGGTTGAGGGTGACACCGAGGCCGGGGCGGTCGGGAACGGTGACGTAGCCGTCCGGCTCGACGGGGAAGTGCTCGTGGGTGGTGGTCCAGCGCAGGGGGGAGTGGCTGAGGGAGAACTCCAGCGGCTCCTCATTGGGCTGAGCGGCGAGGAAGTGGAGATTGGCGGCGATCTCGATGTTGGTTTTGTAGCCGTGGGTGATGAGGCGCTTGCCGCGCTGGTAGGCTGCCTGAGCGATCTGGGTGATGCCGGTGAAGCCGCCAACCTGGGAGATGTCCGGCTGGCAGATGCTGGCGCCGCCGGAGTCCATCATCTCGATGAAATCGCGGGTGTGGGTGAGGCCGAGATCGCCGACGCCGAGCTGGATGCCGTGGCGGCTCATTTCGAGGTGGCCTTCGACGTCGTCGAGGGGCAGGGGCGCTTCGAGGAACCAGATACCGACTTCACGGAAAATGGGGAACAAGGTGAGGCCTTCAGCCGCGGTGCGGTAGCTGAGGGCGGCATCGACGATGAGACGCGCGTCGGGGCCGGCCTGTTCACGGGCTGCGGCGAGGAGACGGCCGGTGAGGGCGAGGTCGTCTAGCCACCAGGGATCAGCGGCGAACTTGAAGGCGCGGAGGTTTTTGGCCTGGCCGGCGGCGATCTGGGCTTTGACTTCCTCAGGCGTGCGGGCCATGGGGTAGATAGTGCCGTAGGCGGGCAGACGGTTGCGACGCTTGCCGCCGAGTAGCTCGTGGACGGGCTTGCCCTCGATTTTGCCCTTGAGATCCCAGAGGGCGAGGTCGACGCCGCCGATGGCGTGCATCATGAGGCCGCGGCGTCCGACGTAGTCAGTTTGATCGAACATTTTGTGCCAGAGGCGGACGGGGTCCGAGGGGTCCTCTCCGACGAGGATGGCGGAGAGGCTGCGGGCGTGGTTGTGGGCCGAGGGACCGCGGACGATGGCCTGGATGGCGGGAGCGAGGGACTCGGTTTCTCCGATGCCGGTGAGGCCCTGGTCGGTGTGGACGACGAGGACGCAGTCGTCGTAGGAGCCGTCGAAGAGCTCAATGAGCGGATCTTCGGCGCGCAGGTGGATGGCCTCGATCTTAGTGATTTTCATGGTGAACTCCGCTGGTAACGAGGCGATGATACGGCGTGGCGGGGATCAGGGAAAGGCTGGACGCGCAAGAACGAAAGTATGAACCGCAAAACAGGGCTGATGCCCCGTTGCCCATGGTGCATTGGCCGGGTATGCTCACGCAAGAGTGTGCGGAGTCCGCGGAGTCTGGGCCGGACGGAAGACAGGTTGAGGATGAGTGAGGCGAAGAAGGGCCGGCCGCTTTGGCTGTTGTGGTCGGTGGCGACGATTGTGCTGTGGGGGGTGTGGGGTCTGGTGTCGAAGGTGGCCTCGGACGGTGTGGACGCGTACACGAATCAACTGCTGTACACGGTGGGTCTGGCGCCGCTGCTGGTGTTTGTGGGCTGGACAGTGTGGCGGCAGCGGGACAGGCGCGAGGGACGCGGCAAGGGCATCTTCTGGGCGTTTCTGACAGGGATACTGGGCGGCGTTGGCAACCTTGCGTTTTTTCAGGCGCTGGTGAAGGGCGGCAAAGCGTCGGTTGTGGCTCCGGTGACGGCGCTGTTCCCGATGGTGACGGTGCTGCTGGCGCTGATTGTTCTGCGGGAGCGGCTTGGCAAGCGGCAGTGGGCGGGGCTTGGGCTGGCGTTTGTGGCGATTTACCTGTTGAGTATGTAGGAGAGAGCGATGCCGATTTGGCTTGGATTTGCGGTGCTGGCGCTGGTGTTCTGGGGAGTGACGGGGGTGACGCAGAAGCTGGCGACCAACCGGATCACGAGTGAGAGCTCATTCCTGTGGTTTTGCTGGGCGATGGTGGCGCTGTCGGCGGTGGTGCTGGCGTTTACGCATCCGCAGTGGCATTTGCGGCTGGCGGTGGTGGTGGCATCGGTGGCTGGGGGCGCGCTGAATGGGCTGGGGGCGTGGACGAGCTTTCGCGCGCTGGAGTCGGGCGGGAAGGCCTCGATTGTGATTTCGCTGATTTCTCTGTATCCGCTGCTGACGGTGGTGCTGGCGGTGGTGATTTTGGGCGAGCGGCTGACGTGGGAGCAGACGGCGGGGGCGCTGGTGGCGATTGTGGCGGCGATTCTGCTTTCGCTGGAGGGGTAGGTCAGCTGACGCCCGGGAGGAACTGGCCGGAGGCGGTGATGGCTGAGACCGATTGCAGGCCGGTCTGGGTGGTGAACAGGACGCTGGTCTCAAGGGATTCGCCGGGGGCGAGCCAGGGGGCGCGGTTGGCGGCGACCATTTTGTCTAGCTGGAATGGGTAGCCGGTGGCGGGCTCGAGGACGGCGACGTTGAGGCCCTGCCAGCCGCCGTGGGTGGCGAAGAGCCAGCAGGTGGGGAAAACGGCGGGGTCGTAGCGGAGTCCGGCGGCTAGGCCGGTGGCCTGGTTGGTGAGGGCGCACCAGCCCTGATCGGAGCCGACGCCGTAGAAGAAGTGGAGCGCGCCGCTGGCGGCGTCGGGGACCTGGCGGAGGTCGATGGAGCCGGTGGGCAGGGGTGCGTGGGGCCAGGGGAATTCAAGCGGCGCCCCGGCGAGAGTGCCTTCAAAGGCGGGCTCGCGGACGATGATCATGGGGGGCAGGTCGATGCGATGGCTGGGGCCGACGGCAAAGGCCGGGTGGAGCTTCCAGAGGAAGGGCATGGATGCTGCGCCCTGGTTGGTGAAGCGGTAGTCGATGTGGAGGCAGGCTTGGCCGGCGCGGAGGCGGATGGTGCGCTCGACGAGGAAGCGGGTGACGGGTGTGACGAAGGAGAGGCGGATTCCTACGGAATCGGGTTCGCGGAAGGGCTCGGCGGTGAAGTTGCCGGTCCAGAGCTCGCCGTGGTCGGGGAGCTGGTGGCCGAGGAATTCGGTGGCCTCGTCGTTGGGGAAAAGCTCGTCCCAGCCGCCGGCCCAGAGATCGTCGTAGCAGGCGTGGAGGGGATGGAGGGCGGGCGGGACCGATGGGTTGTGCCAGAGCAGATCTGCGGCGAGTGGTTTATAGGTGATTTGCCAGATTTTGCCGCCGAGTTGGGGCAGGATGGCGACGCGGAGAAGAGCGTTTTCAAGCAGCACAAGGTTTAGTCCGTGCAGATCGCCGTTGGTGGAAAGAATCAGCTCGCTCATGTGCCCGCCTGCGGTACTTTCCAGCGTAACGGGAGGGGCGTGAGTTGGCGGAGAGAAAAGCTCTGAAATTCCGCGCATCAGAATGGTTTGGTGATTTTGGTGGATTGGGGGTGGGAATGCACGGTCAGGAGCGAGGTGAATCCTGGTCTTCGCCGAAAAAGGGGGGGGGTGGGGTGTTTTTGCGGGAAATTCCTCCTATGTTGTTTATTTAGCTTGGGTTGATAGGTGGTTACCTGGTGTATTTTGCGCGCTTTTGTGCACTTTTGTTGCGCTTTTCGGCGCTTCGGCAAGAGGTGCGAGCCGGACGATTTTTCGGATGCTTTCTTCCATGGAGTTTGCTCTCCGGACGGTTTCTTCTATTTTGCGCTTTTGGGGAAGAATGGCCGGCAGGTTTGGCGCGGTTATTTGGCTGTTTATGTGGTTTGTTTTGTTGGGGTTTTGAGATGGCGCGGAAATTCTTGGCTTGACAGGATGTGCGAAGGACTTATGCCAGGCGGGGTTTTCTGGCAAAGTTCAGCCGGTCGGGATGACGAGATTTGTGGGGTGCGGGTGGTGGGATCGTGCTTTGGGCGATTTTGGCGTTCAGGAGTTGGGATAGGCAGACACGACGACGTTTTCCGGAAGTGTTCCTACCATCGACCGTATCCGGCTGTCCGTGAGCGCCTCGGTCTGTTACCGTAAACCCATAATTCCGCAGAAGCTCATTGGCGGAGCCTTGGCGACTTGAATGTTACCAAACCTCACGGGAGCCCTCCACAGTAGCTGGCTTGGCCTACTAACGAACAGTAGCTCCCGTTGGCGCTTACCACGAGATTGCGCCGCAAAGGAACGCCTAGCAGCCCCCGAGCCAGCATGGCCGTGGCGAAGGCGCGCAGCGTAGGGTTCTGGAGAGAATCGACTGCCTTATAAAGCGAATCATACTCTGCGTTGACTCCGGCGGAGATGAGCCTCTGATAGCAGTTTGTGGAAGACCGCAGCAATTTTGAGAACGGTTTGTGATATGTGGCCTCTTCCTGCGCTTCTGCCTGAGCCGCCGCGTCGAGGCCAGTCTGTACGGCACTGTTGGCAGCACTGCGATCTCCAAGGCGCAGATATAAGTCCGCAGCATCCGCGAGTGGAGCGCAACGCTGCTGTGCGGGAATCTTTTCCAGTACTGTTGGCAGTGCCTTCAGTGCTGCGCGGGCATTCTCTTCCTGGCTGCCATAGGTCCAATCCTCGGCCAGGGAGCGGACTAAATTCGCTTGCGGCCAGGTCTCATAGCACCAATCACCGTCACCGCTACACGAGATCGGAACCTTGCGCATCTCCGGTACGCTTGCGACTGCGGCAAGGACATCAGGTTGGTGCGCCGACATTACAGCGTGGTAGGCAGCATACTCGGGAGATTTGTGATCGGTAAAAAATTCAAATGAGCTCGACCCGCTGGGCTGACCATAAAATGGAAAGTCCCCGCGTGTAAACTCCAGCCCTTCGTCCTCTTGCAGAAACGCAGGCATTCCTCTTGCGTTATCAATGCCGAAGGTGCGCAGATCACTTGGCACGGCCTTGGATGGTTGTACTGCGGCGGCGCCATAGTGGAAAGAATGGTTCTGATCGAACGATTCAACTCCATTCGGATATTTAATTAGCCATTTCGCTGTCTCTGGGCTTTTCTGCAGCAGCTTGGTGGCGCGTACGGGGTCCAGTTTCAGCAAGGCAGGCGCGACGGCAAAGAGTTGTAGGTCGGTTTCCTTGCTGAAACCAATATTGTTTGGGCCGGAGCTCATGCCCACCTGACGGCCAGAATGGTCCGAATCGACATCCATTGCGCGCTTAAGGATGATATCGATTGCCGCAAGTACATCCTGCGGAGGCAGCGAGGCATAAAACTGCGAGACGAGTCCGGAAAAGTCCCATTTTCCGATGGAGGGTGGATGTAGATTGTAGTACGCAGTGATTGTGCGGAAGACCCGAGCGCGCTCTTCAATTGGAAGATTTGCGAGAACTGTCGCTGCCTGGCTGCCTGAGATTGCCTGATTGTCCGCTGCAGCCTGGAATGCCTTGGCTGCAAGTCGAGTATCGGTATTCTCAAGCGCGAAACCTAGAATCCAGCCATAAATCTTTTGCTTTGTCTCCATGTCGGCTTGCGGCACGAGTTCCAAGATGATAGCGGGGTCTAATGGGACCGCTTCGTCCAGAATCATGTACTCCAACGCTGGACGAAAAGCACCATCGGCGTGCAGGGATGCAAGAAATGCCTGTCGGTAGAGAGCGGATGAACGCTCACGGTCGAGCGGCATCCAACCGCCGGCTATACGGTAGAGCACAATCGAACGATCGACGTCGTCCAGCGCAGCGGCTTGCTTCTCCGCAGCCTGTAGTAATGGGGCAGCAAGTGCCCTGCGCTGATCCATTGGCATCACCGATGCCCGCAGTTCGATAGCTGCAGGCGTCGGGGTAACCTGCGCCGAAGCAGACACGGCAATCAGGAATGAGACAAGCATTAATGAGCGCATATGACTTCACCTTACCCGATAGTAAAACGCCGCCGCTCATGCTGCTGATCAAACACGGTAAAACCTCATGCAGGATAAGTACTGAAAACGTTTGCGCCCATTTGGACTCTAGATTTACGCAAAATCGTCAAAGCACTTATCGAGGCCATATAAGTCTCCGGATGTCGCATTGTGGGGAAGAACGTTGGTGTCTGGGAGTCTGCAAGAGAATCAGTCAGGCGGGCGGTGGTTTG
>Ga0302281_10001123_pt1 | contig 19526 bp, 5 predicted proteins | sample III_Fen_E1_2_FD_198762 | JGI IMG/M metagenome (GOLD analysis project Ga0302281, IMG submission 198762) | Peat permafrost microbial communities from Stordalen Mire near Abisko, Sweden - III_Fen_E1_2 | ecosystem: Environmental > Terrestrial > Soil > Wetlands > Permafrost | place: Sweden: Abisko...
TGATGGGTATAGATTATGGTATAGATTCGAATCCAAATTTTAGCATTGTATTCATTCTATGAACCTTAGGTGTCTATTCGAATCCCCCTCTCCCGCCAGCTTACGATGGATCTCGTCGTAGATTCATACAATTAACTCAAAATGAATGATCTAATGTGCAAGCTCAGGCATGCGTCGCGTGCATGGAGTGCGCCTTGGTGCGCCCATTCCCTCCTATTTACCTTACAAAGTGGACGGAGCCTTACAAAGCTTGGCAATGTATATGAACTTTACCCTTTGAGCGACTCGGGCTGGAAGAGGCGATCGCGCGGTCCCGCAACACCTATTTTCGCGAGTTGGCCGATGCAGATGGCTGGATCGGGGATAACGCGATGGGCATGACGCGGCAAGAAGAGCGGCTCACGGTCCGGTAAGCAGTCGCGCCGCCGGAGCAGGGTTGCTCCGGCGGCACGATGGAATTACTTTACCGCATTGTTTGCGTCGGCCTTTAAGTGGTAATTAACATTGAACCACGCATCTCAGCTCTCCTCATTACTCAACCGTTAAAGTGACGTTGGATGTGTGCGACAGCGTGCCCGAAGTCGCGGTCACGACCACCTTGTAGCTTTGTGGTGGGCTGATTCTGCCAATGCAACCGTCCATTCCAACCACGGCAGCCATGCCCGCGATGAGCAACAGCAGAACGGAAAGCATGCGGCCGAAGCGCTTGCCTGCCCTGCGGAACCTGGCGACGAATGGTAACAACAGCAGCGCCAGTGAGATTCCTGCCAGCCGTGAGGCTAGCCTGCCGCCCGAACTCGGCGAATTCTGTGCAATTGTCAGCTGCGCTGTCTGGATCTTCAGGATCACGGTGGCCGCGGTCGCACCAGCAGCGATATTAGCTGATGGCGAGAAGTTGAAGGTGGCTCCAGGCGGTAACCCGCTCACCGTGAGGTTAATGGCCGTTGGGAAACTGGTCGCCGGGCTTTGCGGGCTGAGGGTGAACGTGTACTCGCCCGCCATGCCGGGCAGGACCGTAAGTGTGGCGTTTTGCGTGTTGATGGTGAAGTCCTCCACCGACTGAGTGATCGCACCGCTCGAGGACCCGGTGAAGCTCGCATCGCTGTTATAGGTTGCGGTGATCGCGTGCGTGGCCGGCGTTGTGCTCGTGTAGCTGACCGCGCAGGTTGCCAGAGCCGCGTTGGTGGTGAAGCTGTATGTGCCCAGCGTTGCGGCGGAACAAGCCGCGATCGGCGTGCCGCCATCGTAGAAGGTCACTGTACCGGTCGGTCCGGCAATCGTTGTCGAGGTCGGCGCGGTTGCAAAGCCCACCGCAGCCGTATAGGTGATTGTGTTGTTGATGAAGGCCGGGTTGGCGCTGCTGCTCACTGAGATGGCCGAAGCCGCCTTATTCACCTGAAGCTGTACCGTCGTCGTTGGCGTTGTGTAGTCTGTCGAATCCGTGGGAGCAAAGCTCACCGAGAGGGTTTGCGTTCCCCCCGTCAGTACCGTTCCGGAGACCGGCGAATAGGTGAACTTGCCCGGAAGGCCGGCTCCGGTCACGCCGGTTGCGCTGGCGTTAAGCTGGGTTCCGCTCAGCGCCGTGCCATAGGTAATGGCCGCTGGCGTTGTCCAGATGATCGTCGGGTTGGCGCGGCTCACGGTCACGCTCGATGAGGAGGAGGTTGTCGTCGAGGCATAGCCGTTAGTGCTGGTATAGGCGGCGGAGACCGAGTGCGCTCCGCCGCTGAGTGCGGGCAGAGAAGCCGAGGCGACGCCGCTGCTGTTGACTGTACCGCTGATGGTTGTCGTGCTGTCCAGGGTGAATACAACGTTGCCCTGAGGCACTGGCGCGGAGCCTGTGATGGTGGCGTAAACCGTAACGGATTGCCCGTAGACGGGAGAAGCCGGCGAGAAGGAGCTGATCGAAATGCCGGATGCGGGCGCGGTAGCCGGTCCGGTGAGGGTAAGCTGAATCGACGACGGCGTAGATAGCGTTGCGTTTTGGGGGTTGCCGTTGAGAGTTATGGCATCACTGGTTGTGAGGAGGGTCGTGGGCGTATAGCTGGCCGTCATTGCGCAGGCGCCGCCAATGGCCAAAGCAGAGGGAAGGCCTCCGCTCAGTGTGCAATCAGTGGAAGCGGTTGCGGCCAGACTGTAGTCCGCCGTATCGGTCTGGCTGAGCGAAGTGAACGACAATGCCCGATTGCCGGACTCAAGCATTGAGACGGCTGTCGGCGGAGCCGAGGGCCCCGCGTACTGCACATAGCCCTGCGTGCGGATGAGTTCGAGAACACCACCGTTAGAGCCGGTGTAGAGATTGCCGGCCGAGTCGATCGCCAGAGCCGAAGGCGCAAGGCTAGCCACAGCGAAAGACGAGCTGCTGCTGCTGGCCGGTACGGCAAGGATGGCAGCGGTGTCGGCGATGAGCAGGTTGCCCGCCGCATCGGTCAGAACAGCGGTGGGTGCGGAGGCCGAAGTCGCAACAGTGGTGTGCGTACCGCTCGGATTGAAGCGATAAATGGCCGGCGCGCCCGGATCGGCGACCAGCAGGTTGCCGGAGGGATCAATGGTCAGACCCTTAGGTGTAACCAGCGTTCCCAGATTGAGATTGCGCTCCACGCCGGTGATGGGGTTGATCTGATAGACGGTCTGCGCGGAAGAATCGGAGACATAGAGGTTGTTCAACGCATCGACGGCCAAGCCGGCGGGAGCGGTGAAGGTGAACGGCAAAGTCGAAGCCGTACCCGCCGGCGTGATCTGCGTAATCAGCCCAGTGGAAGTGTCGGCCGCATAGACGTAGCCCCGAGGATCAACTGCAATGGCGCCCGGCGCAGTGAGCGTAGCCAGCGCGGTGGCTGTCGCGCTTGTTCCCTGCGTAAGAGCGCTTGAAGCAAAGCGCAAGACCTTCTTGCTGGTCGCGTCCGAGACGTAGACGTTGCCTGCATTGTCGGTTGCCAGGCCGGCGACACTCAGGCCCGTGCCGAAGTTGATTTGGCTGGCGGGATCAAGCGTGGCTCCGGCGCCAAGTCCGGTTCCGGTCAAAGCAAGGATCGTCTGGTAGCCGAGAGAACTGTTGACGATCAGCGGTGTGGAGCGCGCTCCTGGAACCGCCGGCGTAAAGCTGGATGTGAGCAGGCAGTCGGTCGTGCTGTCGCCGTTGGGGCTGCCGCAATTGGCCGTTCCCAGCGTCCACTCGCTCGAAGTGTAGGCCAGCGCATTGCTGGACGCCTTTGTATCGCCGGAAGCGAAGTGGAGCAGAACGGGCTGCGCAGTGGTGGTTGCGGTTGTGGTGGGCGGTGAAGCCAGTCCGGTGAGCACCTTGCGAATCAGCCCGTTGGTCGAATCGGAAATGTAGATGTTCCCCAGCGTGTCCGCGCCAACACCCAAGCCGTTTCCGCTATTGCTGCCGAAACTGGCCTGGGTGGCGGGACAACCGTCTCCATAGCTGTCCGTTTTACCTGCGCAGAGCGTCGCGGAATTGCTTGCAATGGCGCGCAGGTAGCCGGTATGGAAATCCAGGAGCCAGATCACATTGTTGCCGTCGGAGATGTAAAGATTTCCGCCGGTATCAAAAACCAGCTTCTGCGGAGTCATGGAAACGCTGGTGCCCAACACCGGCACGGAGTAGCTGTAGGCTGCAGTCGAGCCGTTACCCGCAATGGTGTAGATGTCGCCATTCACGGGCGATGCGACGCCCAGCGTTGCCAGCAGCGCATCCAGCGGCGAACCGGTTCCGCAGGTAACACAGATGACACGGATTCTTCCGCCGCTGGAATCGGCGACGTATACATTCAGATTCACATCCGTGATCACACCCTGCGGATTATCGATCTCTGCCGATGCGGCCGGCCCACTGTCTCCTACGGCTGCTCCGTTGCTGCTGGCAGCGCCGGTTCCATTACCGGCAAAGGTATGGATGTTGCCCATGACATCGACGACGCGAATCTTGTTGTTGGCGGTGTCGGCGATATAGACATTGCCGACAGTGTCGCCCCATGCGCCGCGGGGATTATTGACTTCAGCAGATGTCGCTGCGTTGCCATCCCCGGTAGAGCCCGCTGTGCCGTTACCCGCTACCAGGTACAGGAGGCCGGTGGAGACTTTGACCTCGAATACCTGGTTGCCGGTGTAGTTGGCAATGTAGATGTTGCCCGCGGCGTCGGTTCCAACGCCGCGCGCCTTGCCCAGAGTGACCAGGGTTGGCGTGCAGCCGGAGGTAGCTGTGGGCACGCAGGCTGTGCCCGAGACTTTTCCGGCGAAGTTGGTAATTACGCCGCTGGGAGCGATGCGTCGCACCAGCGCTGCGCTGGTGTCGGCGAGGTAGACATTGCCAAAGGGATCGGCAACCACGGCGCGCATATCGTCGCTTGCGGTGAAGGCGATCGCGGAGGCCTGGCAACCGTCGCCGTATTTATCGGTGGCCCCGGTGCAGGCCATATTGCCGCTGCTGGCCACTGCGGCCCCGCCGCCCGCGATGGTAGTCATGGTGTAGGGCAACGCAATCGGATTGCTTTGTAACCCGATGATCGTTGGTTGGTTGATGGTTATGCTCATGGGTGCTGAAGCTGATCCGGCAAAGCTTCCGGCACCGGCATAAGTAGCTGTGACGTAGTCTGTTCCGATCGGCAAATCCACGGAGTCTGAGGCTGTTCCGTTGCTCAGTGTGGCGGAGCCAAGCAATATCTGGGGTCCATTCAGGGTTGTGGAGTAAGTGAAGGTGACCGTTCCCGTGGGGGTTCCAGCCACAGATGTGACGCTGGCGGTTATCGAAACCGGGTGGCCCAGCGTGGTGGTCGATTGGTTTGCCGACAACGAGGTATAGGTAATGCCCTGCGTGATTGTAACCGGCGAGTTGGAGGACATAGAGCCAGCATTCGCGCCATCGCCGCTATAGACGGCTGTAATCGAATAGGTGGTGGCGCTGTACGGGAGGTTGATGCTGGCCGATGCCGTGCCCGAACTCGACGATGAGATCAAGGCCGCTGTGGCATAAACATAGCTGCCTACAGCGCCGCCACCGCTCACAAGGAACTGCACCGTGCCGGTTGGATTGCTGCCCGTGACATTAGCTGTCGCGGTAAACGGGGTGCCGAACGGAGTTGAACTGGGCACACCGGACAGTGCTGTGGACGTGGAGCCGAGGCTGCCTGCGTTCACTGTGATGACATATGGAGACGTCGTCGAGTAAACAATTTGGCTGCCCGTGAGTGGATAATTGTTGTCGCCCGAATAGGTCGCAGTGAATGTGTGTGTACCCACCGTAAGTCCGATCAGCGGAATCGAGATCGTATCTGTGGTCCCTGTAAGCGTTACCGTCGTCGTGTTGCTGGTCAGAGCGTCGGTCAGCGTGACCGTGCCGGTGGGGTAAGCTGCGCCTCCCACGGCCGGTGTCTGGATTACGACTGCCGTTGCGTTTTGGCCCTCCGTGATGGTCTGTGGCAAACCGGTCGGACCGGTCAACTCCGGCGCAATGTAAGTAAAGTTGCAGGTGGGCGGAAACAGGTTGGATACCGTTATGTTGTTGGTAACGGTATTGCCGTTCGCGCCAGCGAAGGTTGCGTAATCCGAAACGAAGTCAGAAGAAACATCTCCGGGACCGTAGGTCAGCGCGGCATTGGTCGGCGCGGTGCTGAACTCGGAGGAGGGATAACTGCTTGGGAAACTCACGTTGTCCAGCGTGACCTGGAGCGGGTAGATGGCGCCGTTGTTGCTTGTGCCGGTGAACTGTGCAGTTCCCGCGGTGAGGAAGGTCAGGTTCTGCATCAGAATGTTGTTCAGGTTAGGAGACAAAGACCCGGTTGTGTTTTCATAGTTCGGGCTGAAGACAATCTCCGCCTTGTGGTTCTGGAAGCATGAGTTCGAGTACTGAATATTGGTGACCGGCCCGCCGCGATCATACCCGGACTTAATGCGAAGGCCAGTCGAGTTACTGTCCGCTGTATTGTTGATGGAGCTTCCAGCGCCCGCGGTTCCATTGCCCGAAAGCATATTACCGTCAAAGAGAACGTTGCTCACACCTGCGCCGGTGTAGCTGCCGATGGACTCGCCATGGCCGGCGAAGAAATGGTTGTTGGTGACTGATATGTTCGCCGCGGGAGCGGTCGTGCCCGACGCGCCGACCGCAACGTTGTCGTCTCCATCGGAGATCCACGACCGTGTGATGGTGAAGTTTTGCGCATTGCCCGGATCGATGCCGTCAGTGTTGCGCGAGCTGGTGGGCGTAACGATCTTGATGTCCCATGCGGTAAAGCCGCTGACGGCGCCCGTTGTGGAAACGTGGAAGAGCGGCGAGTTGCGCAGCGTGATCTTGTAGAGCGTAATATTGCTGGCGCCGGTACCCATCTGGATGAAGCGTGGATTCTCTTGATTGCCGCCGCCATTGGCAATGGCGGATAGGCCCCACCAGCTCTGGCCCTGGTAAGGCGGAATGGCGTTGAGCAGCGTATCGCCGCCGCGCCCGTCCAACTTGCCGAAGCCCATGATGCCTATGTTCGTCGAGGTGCCTGGAATGGCGATCAACGGCAGGCAGGAAGAGGTTGCGCTGGCGCTGCCGACCGTCCCGCAAGTGTGCGTGCCGGCAACCTTGTCGTAATCCTGCACGTTGCGCGAGAAGTAAACGTAAACGCCGGGATCGACCAGCAGCGTGACGTTAGATGGCATGGAGATTGGGCCGGTAAGGAACGCGTTGAATGCGCCTGTGCTGTCAACGGAGAGTTCAACCGCAAGGCCGGGGCCCGAGCCAGAATAGCTCGCCGAGCAGCTATTCAGCGCGGCCTGGATGCGCGCGCCGTCCGGATTGGTAACCGTGGCGTCCACTGAGGTAGGAAGGTCGTCGCTGACGGAAGTCAGCGCCGCGCTCAACTGCTGGCAGACTGCCGGGAAAACCGGTTCGGTGACGGCGCGGCTGTCGCCGGTGGCTACGGCTGGGGCTTGCGGGGGCGCTGTCACACTGATGGAAGTGCTTGAACTACTGCTGGTGCCGTAGTTCGTACTGCCGCCGTAGGTTGCTGACAGCGCCTGATTATTGCCAATTGCAACGCCGCTCAACGTCCAGGAGCAGGTACCGCTCGAGAGCGCGCAAGACGTGGTAGCCGTCGAACTACCATTCAAATACAGCGAAATGGTCCCGGTAGCCGCCGCGGGCGAGACCGACGCAGTGCCCGTGAAGGAAGAGCCTTCGATGATGCTGGTGCTGCTAGTAACGTTCAGGGTAGTGGTGGTGGAAAGCTGGGCAATGTTGAGCTGCGTGCCGCTGGAAACACTGGTGCCGTCGTTGCTATCGCCGCCGTAGCTAGCGGTCAGCATCGGAGTGCCGGCGTTCACGTTGCTCAGCGAAAAGCTACAACTGCTGGTGTTCCCTGAAGAGTTAGTCAAGTTGCAACTGCCCAGATTGGTGCTGCCATTCGCAAGCAGGGTCACTGTGCCGGTGGGATTCAGGGCTCCCGAATTCGGTGTAACCGTCACCGTGCCGGTGATAGCGACGCCATAGGGAACGCTGGGGTTGTTCACGCTCAGCGCGGTGCCGGTGCCCACGATCTCGGAGGCCTGGCTGCTCAGCGTTAGAGTCGAGCCGCCGGTGAACGTCACTGTATCGTTAGCCGTCGAGGTGTTGGCAGTAATGGCCCACTCGCAGTTGTTTCCGGCGGCCAGCGGCAATAATGATGTGTACGGTAGACTGCATCCATTGCTGGAGCCGGCAGCAAACGCAAAGTCCGTGGCAACATTGCTGTCCGTATTCGAGAGAACCCCGCCTGCATAGCTCGTATTGCCGACATTGCTGAGCGCTGCATCGCTCGTCCTCTCATCGGGGATGGCGGGAAGCGTGGCGGCTGCGCGATTATAAAAACTGATGCCGCTGGTGCTGGTGCGATCTGCCACATAAAGGTTGCCGCTTGGGTCGAGCGCTACGCCGACGGGATGGGTGAATCCGCTCGCCATCGTCGTCGTGCCGCTGGCCAGGACTTCCACAACTGCACCCAGTGTGGAATCGCCATAGTAAACATCGCCAGCGGCATCCACGGCCACACTTACCGGAGCAGCGCCAGATAGAAGCGTCACACTGGACTGCTGCGTTACGACGCCATTGGCAATCGTAAGTTTCTCAATCTCGTTTTGACCGCTGTCGGCCACATAGATGTTGCCGCTGGCATCGACGGCCACGGCCACGGGAGTGTCAAAGCCGCTGCCCAACACCGTCTGCACGCCGTTGCCGATCGGCTGCAGGAGCACTTTGCCGGCTTCGGCAATGTACAGGTTGCCCGACGCATCGACCGCCGCGCCCGTGGGGCCGGTAAGGCCGCTTATAAGAGGTGTTCCCGTGATCGGACTGCTGATGGTGCTGGCACCTGGAAACTCCACAATCTCATTGGTCCCGGAGTCGGCCACGTACAGATTTCCCGCTCCATCAACGGCAACCTGATGCGGAGTGGTAAGGCCGCTGCCAATTTCGATGGGCGTACCGCCGCCGTTCGGCGTGCGGTAAACGGTTCCACCACCGTAGGCGACATAAATGTTGCCGGCCGAGTCAGTGGCCACGCCCGCCGGATTGCTCCCGGCGCCCAGAGGAGAACTCGTGCCTGTATCGATGGCCAGCGCCGCGCCATTGCCAATGCCGTTCAGATAACTCGGAGTCGCTGTGTAGGGTGTGCTGTTGACTGTGAAAGCAATCTGCGCCGCGCCGCTGCGCGCGCCTGCCTTGGCCGGGGTGAACTTGACTGGAACGACACAGACGGTATTGGCTTGACCCGTATTGGCGGTGTTGGCGCTGGTCAGTGTCGTCGATCCGCTACAAGTGTCGCCCGTTCCTGCGTTGGTGAACTCAGAGCCGGTCGTAATTCCTTGCGTACTCAGAGCCACCGACACACCGCTGGCTGCCTCGGTGGAGGTGGTTCCCGCCAGAAGCTCAAAGGCTAGATTCTGCGTAACAGGAGTGCCCACGGTTGTCGCCGGAAAGCTGTTGTTGAAGGTCAACTTGCGCACCAGGTTATATCCATTGTCCGCAAAGTAGAGGTTGCCGGAAGGATCGATGCCGATGTTGCCTTCGACGTGACTGGTAATGCTCTGCGGCGCGGGGCATCCGTCGCCGTAGTCGTCCAGCGTCGTCGGCCCTGAACCGGTTGTGCTTCCACTTGAACAGTAATCTCCAACTGCTCCGAACAGGCCCTCCGTGGTCAGACCGTCTCCAGCCAGAAATGTAAGAAGGCCGGTGTCCGCGTTGAGTTCGGAGATTACGCTGTGAGTTCCGTAATCAGCGATGTAGATATTGCCATGGCTATCGAGCGCCAGGCCTTGAATTCGGTCAAACAGGACTGCGGAGGAGGCAGCCAGCGCGCCGTTCCCTTTTCCTGAGGTACCTCCGTTCCCGTTACCGGCAATGGTGTAAACATCGCCCGCGCTGAGCGACGGGCTCGAACCGCAATAGGAGGCGCCGCTGTTCTCAGTGCAGATCAGGTTGGCCATGGGGTTGTTTGCACCCCCGGCGTAAATCACTCGGACGGTCGAAGGAACGGTCGTCGTCCCCGCGCCATTGTCGCCTATGTATACGTTGCCGTAACTATCCACGGCAATCCCCATTGGCCCGAGGAAGCCCGTACTGAGAGGAGACACGTTTGCGGATGGTGCGGTAGCCAGCGGGGTGCAGAGGGTTTGGGAGCAAGTCGCGTATAAACCGGCAATCGCGTGAATGTATCCCGGAGCGCACGAATTCGAGGCGCAAATGCCGGACGTACCGGATGAATTGGTTACACCAGGACCGTTCACCATGCGAACCAGATTGTTCGTTCCATCGGCGATGTACAGATTCTCATTGGCATCGACAGCGATCCCGTACGGTCCATGCACTTTTCCGCCCAGCGCAAGCACGCCGTCCACATACCCGCCGCCCCCGTTGACAATGGCATAGATGTAACCAACCTTTGGCGAGACGACAGAAGGATTCTCCAGTGTCACCAACTGTGCTGCCTTGCTGCTTGCATTGGCGATCACCACATAGACCAGCGAGTTGCTCTTGTCCACGATAAAAACATTGCCTGCGTTGTCCACGGCCGGCCCGTAAGGTCCTTTGAGATACGAGTCGGTTGCCGGGCAGCCGCTGCCATCCACGCTTAGTGCTGTGCCGCCACCGTTGCAGGTAAATCCGGAGCTGCCAGCGCCGGTAAGGCCGCCGGCCAGCGCATAGATGTCGCCTGCTGCCAAAGGAGTCGTGATGTTCAGTGAAGTGTTCGCCGCCTCAATCATGGCGGTCGCGGGATTTGCCACGCCGTTAACCGTGGTTGCTCCGGCATAGATCACGCGCACATAGATATGCGATGCCCCTTCATCCGCGAAGTAGACATTTCCCCATTGATCGACAGTGGCCCCCCATGGAGCGCTGACACCCGCCTCGTTGGCCGGACAACCATCGCCATTATTGATGCCACCAGCGTTGGCATAACCGGTGCAGGCAGACGCCTTGGATGTTGACGATGCCCCAGAGACGATATTCCCGGCGCCAACACTGACGTACGGCACCTGCACCATCATCGGCGGCGCAGAGGGGGCTTGCGCTCCCGCGTTCAGTGAGGACAACAGGCAAAGTACGGGGAGGAATATAGCGGCAATGCGGAATCGAAGCATCATGGCGTATCTCCGGGAATGCTGTGGCAAAAGAGGATCGAGGGAACTGGACGCCGAGGCGTCTGCAATATGAATTCGAGTCGGAAAGTGGTCAGACCACTTAAGCAGGAGCATTATCTTGATGCGCGGTAACTCTTGTCAAATGAAATTGTCAATCTCTGATCGTTGAATCATGTAAATATAAATAAACAATACTAGTTACTATAATTATCCTGCGAAGATAGAAGGTTGTCCGCGGGGCTGAGTGGTCCTGCCACCAAGTGCATATTACGTGGGGATTTCTTCAATGGCGCGGCGGGGGACGCGTGCGGCAATTTGGTTGCGTTTCTATACGTCTATGGAACAGATAAGCCGATTGATGCCTATGCAGAGTACGCCAGAGCGAACACGAAAGGAGAAGGCGGCGACCTTGGCGAACTTGTTCTGGGTTTGCGGAAATCAATCTACAACAAATCCCGCCTCAGAGCGTGTCTAGAAACTTAGATTTGAGCGAAGGGTACGGGCTTTAGCCCCTGAGGGAGTATTTTTCAGTCATTTGCAGACCCTCAGCGGCTAAAGCCGGAAATCTCTTGGTCCCTTAACGGACAGGCTAAAGCCCGTCCCCTTCACCATCCACGAGTTCTTAGACAGCTTCTCAGAGAGGCGTGACCATAACAGGCGAGGCCGATATGGTGATTTGGAATGAACCCTGGTGTCTCATAATTGAAGAGAGCACTCGAAGGTCATCTTGAGCGGCGGACGCTGGAAGAGCGGTTCAATGGCGAAATGTAATGTAAGGAGCTTCCGAGGTCGGTTGCTTTCGGTACTGCTTATCTCAACGGTGGCAGCGTGTGCGCAGACTGCGGGTCAGCCCGTCTGGCATGGAGTTCTGCGCAACCCCGCCGGCGCGCCCATCCCCGGCGCCAAGATGCGGCTTGATTCCGCTGCGGCAAATGCTGAAGCGGTGAGCCAAGCCGATGGCCTGTTTCGCCTACCCGCTCTGCCCGCTGGGCAATACCGGCTCTCGGTTGAATCGAATGGCCGCAAGATCGACTACGCCCAGCCCATTGACCTGGATGCAGCGACTCCGGCGGCTGTGCTCACACTCTCCAATCGCGGCGAACTGACCGTGACTGCTCTCAAGAGCCAGACCGCAACCGGGGGCGAGGAGCTATCCGGCCAGGCGGTCAGCGAACTGCCGCTCAACAAGCGCGACTTCAGCTCCCTTCTTCTGCTTGCCGCCGGCACCATGACCGATGCCAACGGCGCCACCAACTTTACCGCGCAATTCGCCATTAACGGCCAGCGCGGCGTGGAAGCCACTTTCGCTATGGACGGCGCCGACATCAGCGATCCCGAAATGGGCGGCTCAACATTTTCCAACTTCAATGTGGACGCGGTGGAAGGCATCGATTCCAGCTCTGGCTGGATGCCTGCGGAGATCGGCCGCGGCGCGGCTGGCTTCACCAACATTCGCACCCGCTCCGGTTCCAGCGGCTTTCATGGTTCCGTCTTCGAGTTTGTCCGCAACTCCTCCTTTGACGCGCGCAATTACTTTGACCATCCCACGCCCGCCTATCCCGGCCGCATTCCGCCTTTCCGGCGCAACGAGTTTGGCTTCACCAACGGCGGCCCAGTCTATCTGCCCCGCATGTTCGACGGCCGCAAAGGGACCTTCTACTTCTTTGAGTACCAGGGCTTCCGGCAAGTGCTGGGCACTACGCAGGTGATTCCCGTGCCCACCGCGTCCGAACGCCTCGGCATTGACCCTGTGACCTACGCTGACGGCAGCACAGACACGCTGAATGTTCCTGTCGATCCGGCCATTGCTGCAGTTCTTGCGCGCTATCCGCAGCCGAATGATCTCACTGGCCCCTACGGAGCGCGCACCTACGCCACTGCGTCAAAGGTGACCACAAATGCAAATCAATTCGAGGTCCGGCTGGATCATAAAATATCAGCGAAGGATCGCTTCTTTGCGCGCTTCAACTTCGACAACCTCACCGGACCCACCACCAATCCCGACCAGACTGCCGTCGATCCCTCCTTTGGTGTGCAATACATCGACCGCCAGCGCAATGTAGTGGGCACATGGACGCGCACGGCCACACCGCGGCTGACATTTGATTCGTCCGTCAGCATCACCCGCTCCACGCCGGGCTTTCCCACGCCCAACCAGACCGACCCCGCAGTCAAATTCAACGATGGATTGTTCGAGGCCTTCAACTCCGCCGCCGGCTCGGTGATGCAGGCCTACGGCAATCTCTTCCAGGGCCGCGAAAACGTGGCATACGTGACCGCGAAGCATGCCGTCAAGTTTGGCGCGGAGTTTCGCGGCAATCGCGATACGACGTACTTCGGCATCAGTCCCAACGGCGAATACGACTTTGGCGGCGGAACTGCGTATGCGACTGAGGCGATTCCCTCCGAGAGCGGCACGCACAACATTCTGACCGGTGATCCGTTGCCTGATACTCTCTCCGGTTTTCTTTCCGGCAGTTCGTTTGTGTACACGGTTGGTCTGGCGCCGCAGTTCATCTCCGGCGGTCAGCACATGGGCCCCGCCGCCATCAGCCGCAACGACGTCAACGCATACTTTGAGGATACCTGGAAGCTGACTTCGAGGTTCACGCTGGACTACGGCATTCGCTGGGAACTTTACACACCGATTTCAGAGCGCGCCAGGCGCACATCGTCGTTCCAGATGATCGACGGCGTGCAGCAGTTCGTGGTCAATCCGCAGCCGGGCTATCGCACAGAGTGGAAGGCGTGGGCGCCGCGGGTGCAGGCGACGTGGCAAGTGGCGAGCAACTTCTCAGCCCACGCGGGCGGTGCGGTGACTACCATTCCGCCCAATATCTGGCAGGATAACTTCCTTACCGGCTCGACGCCGTTTACCATCTATCCGCGCCTGGTTTCCGCCGCGGTCTTTCCCATTCAATACGGCTTCCAACTGACGCCCGCGCAACTGCCCACTGCCTACTCGCTGCAGGGAACGAACATCATAGGTTCGGGGAATACCAAGGACATTCCCGCGAACACCATCATGGATGTGGACCGCTTCGAAAAAGACATGGCAGCTCTCACTCAGGGCGGCGCGGTGAGCGCGCTCAACCTCAGCGGCATCAATCCGGCCTTCGGCAATGGCACGCTCTACACTTGGACGTTGGGCCTGGAGCGCAAATTCGGCAACCTCACAGCCGATGCGGCCTATGTGGGGACGGCGGCAGAGAAGCTGCCCCGTTACAGCTTCCCCAACGCGTTTCCGGGAGCAAGCCCGGCCTTTGCGCCGCATACCCAATTTGATAGCGCGGGCAACGTCATAGGCGGCTTTGGCGTGGAGAACGTGATAACGAACGATTCGCACTCCACGTACCATGCACTCCAGGCCTCTCTTGCCGGCTCAGTAGGTCACGGCGGCCCAGGCATCCAGGCCAGCTACACATGGAGCAAGTCGATCGACACGACAAGCGAAGTGCTCGGCGGCACCGGATCCACGGGCGCGGTTGCTTCAGGTTTCTCGCAGAACCCCTATGACACGCATCCGGAAAAGGGACCGTCCGCCTTTGACATTACCCACGGCTTCAGTCTTAGCCTGGCGCAGGATCTGCATCTGGAGAGTGTGCAGTTTCTTCGGCCTGTGAGCCGCAAAGCGACTTACGGCTGGGAGTTGCTGAGCATATCGAGCATCAGTTCCGGCGCGCCGTTTACAGTCTTCAGCGGTATTCAGCAGACGGGCGCGGGCAATGGTGGCGTGGATCGGCCTGACCAGATTGCAAAGCCGCATCTGTCTACCGCGCGGCAAGATCGCCAGGATTATTTCGGCGAGGGCGCCAACAATGGCACCGATTTCTTCTCCATTCCCGTCCACATGGCTGGCGGTACCGGACCCAACCAGGGCCTCTTTGGCACGCTGGGCCGCAACACCTTCCGTGGTCCTGCTTACTACGACTACGATTTCGCGCTCATCAAGGACACACCCTTCGGCCGCCGCAAGAGCGGAGCCGAGCGTGCCGATCTGCAGTTCCGCTCTGAATTCTTCAATCTTTTCAACATTGTGAATATGGGGCTGCCGTCGAACATCCTGCAGGTCAATCGGGTCACCGGGAAGATTCTCCACGACACAGGCTTCGGAGAAATCTCGAAGACGGCAGGCAACTCGCGGCAAATTCAGTTCTCGCTCAAACTGATTTATTAGCAGACTCGCGCTCGTTTTTTATTGAGGCCGCAGGCAGTCTCACGTGACTGGCACTGCCCGGAGAAGATTCGCAACCCGTGCCCTATCGTCGAACGTAAATCACTCATAATAAAATATTTATAGGTTAGCCCTGACCCCGCACTTGCTCTTAGCCTATGGTGACCGCTGTCACGGTTTGCAAAACTGGCCAGCCATAAGCTCGATATATGAATATCGATAGTGATTTATCGAATGTTCTGCCTGTCAAACGTCTGGAGGCGCCTGCGATTCCGCAGCCGAGCCTGAGACGCCTGCCCCAGTACCACCATTACCTGAAAGACCTTGAGGCTAAAGGGATTAGCCGGGTTTCTTGCAGCGTGATCGGCTTGGATCTGGGCCTTGTCCCTGTGCAAGTCCGCAAGGATCTGCAATATACGGGGATCATCGGCAAGCCGAAGACCGGCTACTCAGTTCCCGAACTCATCCTGGCCATCGAGACGTTTCTTGGCTGGAACAACATCAACGAGGCGTTTCTGGTGGGAGTGGGGAATCTGGGCACTGCGCTGCTCGGCCACGAACGGTTCTCGAAGTTTGGCTTGCGGATTGTGGCTGCTTTTGACACCGACTCGGAAAAAATCGGCCAATGGATCCATGAAAAAGCGGTATTGCCCGTGGAGCAGCTTGGCGATCTCGCTCAGCGGATGAGCATCCACCTCGGCATCATCACAACCCCGGCTGATATTGCACAGACAGTTGCCGAGGAGATGGTGAAAGGTGGTATCCAGGCTATCTGGAACTTCGCCCCCGTCAAGCTCAAAGTCCCCGAAAACATCATCGTGCATAACGAAGATCTTTACAATTCGCTGGCTTCGCTTTCCTGGAAACTGGCTAGACGATTCCGAGTGCCAATCCAAGAGAGGGAGGCCGTTTAGATGGCGTCGATGCCAATTGCCGTTGATCGAGTAGAGAACTTCAAGGCAGAGAACCCCGAAAGAGATAAGTTCGAGCAGGTGTGCCAGATTCTCAATCGTTACGCACGCCGTCCGTCAGGATTGATTCCGATCCTGCAGGCGATTCAACACGAATACCAATATTTGCCGGAAGAGGTGCTCACCTATGTGGCGACCTCGCTGAATATTCCTCCGGCGCGCGTCTATGGCGTGGCCACGTTTTACGCGCACTTTGCGCTGGAGCCTAAGGGCAAACACGTCATCCGCATCTGCGACGGAACGGCGTGCCACGTCAAGCAATCCCTTCCGGTGTTGAACGCGCTGCGCGAAAAGCTCGGCACGACCGAAAAAAACATGACTACGACCGACATGATGTTCACTGTTGAGACGGTTGCCTGCCTGGGTGCTTGCGGTCTGGCTCCGGTGGTGGTCATCGACGAGCAAGTGTACGGACAGATCACTCCGGCGCGCGCTGTCGCTCTGGTGGATGAGATCAAGGCTATGGAGGCGTCGCTTGGCACAGCCTCCGCAGTTAATGCTGAGCAGCCCTCGGCCGAGGAGTGCCATGGGTAACGCGGAAGCTCAAACTTTGACTCCAGAAAATGGGCAAGGAATCTCCACGCTGGCGCAAGTGCGGCGCGTGATTATATGTGCTGGAACCGGATGCATGGCCAACGGAGCCATGAAGGTTTTCGAGCAGTTCAAAAGCCAAATGGCCGGCGCAGGCCTGCGCGTGATTCTCGAACTTCGCCCCGAAGCCGCCAGCGATGAAGTGCGGCTGTCCAAAAGCGGATGCCAGGGCTTCTGCCAAATGGGGCCGCTGGTTTCCGTAGTGCCGGACGGCATTCTCTATACCAAGGTTCGCGCCGAAGACGTATCCGAGATTGTGCAGCAGACATTGGTTGGCGGCCAGGTTGTGGAGCGGCTTCTCTATAAAGATCCGGCGACGCGCAAGAGCTGCCGCGGAATTGAAGACAATTCTTTCTACGCGCGCCAGGATCGCCTGGTGCTGCGCGAGTGCGGCTTCCTCGATCCCGAGGATATTCACGAATACATTCTGCACGGCGGCTATCGCGCAGCGAAAAAAGCCTTTGTCGAGATGTCCCCCGAGGAGATCTGCAAGACCGTCCTTGACTCAGGCTTGCGCGGGCGCGGCGGCGGCGGCTTTCCAACCGGACGCAAGTGGGAAGCGGCGAGAATTCAGGATTCTCCCAAGAAATACATCATCTGCAACGGCGACGAGGGCGATCCCGGCGCGTTCATGAACCGCTCCGTCATGGAGGGCAACCCCCACAGCGTCATTGAAGGCATGATGATCGCGGCTCGGGCCATCGGCGCCAACGAGATGTTGGTCTACGTTCGCGCGGAGTATCCGTTAGCCGTCGAGCGTATGCGTGGCGCAGTGGCTGCCGCGGAGCGCGAAGGCATCCTGGGAAAGAACGTCTTCGGAACCGGCCTGTCCATGAAATGCGAAGTGATGGAAGGCGCGGGCGCTTTCGTTTGCGGCGAAGAGACGGCCATGATCGCATCCATCGAAGGCCAGCGCGGAATGCCGCGGCCCAAGCCGCCTTTCCCCGCGCAAAGCGGCCTATGGGGCAAGCCGACGATCATCAACAACGTCGAGACGCTGGCGCATGTTTCCCGCATTCTCAACGATGGCCCCGAGGTCTTCCGCAGCATCGGCACCAAAGATTCGCCGGGCACCAAAACCTTCGCTCTCACCGGCCACGTCTCTAACACCGGCCTGGTCGAAGTTCCGTTCGGAACCACGCTGCGCGAGATCGTCTACAACATCGGCGGCGGCGTCACGGACGACGCCGGAAAGATTTGGAAGACCGGATTCAAGGCCGTGCAGATCGGCGGTCCTTCCGGTGGATGCCTGACCGAGGATCATCTCGATCTTCCACTGGCTTATGAGTCTCTGCGCTCGGTGGGCGCAATGGTCGGCTCCGGCGGGCTGGTGGCAATGAACCAAGGCACCTGCATGGTCAGCATCGCGCGCTTCTTCATGGAGTTTACGCAGCGCGAATCCTGCGGCAAGTGCGTGCTGTGCAGGGAAGGGACAAGGCAACTGCTGGCGCTGTTGGACGACGTCATTGAAGGACGAGCCGATCAACACACGCTTGACCTCCTGGAAAAGTTGGGACGAGCGGTGCAGGTCGGTTCATTGTGCGGCCTGGGAAAGACGGCGCCGAATCCTGTCCTCTCCACCATGCGCTACTTCCGCAAGGAGTACGAAGAGCACGTCTTCGAGAAGCGTTGCCGCACGGGCCGGTGCAAGGCGCTGCAGCGGCCGGAGATCAATCAGGAGAAGTGCAAGGGCTGCGGGCTGTGCATTAAAGCCTGCCCGACCGGAGCCATCACGGGAGAAAAGAAGCAGCCGCATCACATCAATCCTGAGCTGTGCATCAAGTGCGGCGCCTGCGCCACAGCCTGCAAGATTCACGCGATCGAGGGGATATAGCCAGATGAACAAGGTCACGCAGCCAACTTTGACGATCGATGGAAAGACGGTGGTGATCGAAGGAGAGCGAAACCTGCTCGAACTGGTTCGCAAGGCGAACATCGATTTGCCCACGTTCTGCTATCACTCCGAACTCAGCGTGTATGGCGCTTGCCGCCTCTGTCTGGTGCAGGTGGAAGGGCGCGGAATCCAGGGCGCATGTTCCACGCCGCCGGAGCCGGGCATGAAGATTCTGACCACAACTCCGGAGATCCGCGAGATTCGCAAAATCGCAGTGGAGTTGCTGCTGGCCAACCACGATCAAAGCTGCCCGACCTGCTCGCGCAGCGCGAATTGCCAGTTGCAAAGCCTGGCCCTGCGGCTGGGCGTGACAAAGGTGCGCTTCAAGTCAGTGCACCAGCCTGTTCCGCTGGACGAGTCTTCTCCCTCCCTGGTTCGCGATCCCAATAAATGTGTCCTCTGCGGCGACTGCGTGCGTATGTGTTCTGAGATTCAGGGCATCGGCGCGATTGATTTTGCGCATCGCGGCCACGAAGTGAGCGTGCAGCCGGCCTTCGGCAAATTGCTGGGCGACGTGGAGTGCGTCAACTGCGGACAATGCGCCAGCGTCTGCCCCACCGGCGCGCTGACGGTAAAGTCTGAAGTCGATCAGGTTTGGAATCTGCTTGCCAACCCAAAAAACACGGTCGTTGTGCAGATTGCGCCCGCCGTGCGTGTGGGCCTGGGCGAGTGCTTTGGCCTGCAACCAGGAGAGATCACCACCGGTCGCATCGTTGCCGCTCTCAAGCAACTCGGCTTCAACCAGATATACGACACATCGTTCGCCGCCGACCTCACTGTGATTGAAGAAGGCACGGAGTTTTTGGAGCGCAAGGCGGCCGGCGGAACTCTGCCGATGTTCACCTCTTGCTGCCCCGGCTGGGTCAAGTACGCGGAGCAGTATTTCCCTGAACTGCTGCCCAATCTTTCCACGTGCCGCTCGCCGCAGGCGATGTTTGGTTCGCTGGTGAAGGCGATGCTTCCCGATCAGCTCAAGGTCGAGCGCAAGGATCTCAAAGTCGTGGCCATCATGCCATGCACGGCCAAGAAGTTCGAGGCTCAGCGCCCGGAAATGGGCGTTGATGGCGACCCGGACGTGGATTATGTTTTGACCACGCAGGAACTGGCGCAGATGATCAAGTCCGCGGGCATCGTCTTCAGCAGCTTGCAGCCCGAATCCTTTGACATGCCCTTCGGCTTCTATACCGGCGCAGGAGTCATCTTTGGAAACTCGGGCGGCGTGATGGAAGCCGTTCTGCGCTACGCCGCGGAAAAAGTCACCGGCAAGAAACTGGAGCACGTTGAATTTCAGCAAGTGCGC
>Ga0302281_10001127_pt1 | contig 19488 bp, 22 predicted proteins | sample III_Fen_E1_2_FD_198762 | JGI IMG/M metagenome (GOLD analysis project Ga0302281, IMG submission 198762) | Peat permafrost microbial communities from Stordalen Mire near Abisko, Sweden - III_Fen_E1_2 | ecosystem: Environmental > Terrestrial > Soil > Wetlands > Permafrost | place: Sweden: Abisko...
CTCTTCGCCATATAGGGAAAGGCAAGCGCGGCAGAGAAAAGAGCGACCGCTTTCGGTAACGCTGATAGCGATGTTTCAGTTCTCCAGGGCTGTGGCCGTCCTATTGATCTTTCTTTTCACGTCGGTGTTCCATGACGAGGCCTTTGGATCGGCAATAAGCGTCAAGATCTTGACCTATATCGCTGCGCGTCAACCCCTTCCCCCAGCAGCGTTGCTGCCCATAATAATGCCGCTGATTGCCGCATACTTGTCTACCACTGGTTTTGGCCTATGGTTCCTAAAGAAGTGGGCACGTAACCTGGTAATGGTCACGTCGGGTGGGACGGCGGTTCTGTGGATACGCGCATTTATCTACTACGGTGCGATCAAAGAGCCCATATTCAAGAGCGATTTGCAATGTCAGACCGTAATGGTCGTTGTCCTGCTAGACATCATCGTGTTCGCTTACCTATACATGGAGGGCCGCGCATTCGGCGAGAGCGACTAACTAAGCCGTAGGTCCGAGGACCATGTCTGAAAAGCGTGCCATGCTTCGCATGGGGATTAGGGGGACGCGGCACCTCCGCTGCGTTCCGATGTGCCGTTGCGCTGCGCAATGAATGCCGAATCGAAGTGCGTTGCGCGCCGCAATCGATGAGTAGTTGAATCACACAATCAATGGCGAATGAAATGCAGTTGCGACCCGCAATCTCTCCGCATATAGCTCTGCCACCCTCCGCCGAATATATCGCCACTTCGGGCACGGTGCTTTGCACCGGATGGATTATGACACGTCACCCCAGAATGGGTGCTGCGGAGGAACGAAAAGTTCCTCTGCGGGAACGCTTGCGGAATGAGCAGGCTACAGCCATATACGCGAAAAGTGAGGAGTTTACAGGTTCCTGTAGGGGAACCTATTGAAAACAGGCGACTAAGAGTAAAAATCATCGGATCGGGGTTGCTTTATGGCAACTTCGCGGTCTACGTGCGTAAACGTATTGAAAGCAAAGGGTCGCGGCGTGGCGGCTTTTTCCGCGCTGACCCATCCCACGCGAGCAAGGGCGGCTCACGCGGGAACCCTGGGACGCGCCGTACCCTCCGCTGCGGTGGCCGTCAAGGCTCTGCGCTTCGCTCCGCCCGCTGCGCGGCGCGCTCAACCATCCCACACGAGCAAAGACCGCTCGTGCGGGAACCCTGGCCCACGCGCGGCCTTGACTGACGCCTGCGCTGCGGGTGGTTCCCAGAGATGAGAAGAATGTCTTCTTCTCTGTTCTCACGAGAACAGGAGCAACTCTTTTCCTTAGCGGCTCAATCTCATCCTGCCTCGGCGTGGGAGTGTGCGGTGCTGCCAGCCAGCGAGTTGATAAGCCGGATGACGGCCCGCTGATCCTTGGTCGGCAGCGTGGCCATGCGCTGGAATCTCTTCCATAGCCGCTGTTCCTCGGGGCGCTCTCGTCCTGCGGGCGTGGCGGGCTGTATGCCGAGCAGTTCGTCGGTAGAGACCTCAAGGACCTGGGCGAGCGTGATGAGCGCCGGGGCAGGCGGGAACTCGGCTTCAATCTCGTAGTAAGAGATGGCTCTCTGGGTCATGCCGGTAGCCTTGGCAAGCTGGACCTGAGTGAGGCCGCGCGTTTGCCGGAAAGTGACGAGGCGTTGGCCGAATGCGTTCTGCGAAGGCTTCTTGGCTGGCATGACAGGGCTAATTGTAAGGTGCATTTTTTGGCTCTCCCTGATCCCGCTGCGAGTATACACGCAATCCGTGTATACTCGCGAACGGTATAAGAAATGCAAAATCCTGAGAATAGTTCTTGACAGGTTTTTTGCAGAGGGAGGGTTCAATGGCGCGAATCCCAGAATCCGAAGTCGAGCGGCTAAAGAAAGAAATCTCTGTGCAGCGGTTGGCCGAGGCGCGGGGCGTGAAGCTGACGCGGCACGGAGCCGACCTTCTGGGCAAGTGCCCCTTCCATGACGACCGGACGCCTTCGCTGGTTATCACTCCGGCTAAAAATCTCTGGCACTGCCTGGGCGCCTGCAACGCGGGCGGCGACGTGATCGAGTGGGTGATGCGGGCCGAGGGTGTGAGTTTCCGCCATGCGGTGGAGTTGCTTCGATCCGACCATCTTCCCTCGGCGGCTTCTCCAATCCAGCCGGTGAAGCAGAGCACGGTTCCGAAGTTGCCGCCGCCGGTGGCGCGGGAGGCGGACGACCGGGCGCTGCTGTTGCAGGTGGTGGGCTACTACAACGAGGCGCTGAAACAATCGCCGGAGGCGTTGCGGTATCTGTCCTCGCGCGGCCTCCAGTCTTCGGAGATCATCGACCGTTTCCGGCTTGGCTTCGCCAACCGGACGCTGGGTTATGGACTTGAAGGAAAGAACCGCATCGCCGGCGCGGAGATGCGCGGACGGTTGCAGCGGCTGGGCATCCTGCGAGAGACCGGCCACGAGCACTTCAACGGCTCGGTAGTCGTGCCGGTGTTCAATGCTTCCGGCGAAGTGGTCGAGATATACGGGCGGAAGATCACGCCGAGGCTGCGCGAGGGGACACCGCTGCACCTGTATCTCAAGGGCGAGCATCGGGGCGTGTGGAACGAAGAAGCTCTCATCGCATCGAAAGAGATCATCCTCTGCGAGGCGTTGATCGACGCGCTGACGTTCTGGGTTGCGGGTTTCCGCAACGTGACGGCCAGCTACGGCGTGAACGGCTTCACGGCGGACCATCGCGCGGCCTTCGCCCAGCACGGCACCGAGCGCGTCTACATCGCCTACGACCGCGACGAGGCGGGAGACAAAGCCGCCGCGAAGCTGGCTGAGGAGCTGATCGAGATGGGGATCGAGTGCTTCCGGGTGCAGTTCCCCAAGGGCATGGATGCGAACGAGTATGCCTTGAAGGTGACGCCAGCGGCGAGGAGCTTGGGTGTGTTGCTCAATAAGGCGACATGGTTGGGCAAGGGGCAACGTGCGGCAGCGCCGGAGCCAGAGATCGAGCCACTGCCAGCGGAAGCAAAAGCAGCAGCTAAAGAAGAAAAGATCGAGGACGACGCGCCGGAGCCAATCGCGGAGACCAGACCCGCTGTTGGAGCACCGATGGAAGAGGTTTTTTCCTTAGCTGCTGCGCTTGAGCCGGTTGCGCCGACAGGGCCGGAGCCATCCACGGCAGCGCCCGCGCCGAGCATAGACGTTCCCGTCGAGATACGTGGCGAAGACATCTTCATCCAGCAGGGCGACCGCCGGTACCGCATCCGTGGCCTGAATAAAAATCTGAGCTACGAACTGTTGAAGGTTAATGTTCTTGTCTCCGGCATGACTCCGCACGGAGAATCGGCCTTCCATGTGGACACGCTGGACCTTTACTCGGCGCGGCAGCGCAGCGTCTTTACGAAGCAGGCGGCGGAGGAACTGGGCATCAAGGAAGAGGTGTTGCGCCGCGACCTGGGCCGGGTGCTGTTGAAGCTGGAAGAGCTACAGGACGAGCAGATCAAAAAGGCTCTGGAGCCGGAGAATAAAGAGGTTGAGATCGGCCCGGAGGATAGGGCGGCAGCACTGGAGCTGCTGCGCGATCCGAAGTTGCTCGACCGCATCGTCGAGGACTTCGCGCGGTGCGGCATGGTGGGCGAGGAGACGAACAAGCTCGTCGGCTATCTGGGCGTCGTCTCGCGGCATCTGGATACGCCGCTTGCGGTGATCGTGCAGTCGTCGTCCGCCGCTGGCAAAAGCTCGCTCATGGAGGCGGTACTCGCGTTCCTGCCCGACGAGCAGCGGGTTCAATACTCCGCGATGACCGGGCAATCTCTCTTCTACATGGGCGAGACCGACCTCAAGAATAAGGTACTGGCCATCGTCGAAGAGGAGGGAGCGCACAGCGCGTCCTACGCCTTGAAGCTGTTGCAGAGTGAAGGTGTGTTGACCATCGCCAGCACCGGCAAAGACCCGGCGACGGGCCGCCTGACGACCCATCAATATCGCGTCGAAGGCCCGGTGATGATCTTCCTGACGACGACGGCGATCCAGTTGGACGAGGAGCTACTGAATCGCTGCCTTGTCCTCTCCGTCAATGAAGAGCGGGAGCAGACGCGGGCGATCCACCGCGTGCAACGCGAGGCGCAGACGCTCGAAGGCTTGCTCAAACGCCGCGACCGGAGTTCGATCCTCGCAGTCCACCGCAACGCACAGCGTCTCTTGAAGCCCATGTACGTTGCGAACCCTTACGCGCGCGAGTTGACCTTCCACGACAACCAGACGCGGACGCGGCGCGACCACATGAAGTATCTGACTCTCATCCGCACAATCGCTCTGTTGCATCAGCATCAGCGTCCACGCAAGACGGTCGATCACAGAGGCCGACCGGTTGAGTACATCGAGGTCACCATCTCCGACATAGCCGTCGCCAACCGTCTCGCGCACGAGGTGCTGGGCCGTTCGCTCGACGAGCTTCCGCCGCAGACGCGGCGTCTGCTCATGGCCGTCGATGAGATGGTCACAGCCGAGTGTGAGCGGCAGAAGATGGAACGCTCCGACTACCGCTTCTCGCGCCGCGATGTTCGCGCGTACACCGGCTGGGGAGACACACAGTTGAAGATCCATCTGCACCGGCTGGAAGAGCTGGAGTACCTGCTCATCCATCGCGGCGGCCGAGGCCAGAGCATCGTCTACGAGCTGATCTTCACGCGCCCGAAGGACGGCGGCAAGCCCACGCTGCCCGGCCTGATCGAGATCGACAAGCTGAAGGAGTGAGTACGACGAAAAGAAGTCGGGGGTTGATGCTGAGAAGTCGGGGTCAAGTCGGGGCCAAGTCGGCCCCAAGTCGGTGGGGTGTCGGGGTAGCTAAAACACCACTCTAGCCAATATCCATGCGGGTTCTATACGAATCCGTCAACGAGCACGAAAAAGCACATATACGGGGCGCAGCAAAATCCACTTCGTCGTAACCCTATCGAAAGGAGGTACAGTAATGGCCCGCATCGTCAAACCGCGCAAGCAGCGCATACCACCGAGCACACCGTTACAGGCCATGCTCGAAGAGTACATCGAGTCTCTGGCCGTGAAGGGTTTTACCGACGACACGCGCCATGTGCGCCGCGAGCATCTGAGCCTGTTCGAGCGTTGGGCAATGGAGCGCGGCCTGACCGAGCCGGTCGAAGTCACGCGGCCCGTGCTCGAACGCTATCAGCGTTATCTCTTCCACTACCGCAAGAAGGATGGCTGTCCGCTGAGCTTCGCCAGCCAGCACTCGCGGCTGTCGCCCTTGCGCTCATGGTTCCGGTGGATGACGCGGCAGAACTACTTGCTGCATAACCCGGCCTCAGAGATCGAGCTTCCTAGGTTGCCGAAGCCGCTGCCGCGTGTGCTGACGGCTTCGGAGGCCGAGATCGTTCTTCAACAGCCGGAGGTCGGCGATCCCGTGGGGCTGCGCGACCGGGCGATGCTGGAGGTGTTTTACTCGACCGGGATGCGGCGCACGGAGTTGGTCAACCTCAAACTCTACGACGTGGACCGCGCGGCGGGCATCGTGACCATCCGCGAGGGCAAGGGCCGGAAGGACCGCGTGATCCCCATCGGCGAGCGCGCCGTCGCGTGGCTGGACAAGTATCTCGACCAGGCGCGGCCACAACTGGCCACCGAGCCGGACGACATGACTCTGTTCCTGACCGTGCAGGGCGAACCGCTGGGGCGCACGACGTTGAGCTACGTCATCCGGCAATACGTCGAGGCGGCGCAGATCGGCAAGCGCGGAGCCTGCCATCTCTTCCGCCACACGATGGCTACGTTGATGCTTGAAGGCGGCGCAGACATCCGCTTCATCCAGCAGATGCTCGGCCATGCCCGGCTCGACACGACGCAGATTTACACGCACGTCTCGGTACGGATGCTCAAGCAAATCCACTCGGCAACCCATCCGGCGGCACAGCTCAAGCACGGCGCGGAAGGCCCCGCAGAAGCCGTCCAGACCGCCGTGCTTGCTCAGTCTGTTCCCGGCCAGCCCCAGACTGTTCCCGGCCAGATGTGGCCCGGTGTTCCGGCCTCGACAGCCGAGCAACTCTTCGCCACGCTTGACGCCGAATCCGAAGAAGAAGAAAGTTCCTGATCTTCTTCTTTTAGTAGCTTCTTTTAATAGCTGCTGTTTTTAAAAGCTAGCCGCTAAGAAAAAACCGAATGGAGGTATCATCTTGAGTATGGCAACAATCCACATCTCGGAAGCCGACGCCGTCCGCGACTTCGCTGGACTAATGGCGCATGTCCGCTTAGGCGCGGAGGTCGTCATCGAATTTGAAACGCGCGCCGTGGCTGTCGTGCGTCCCGCCGTTCCCTCTGGCCCCGGTCGCCTGCTCTCCGAAGTCATCGCAGCCGCCGAGACTCGCGGTTCTTCGGCTGTGCTCGATGGCAGCTTCGCCCACGATCTGGAAGAGGTTATCAATAGCCATCGTGAGCCGTTGAATCCTCCGGCATGGGACTGAATCGAATGGGCCTGATACTGGACTCCAGCGTAGTAATCGCCGCCGAGCGTCAACACGAAACCGTGGCGCAACTGTTGCGGCGAATCGCATCGACCGTAGGCGACCAACGGGTCGCGCTCTCTTCCGTGGGACTCACCGAGTTGGTTCACGCGACCTATCGCGCGCCGAACCCCGTTCTGCGCCAGAACCACGAGCGTTTTATCGCCGATCTTCTGGCCGACATGGAAGTGGTTCCCTACGCCAAAGCAACGGCGTTGCTGGCCGGGAAGATCGACGGGGAGCAACGCGCTCAGGGCGTGACTATCCCCTTCGTCGACCTGCTAATCGGAGTCACGGCGCTGGAGCATGGCTACACCGTGGCGACTGTCAATCTCCGCCACTTCCGTCTCATCCCCGGCCTCGAAATCATCCCCTTCTGACGGCCAGCGGCTAAAGAAAAAACTCTCTCCCAAAAATGTCCCATCAATCCCGCGTGCGCGGCTGGCGCTTCCATCGCCGGTAAGCCGTCCCGGAATGTTCTTCCCTTAGCCGCCGTCCTTGGCCGCTGACCCGGCCCGCATCAGGCCCCCTGATCCGCCACGAATCCCAGGCCGATGCTGACTCCAGGCAGCCTCCGATCCGTGCCGCAAGCCGTCACCGATCCGGTTCCCCATCCCACCAAAGTGTGCTGGCAATCCGTCCCGCAAGCCGTACAATCAGGCCAACCATGCAGCCAGCCCCAAGCACGTCGCTTGCGCCGCCGCCCATCCCTGCAATGCCGCAGCTAAGCGAAAAACCGCATCAGGGGTTCGCAACTAAAAAAACAGCCTTGCATCCGGCGTCGAGCGTCCCTAACTTTAGGGTTACACTAGGGTTGCGAGCGGTGGTGGTTGAAAACGGCGTCAGGGAAATCTACAGAGCCAGATACTACAACCCCCAAACCGGCCGCTTCCTCTCCCGCGACCCAGAAGACGGCAAGCCTCGTCTTCCCGCGACGTTGCACAAGTATCTATATGTGGGCGGCGATCCAGTCGATGGAGTGGATCCGACAGGCAGGGCTACTTATACAAATCCGGCGAATCAGACGTTCGGCGGTGCCCTAACGGAATACGCCGGTCTAGCGCTAGATTCCCTCAATCGAGCGACTTTCTTTGTACAGAGTACACTTCCAGAATGGTTAGGTACCGTGGAGGGGAAGATCGCGGTGGGCGAGGCCCTCTTAGCTCTTGGCGCAGTGGAACAGATCGTCTGTGAAGTAGAGCCTGGCTGTAGCCCAACGCCTAGTTTGCCTAATGGCGCTCCAGGAACCGGCGCAGCCTACCCGGTTATTCCATTCACACCTGGACAGGTAACAGGTCAAGATCTGACAGATACGTTAGATAGGCCTTTCTGACATGCGATACCAGCGCAACCTCATGATCGTCGTGACATCTATCGCCATTGGCTGCACAGTAGCCATAGCTGTCTCTATCCAAAAGGTTAGAAAGAGAAGCGAACTCGCGCAACAAGTCAAGAAAACTACGCTCAAAGCACAAGCAGGAGATCAATTATCCGAGGTAGCATTGAGCAGGATGTATTACTACGGCAGTGGTCTGCCGCAGTCATATTCGGAAGCGTTCCTTTGGAGTTCCAAGGCTGCGGGACAGGGAAATGCGCAGGCGGAGTATGACCTCGGAATATTATACGAACGAGGTCGAGGTGTGCCGCAAGACTTACCGGAGGCGTTCCACTGGTATCAGAGGGCAGCGATTCAGGGGCACGCGTGGGCAGAGGAAAGTCTAGGCAGCCTCTATTACCAAGGGCATGGGGTTGGAAAAGATCCAACGCAGGCCATTAGTTGGTACCGGAAAGCCGCCGATAACGGAGTAGCGCGAGCCCAGTATTTTCTCGGGTATATATATCAGTACGGACTAGTGGGCCAAAAAGATGATGTTGAGGCTAGAGCTTGGTATGAGAAGGCGTCAGCTCAAGGTGACGAGTCGGCTGAACGTGCACTCGGCCTGAGAGGTGAAGGATTGCACGGAAGAGAGGTAGTGGTACTTGCTCTAATCGCTTTGGCGTGGTTGCGAGTCGCAAGTTATTGTCTGTCTTCGAAGCGACCAATGGAGTGGTTAGGCCCAACCATGGCCGTTGTCTGCGGTTTAGCATATGTGGTCATGAACGTCTATGGTGCGTATTCTGGATTTCGCTCCTTTAGAGCATTCGATATTTTTCAACTGATTGAGAATGTAGCTGCAGGGATTGCGATGGGAATGGTTGTCTATTTCTTTGCGAGCGTCGCGAAATTTGCACGGGTGATGTTGGGGGCGATAGTAGCAGGATTTATAGCAGTTGCCTGCCTTGTGCTAAGCCACGGACCCCGGTTCTCTGGTGTACATAGTCCGAAGATAGTTTTTACTCTCGGCGGGATTTTCCTTGGTATTGCGATCCCCGTCGGTACGTTCTGTATGTCACGCTCCAAGTCCTAGGAACTTGTTGAAAAACGATTACACGAGGACGAAAGGGCACTTTGGCGGGTGGCCCAGGTCTGACTAACCCAAAATGATTGGGTGGCCCATGTCTGGATTTTCAGACATGGGAACCGCAACCCTACACTTACGATTCGAGGTCTACGCCTATGACGACCGCCGCGATTTTCGCAACACGAGAAGTTTCGTGGCGGCCATCGTTCTATCGCGGCGAACAGTTCGACTCAGACTTAGGCCTCTACTATCTCCGCGCCAGATACTACAACCCAGTGACCGGTCGATTCCTGAGCCGCGATCCAGAGGACGGAAAGATACTCGACCCTGCAACCTTACACAAGTACCTCTACGCCAGCGGCGATCCCGTGAATAGCCTTGATCCAACAGGGCGGGATACCACCATAACGAAGCCGAAAGGGGGGTTGGGCGGAGCAATAGGAGAATGGGCAGATCTCGTGCAGAACATTGCACTTTACTTAGGAACTTTACAGGCAATGCCTCCTTGGTATTTTAATACGCCCCGGAACGGGGCTCTCGCATTAGCTGGCATAGCTGTCATGGAACAATTTGTTGCGGTAACCTGCGACTTTGAGTCATTAATTCAGTCGATGGAAGTAATGGCTGGAACTAGAAAAGAGGCTCCCATAAGTTGCGATCAGCTATAAAATACCGTTCCGTAATGAGGATACAATTACTCCGAACGCTAATCAGATTTACCGCCGTGCATGGATCTACAAATTAATGGATCGAGAGATTTGTCAAATTCGTATCCAATTGATCGGATGTAACAGAGTGGTGTTCCCATGAGATCGTCTTGGAAAATCGCAGCGTCAGTTGTGTGTGCCACCGTAATTGGTGGTGCAGTAATCACTTGGCATTTACACAAGGCGAAGGAGAATGAACGGCTGGTTGAGGATGTGCGGGCATCTCGCGTGGGTGCTGATCATGGTGACGCTATTGATGAGCTCAGACTCGGCAGTATGTATTACTCGGGCCAAGGGCTACCGCAGGACTACACCGAGGCTCTCCGTTGGTACCGCAAAGCAGCAGATCAGGGCGAAGCAAGGGCTCAATGCAGCTTGGGCTCAATGTATTACGACGGTAGAGGAGTACCGCAGGACAGCGCCGAGGCGGTTCGCTGGTATCGTTTGGCAGCTGAACTGGGTCTAGCGAAAGCCCAATAAGAACTCGGCTACATGTATTACTACGGCCAAGGGGTACCAGAGGATCGCACCGAGGCTGATCGTTGGTATCGCAAGGCAGCCGATCAAGATTATGAGCAAGCTCAACGTGTTCTGTAAGCGTTTGGTGTTCCCATCTGGAGTGGGAGGGGCTTGCTGTTTGAAGATGTTGGCATGGAGAGATTGGGCGAGGTTGGAAGCGTGGTACGGGTTCGGCGATCTGTGGCGGAGAAGCGTCGGATTGTTGAGTTGACGTTGCAGCCAGGAACGAGCGTGGCGCGAGTGGCACAAGCCGAGGGCGTGAACTCGCATCAGGTCTTTCAGTGGCGGCGGGCCTATCGCAACGGAGAGCTTTCTGACGCGGGAGAACCGGCGACCGCCTTGTTGCCGGTTGTGATGGCCAGGGCCGGTTTTGAAGAAGCGATTGGATCATCTGAGAAGCCGACTGAAGAGCATGTGCCATCGGGGGCGATTCACATCGAGTTGCCGGGGCGAGCCACGATCACAGTGGAGCACGGTGCGGACCGTGCGGCGCTGCAAGCGATTCTGGAGAGTTTGCGCCGGTGATCGAGCTGCGTACAGGAACACGCATATGGATCGCGGCGGGCGTGACCGATATGCGGCGCGGCTTTCCGGGGCTGAGTGCGCAAGTGCAGATGATCCTCAAGCAGCAGCCATTCTCTGGACACGTCTTTGTTTTTCGCGGGCGCAGAGGCGACACGATCAAGATTTTGTGGGCCGATGAAGACGGTCTGTGTCTGTTTGCGAAGCGGCTTGAGCGCGGGCGATTCATCTGGCCGCAAGCTAAAGAAGGAACGGTTTCTCTGACGCGGGCGCAACTGTCGATGCTGATGGAAGGCATCGATTGGCGCAGGCCGGAGAGAACCTGGACGCCGCAGATGGCAGTGTGAGTTAACTATGTGATTCTCCTGTAAACATGCGACTTTTGTGGATATTCTATTGCCGTATTTATGGCATACTGCGGTCATGGTTTCCACCACTCTCGCCGATCTCGATCAACTGGACATCGAAGCCTTGAAGGCCTTGATCGTTGAGCAGCAAGTGCAACACCTGGAGACGCTCTCTTCGAAGACTCAACAGATCGAACATCTGAAGTTGGTCATCGAAAAGCTGCGTCGCATGCTCTTCGGCGCGAAGAGCGAGAAGATCTCCATCCAGCTTGAGCAACTCGAACTACAGTTGGAGGAGACTGAGTCCGCGCAGGCTGCCGATGAAGTGAGCACGGAGCGGGCGGCCGTTGCGACGAAGCTCAAGCCATCGCGTAAGCCGCTGCCAGCGCACCTTCCACGCGAAGTGATAACTCATCATCCTGAGCACGACTGCTGCCCCGATTGTGGCGGGCAGTTGCGCAACTTCGGCGAGGACGTGGCCGAAGTTCTGGAGTATATTCCGGCCAACTTCAAGGTCATTCGTCATGTGCGCCCGAAGTTTGCCTGCACCCAGTGTGAGCATGTTGTCGAAGCTCCAGCGCCATCCCGTGTGATTGAACGCGGCCTTGCTGGACCGGGATTATTGGCGCATGTGCTCGTTGCAAAATATGCCGATTATGTTGGCTTCGCGATTATGTGACGCTCGGCCTTGGGAAGGGCGTAAACAGCGGGCTTTTCGGAGCCGAACGTCACATAACTGCGGGCTAGATTTGAGCGAGGAAGGACATGAGATCGGGGTCTTCGCCCCAGCGTTTTAGCGATCGTTTGCTCTTCACTGCGCACAAGCCAAGAGCTTTGGCTTTCATCTCAAGATCAGTTTCAGCGTAGATGTTGGTGGTGTTGATAGAGACGTGGCCGAGCCAAGCACGGATGGTATTGATGTCGACACCTGCACGAAGAAGATGCGTCGCGGTCGTGTGGCGGATGGTGTGTGGGCCGATCCGTTTCTTGTGCATGTCCGGCACACGGCTCATGGCGGCGTGCGCATATCGCGTCACGATCTCATGGATGCCGAAGCGAGTGAGCGGCTCCGAGCGACGATTGAGGAACACGCGCTCCTTGCCATCCCGCCCGGCAACGAGGTTCTTCAGCGTCACGGTTGTGGATGCCCAGAGCGGACAGATACGAACTTTGCCGCCTTTGCCGTGAAGACACACCGAAGACAGCGTACCGTCCGCGCCGCCGTGCAAGCTGAGATCTTCGATGCACAGTTTTGCAGCTTCTTCTGCCCGTGCTCCCGAGTTGTACAGAAAAAGCAGTAGTGCTCGATCCCGACAGCCGAGTTTTGTGACTGCACTGGGGGCCTCCAGTAAAGCGTCGATTTCCGGCTTCTCGAGATAGCAGACTGGTGTGGGGGCTGAACGCTTGGACCTGACTGCGCGCAGTTGAGCGCACCAGTCCAGATACTCAGGGCAGCGTTCTGCGATGAAGCCGGCTAGTGCATGGATGGCGGCCAGACGCTGGTTGCGGCTGGAGACGCTGCATTTTCGCTTCTCTTCGATGTGCCGCAGGAAGGCGCGCAGCAGGTCCGCATCGATGTCGGGGATGAGCAGCTCATCTACTTTCTTATGTGCCTTAGCGGCAGTGAACACCACCAGTAAGCGGATCGCATCGCGATAGCTCTGTTGAGTATTACGGGCCAGATTCCGCTCCCCGACGAGGTATTCCATCAGGAAACGCCTAATCCACGAACCGAGGGCCTCTCTATTGTTCATGGCACCCTCCATAAACGTAGTCCTGGAAACGACGGTTGGCTTCTGCCAGCAACTCCGGTGTCATGGTCAGGTAACACTGGGTCGAGTGCAGATCGACATGGCCAAGATAGGTGGAGAGAGCCGGCAGAAGGACCTGCACGTTCGCCCCAGTCCTATACCATTCCGTCAGCCTGTGGACGGCGAACGTGTGCCGCTTATGCCGGTAGCGGCATAAGCGGCAGCATGCCGACTTCCCGATTATGCCGACTCCGGTCATGTAACGTGCTTTCTCTTCCCGTTCAGCGCGGAGTTCCGCGTCTTGCCATCAGATTGCAATCGGCATAATTATGAGGTCTCCTTTTCATGGCATTGATGCCAGGAAAAGGAGAAGACGCATGAAGAGTAATTCCACCCAGACCGATGGGCGTTTACAGGTCGGCCCGTTCGAGTCCCATGTTCGAACGTTTTCAGATTCGCTGGTGAAGGACGGCTATGCGGATCAGACCGTTCGGTCGAAAATGTTGTTGATCGAGGATCTTGCACAGTGGTTGCTACGGACCGATCTGCCAGCCAAAAAGATCGACGAAGAACAATTCGAAGAATTTTTCAAGCAGAAGCGGGGACTTCACAGGGGCGATTCAACAACGCTTGAGCAGTTTCTGGATCATCTTCGAAAGAACAGCTTTGTTCCCGATCGAAAGCCGTGTATAGATGATTCGCCCTTGACCGGAATTCTTTGCCGGTACGAGAAGTATTTGTGCTCGGAGCGTGGCCTTGCTCCAACTACGATTCTCAACTACCTATCTCTCATTCGGGCATTTCTCCTCGATCGTTTCAAGGAGGAACCATTTCGTCCGGGAGAAGTAAAAGCCTCGGATATATCAGACTATATTTTGCGACGCTGCCATAGCATGGCTGTCAAAAGAGTCCAGCTGCTGACCTCAGCCTTACGGTCTTTCTTCCGCTTTCTGTTTCAGAAGGGGGAACTGCAAGTAGACTTGGCCGCTTCGGTCCCAACGGTAGCGGATTGGCGGCTGTCCACAGTGCCCAAGTACTTGTCGCCGATGGAAGTTGAGCGTGTGCTCAAGGCATGTAATCGCCGCACTGCAACTGGGCGTCGCGACTACGCAATTCTACTTCTGCTTGCGCGTCTCGGTCTCCGCGCCGGCGAAATAGTAGCCCTTCAGATCGATGACATCAACTGGAGAGCAGGTGAATTCGTCGTTCGAGGCAAGGGATTACGACATGATCGAATGCCTTTGCCGGCGGATGTGGGCGAGGCGCTGGCATCCTATCTGCGTCGAGACCGCCCTACATGCAAAACGCGCCGGGTATTTGTTTGCATGAAGGCGCCAATTCGTGGCTTCGCTGGTCCCTCGACGCTGACAACGATTGTTCGCCGCGGCCTCGACCGAGCTGGCCTACACCCCGCTTTTAAGGGATCTCACTTGTTTCGTCACAGCCTCGCTACGTCCATGCTCCACGCCGGGGCAACAATGAGGGAAATAGGTGAAGTCCTTCGACATCGAGTCCCAAACACTACTGAAATCTATGCCAAGGTTGACTTCTCTGGCATGCGCTCGCTGGCACAGCCGTGGCCGATTGGAGGTGGGCTGTGAGTGCACTCGAACAAGCATTGAACGACTACATCAGTATCCGCCACAACCTCGGATTTCGATTCCGGCTTCCGGCAAGCTTATTGCGGAAGTTTGTGGTGTTTCTCGATGCCGAAGGAGCATCGCACATCACCACGAAACTGGCGCTTCGGTGGGCTATACTGCCTTCGAAAGCTCAACCCTCCACCTGGGCTTGGCGTTTGGGGATGGTTCGACGTTTCGCCATCTGGCTCTGCGCCACTGATCCTCGCACCGAGGTTCCTCCTGTCGGCATTCTCCCGCATCGTTACCGGCGCAAACCCCCTCACATTTATAGCGACGCGGAAATCGACGAAATCCTTCGTCGAACCCAACAACTTCCATCTGTGAAGAATCTCCGAGCCAAGACGTATACCACTCTCTTCGGTCTGCTGGCGGTCACTGGAATGCGGGTAAATGAAGCCGTCGGACTCGACCGGTCGGATGTCAACCTCGACCTCGGAATTCTTCATATCCGCCGCACGAAGTTTGGGAAATCGCGTTACGTTGCGGTTCATCCCACCACTGCAGATGCTCTGAAAAACTACGCCGAAACCAGAGATCGTCTGTTCCGTGCATCCTTGACGCCGGCGTTCTTTATCTCCGAGCGTGGTAGTCGGATTACCGATTGCATGGCGCGATACACCTTCGCCAAGTTATCCCAACAGCTCGGCCTCCGCTTATCAGCCAAAGGTCACGGTCGCGGTCCACGGCTCCATGATATGCGGCATCGATTTGCCGCTCGCACCTTGATCAACTGGTATCGCGACGGGGTAGATGTCGAACGAGAACTTCCCAAGCTGGCCACCTATCTGGGGCACGTCCACGTGAACGATACCTACTGGTACCTGGAAGCTGTGCCTGAACTTCTTCAACTGGTTACTGACCGACTGATCGAGCGGGAGGTACAGCCATGATTTCTGCCAACCTTCCCTCCCTTCTCCAATCGTTCTTTATCAATCGCCTGCTGCGCGAGCGGCAAGCGAGCCCACATACGATCGCAGGATATCGCGACTGCTTTCGCTTGCTCCTGCATTTCGCGAAAGAACGACTCGGCAAAGCGCCCTCCAAGCTCTCCATCGAAGATATCGATGCGCCATTTGTCGGCAGTTTTCTTGACCATCTGGAAAGTCTGCGCAAAAACAGCGCTCGCACGCGGAATGCGCGCCTGGGAGCCATCCACTCCTTCTTTCGGTACGTGGCTTTAGAGGAACCTGCATATTCGCTGCATTGTCAACGGATTCTTGCAGTGCCCAACAAACGCCATGAACGGAAACCAATCGAGTTTCTCAATCGGGATGAGATCAACGCTCTGCTCACGATTCCAGATATCTCCATCTGGTTGGGGCGTCGTGATCGAACTCTTCTTCTACTTGCGGTTCAGACAGGTCTGCGAGTTTCGGAGTTGGTTGGATTGAACTTCAAAGATGTTGTGCTCGGCACCGGGGCGCATGTGCGCTGTCTGGGCAAAGGCAGAAAGCTGCGTTGCACACCGCTACGTCCAGAAACGACCAAGATGCTTGATGCGTGGTGCCACGAACTCCACGGTCTGCCCGATGATCCGGTCTTCGCCAGCATCCGTGGTGGCCGCCTTAGCCGCGATGCAATTGAGCGCCTCATCACCAAGTACACTCATGCTGCCGGACAGAATTGTCCCTCGCTCAAACGCAAGAAGGTCTCTCCGCACGTGCTTCGACACACCGCCGCCATGGACCTTCTACAACATGGCGTTGACCGCTCAGTGATTGCGCTTTGGCTGGGGCACGAATCCATGGAAACGACACAAATGTATCTCCATGCGGACATGGGCATGAAGGAGAAAGCACTCTCACGCACTGCGCCGCTTGGCGTCAACCCCGCACGATATCGTCCAGACGATAAACTGTTGGACTTCCTGGAGACCCTTTGATTATGCCGATACTAGACACCCCCCGAGGTCCTCCACATCGCTGCCTCCGGCAAGGAGTCGGCATAATCGGGAAGTCGGCATGCTGCCGCAAGTCATGAAGCCGCGGCTGACGAGAGCTCGTGTCGCTGCGCCTAATTCCCGCAATGATGCACAGCCGACGGAAGTTGGCGTCTACCGTAGAGTGGCCGAGGCGCTTATGTTGCCGCGACTGAAAAAAAGGCCTGTAATGCTGATTCCATCTTCCCGGCGTTGCCAGGTACTTCCGAAGGATCTGGACCACATCGGCCCCCAGGGGAACAAGTCTGGACTTGTAGAACTTTGTCCCGCGGATGGTGATCACAGCCCTGTCGAGATCCACGTCAACCAGACGCAGCCTCAGCGCTTCACCCATCCGCATACCCGTTCCGTAGAGGAACAACAGCAGGGTGCGAAGCGTAATCTCGGATGTTCGGCACGTCGAACGTCGCTGACAACGAGGCACTGCATCCAACAGCAGACGAAGCTCCAGACGGGAGTAGATATACGGGACGAAGGTCTGCGTGTACTTCGGAGCTGCGAGTGGCATGGGAACCGCATTCACCTTTCCGCGACACCGCCAGTACGCGAAGAAGTCTCGCAAAACTCCATATTTCCTCCGCCACGCTGCGGGGCCGGTTTGCGGAACGTCAAGGAACTGTTTCACCTCCAGAGGAGTGATCCCTTGAAGGGATCTATTGCCGTAACGACGAGAGAACGCTCGGAGTGCAACAGATGGACCATCGAACTTCTGGCCCATTGCACGCCGGTGCATCAGATAGACATCGACCGCCGCCGCGAGCTTCATAGCAGACCTCCCAGATCGAAGTCCGCCACACGGCGTAGCTGTTGGAGATGAACCTTGGCGTAAATGCTCGTGGATCTGTAGTCGCGATGGCCAAGCAGATCTCCGATTTCCTTCATAGATGCGCCTTGTTCCAGCAGGTGAGTGGCACAGGCATGCCGCAGGCTGTGCGGGCCACGTCGCCGGCATTGGATGCCTGCCGCCTGCATTCCTCTACTCGTGATTTTCCAGAGCGCGCTACCTCCGATCACCCGGTATGGCGGCTTCAGCGTCAGAAAAAGATTCCGGCAAGAGGAACGCGGCCTCGCTTTCTGGATGTATGCCAGGATGGCATCGCCTACTTCACGCTGTAGAGGATACTTCTGCGCGCCTCCGCGTTTGGAGTGGTTCACAGTGAACGTCTCAGAGTTCCAGTCGAAGTCGCTCAACAGCAGACGCTGTATCTCGCCGCTGCGTAACCCGTAAACTGCCAGAAGGAACAAAACGGCTCTGGCACGTAGCGCCGCCGCGTTGTTCCCCTTTATACCTTTTAGCAGCCGCTGCACGTCCTTCCATTCTGGCCCTTCAGGTAATCCCTCTTGCGCATATATCCTGGGCGAGGTGACGCCTTCTCCGATGCCAGACTTGCACCAACCACGTTTTTCCGCGTAACGGAAGAAGGACCGCAGCGCGTCTGCGTAGCCACATGCAGACTTGCGGCTCCAGCCGCTAGACCCCTTGAAGATCAGGAAGTCGTCTACATCTCTGAGCCGCACGGCAGCGAGCGAACGGTGCCGTGCAGAAAACCACTTGAGAAACAGCGATGTCTTCTGTTGGCGCGATCGTACCGTCGCCATCGCCAGCCCCATTTCTTCCGTCATCCACTTCGCAAAATCAACGATTTCGCCTGCGAACCGCATGCGTGGAGTCGCCGGCAACTTGAGTACGCCGGCAAAGCGAAGCCACTTCTTTGCAACGTAGATGAAGTAACTTCCTGTGTGCTTGTAAGATCGAACGTTTGGATTCGAGTGCTGTTGCCGCGTCCATTTTTTTGCGGCCTCTTCGATTTCTTCGATCCACAAACCGCGCAACCGAGTCAGTCTCAGCAGCCTGATGATGTTCAGCAATTGCCATGACACACAGCGTGCCGCCGCAATACTGGTTCCTTGCTGTAGCAGATGTTCCAGAAAGGCTTCCCGCTCCCGAAGTAGCGGGGCCTTCTCCTGACGGGCGATATATAACGGCAGTTTAAGCCGCAACAGATTTCTCAGCATGATCGGGGATCCTTTCCATCCCGAATCAGGCTAAGCCCGCCAACAGTTTTCACCTCCGCACTTATGTGACGTTCAGTTCCCAAAAGCCCTCTGTTTACGCCCATACCGGGGCTGAACGCCACATAACCGGGAACCCAACATAATTCGAGTTATGTGTTGCAACACATAACTCGAATCACTGTCCGCTGTATCGTCAGAGCGTGATCCTGCTGCGCGATGCAGGCATCGACATCAGCCGCGCTACCATCGATGGCTGGGTGATGCGCGTCGGGGATTTGCTGATGCCTCTGGTCGCGGTCATGGGCCGCGAGTTAGTCAGAGGTAACTACATCCAGGCCGATGAGACGCCGGTGGATGTGCAGACACGCGATGGCCAGTCGAGAAACCACCCCGGCTATCTGTGGCAGTACGGAACACCGGGCGGAGCAGCAATCTTCGAGTTCCGCATGGGGCGCGGGCGCGAAGGCCCCATGCGTTTCCTGGAAAACTTCGCAGGCATTTTACAGACCGACGCGTATGCGGCTTACGACCGTGTCGGCGGACCGAAGATGGTGCACGCCGCATGTTGGGCGCACTCCAGAAGACGCTTCGTGGAGGCGACCAAGCTCAATCCGCAGGATGTTGCCTCGACACGAATCGTGGCGCAGATGGCGAAGCTGTTTGCCATCGATGCCGAGGCGCGTGACGAGAAGATGGACCATGCCGCGCGTCACGCGCTGCGCATGGAACGGGCTCCGTTGGTGCTCGCAGAACTCAAGGCGCAGATCGAGGCTGCCCGCCGAACGGCACTCCCATCGAGTCCACTCGGCAAGGCAGCTGCCTACACGCTTCGGCTGTGGGACAAGCTCACACGCTTCCTCGACTATCCAGAGCTGGAACTGAGCAACAACCTCGCGGAGAACTCCATGCGTCCGGTGGCGATTGGCCGTCGCAACTGGACCCACATCGGGCACGAGAAAGCAGGACCACGCGTCGCCGCAATCCTCTCCATCGTCGAAAGCTGCCGCCGACTCAAGATCCCGGTCCGTGAGTACCTCGCCGCCGTCCTGCCCGGGCTCGCCAACACTTCCATACACCGACTGCCACAACTCACTCCCACCGCCTGGGCCACCAGCAATCTGTAACTGTCAATATGCGTTCGTCTGACGGATACGCTCAAGACATTGCGCAGCA